>Ga0302320_10007420_pt1 | contig 24161 bp, 24 predicted proteins | sample Bog_T0_3_FD_202130 | JGI IMG/M metagenome (GOLD analysis project Ga0302320, IMG submission 202130) | Peat permafrost microbial communities from Stordalen Mire near Abisko, Sweden - Bog_T0_3 | ecosystem: Environmental > Terrestrial > Soil > Wetlands > Peat | place: Sweden: Abisko, Stordalen Mire...
AGACCGATCACCTGTTCGTGGAACTCGCCAACGGAAACTTTGTGGTAGGGAGCAGCTTGGCCTAGCCCTAGATCAACCCAATCAATCTTTGCCAATCCATCGACATCGTAGCCAGCCATTGTGAGTAAGCAGCAACCCGAGTCGCGAGTTCGATACCTTCATGGTCTCATATGGGCAGCGCCCCGATCCCAGTGCGGGGATCGTGATACAACTGGGCTGAGACTACCGTGTGCCGTCCGCCAAACTTTAAGGTTCCTACCCGTCCGATGCCCGGACCTTCCGTGAGTTTCCGAAGATCAGACCGGACGAGCCATCTCAAGATAGCGGCAGAATGCGTTGGCAAGCTCGATCTGGCGCGGCGTCTTGCACTGGACTTGGAACAGTGCCGGGCTGGCAACGATGACAGCCGCGCATTGAGCACGCGAAACTGCAACGTTCAGGCGGTTTAGGCTGTACAGGAATTCCATGCCCCTTGGGGCGTCCTCGGGTGTCGATGTCGCCATCGAGTAGAAGACAACAGGGGCTTCCTGCCCTTGGAATTTGTCCACTGTTCCTACCCTCGAACCTACGGAAAGTCTGTCTGTGAGCGCCGAAACTTGCGCGTTATAAGGAGCAACAATCAGGATGTCCTTAATCCCGAGGATGTGGGTTTCGCCCTTCTTGTCCGTCCAAGTCGCCCCGGTTCGAAACAGATCAGCGACCGAAGCGGCGACCCTTTCTACCTCTTCCGGCGACTCGTTCTGGTTTCCCGTATGCTCGACTGGGGCGTAACGCAGGCCAGTCCCGTCGAGCGAATCGCTGGTGTTGAGCCGTTGTTTAGCGTTCTCAGGATGTGCCGTGAGCCGCCCCTCGTAAAAAAGCTCCGATGTGAACGCGCAGACACTAGGGTGCAGGCGGCGTGTTTCGGTCAGGAAGATGCGTTTCGACCTGCCGTTAGCAACAGCTCCAATGGGGACGATTTCTTAACGATTGAAACCCAAAATGGCCAGACCGCTTCGATTGCAGTATCGGATGTGAATGGTGACGGAAAGCCCGATCTGCTGGTAACCAATGACTGCGCCATTAACGACACCAATTGCTTCAATACCACCGTGAGTGTGCTGCTGGGCAATGGTGACGGCACGTTTCAGTCGGCGGTCAGCTACGAGGACTCCGGCGTTCTGGGGGCTTCGATTGCGGTTGCGGATGTGAATGGCGACGGCAAGCCTGACGTGCTCCTCGCTAGCGCGTGTGTCAACAACGATAATTGCGCGAACGGTGCCGTGGGGGTGCTATTGGGGAACGGCGACGGCACGTTTCAAGCGCCCGTCAGCTATAACCCCGCTGGGAACGATGGGGAGTGGATTGCAGTGGCGGATGTGAATGGCGACGGCAAGCCCGATCTGGTCGTTGCTGGCCGCTGTATCGGCAGTTGTGCAAATGGCGTGGTAAGTGTGCTATTGGGCAATGGCGAGGGCACGTTTCAGCCGGCGGTCAACTACAACTCTGGCGGCTACGATGGTGCGCTTTCGGTGGCGGTGGCGGATGTGAATGGCGACGGCAAGCCCGACCTGCTGGTGGCGAACGAGTGCGTTGACAGCAGCAATTGTTCGAATGGTGGCGTAGGAGTGCTCTTGGGCAATGGGGATGGTACGTTTCAAGCTCCGGTCACCTACAGCTCCGGCGGTTATGGGGCAAATTCGGTCGTGGTGGCGGATGTGAATGGCGACGGCCATCCCGACCTCCTGGTGGCCAATGTGGCCAATGTGTCGAATAGCGTCGTCAGTGTCCTATTGGGCAATGGCGACGGCACGTTTCAGTCGGCGGTCAGTTACGACTCCGGCGGCGAGAGCGTGAATTCGATTGCAGTGGCCGATGTGAATGGTGACGGCAAGCCCGACCTGCTGGTGGCCAACCAGTGTGCCAGCAGCAGTAACGGCAATTGCTTGGATGGCGTGGTAAGTGTGCTGTTGGGCAACGGCGACGGCACTTTTCAAGCCCCGGTCAACTACAACTCCGGCGGCGAGGGTGCGGTTTCAATTGCAGTGGCGGATATGAATGGCGACGGCAAACCCGACCTGATTGTCGCCAACGAGTGCCCCGTCAGCGGTGATTGCGACAATGGTGGCGTAGGTGTACTGCTGGGTAACGGCGACGGCACTTTTCAAGCGGTTCAGACGACCCTGGCCAATTCGAATTTCAGCCGGGGCCAAATCGCGGTTGCCGATTTTAATGGTGACGGCAAACTCGACGTGGCGATTGGGAGCGGACCGGTCCTACTTTTGGGCAACGGCGACGGAACATTCCAATCCCCGATCGGACTCGGAGCGGGAGGCACAGGCACCGCCGTTGGTGACTTCAATGGCGACGGCCGGCCAGATCTGGCAGTCGCGGATGGAGCCGTCACCGTCCTGCTCAACATCTTCGCATTCGTGCAGCAGCCGCAAACCATTTCGTTCACGACCAACGCGCCCGCGAGCGCGGTCTACAACAGCCAGTTCACGGTGGCAGCGACGGCTAGCTCCGGCTTGCCGGTGGCCTTTGCCAGTTCGGGAGCGTGCACAAACGCGGGCGCGACCTACACGATGACGAGCGGTACGGGTAGCTGCTCAGTGATCGCCAACCAGGCGGGCAACGCCAGCTACTCGGCCGCGCCGCAGGTCACGCAGACAGTGGCAGCGGCTCTTGCCTCGCAGACGATCACGTTCACTCAAACTGCTCCGGCCAGCGCGGTCTACAACAGCAGTTTCACGGTGGCGGCTACGGGAGGCGCAAGCGGGAACCCGGTGAGCATCGCGGGTTCGGGTGCTTGCAATGGCAGTGGTACGGGCAGCGCGAACATCACCATGACCAGCGGCACCGGAACGTGTACCGTAACCGCCAATCAGGCGGGCAACAGCAACTACGCGGCGGGCTCGGGTACGGAGACCACGAACGCAACTCCACTCAGCCAGGCCATCATGTTCATCACACCGCCTCCCGCAACCGCGAAATCGGGAGATACTTTCACGGTAGCGGCAACCGGTGGCGCGAGCGGGAATCCTGTCACCTTTAGCGTTGGTGCGGGGTCAGTGTGCACCAATTCAGGCACGAATGGTGCGACCTACACCATGACTTCCGACACCGGAAACTGCTACGTGGTCGCCAACCAGGCGGGCAACAGCAACTACGCGGCGGCGACGCAGGTGACGGAGACCGTGGCCGCCGTTCATTCGGTGGTGAAGATTGCGCCGACGGTGACCTTTACCGGGGCACCGTCCGCCGCTGCGTACTTGTCGACGTTCACGGTGGCAACCACTCAGAACTCCGGTCTTGCCCCTACCTTCTCATCAACCACAGGCAGTGTCTGCTCGGTGAGTGGCGGCGTCGTTACCATGAAGAAGGGAACAGGAACCTGTACCGTGAAAGCGTCGTGGGCAACCGACACGTACTATTCAGCCGCGAGTCTTAGTCAGTCCACGATGGCGACGCTGCTGGGTACGGCTACGTCCGTTACGAACACCGCTACTTTGATACTCACGAACCTGAAGAAAGTAACGGTATACTTCACGGTGACCAACGGGCAGAACGCGGTGACTGGCAATGTGACGGTGACCGCCAGCAGCGGAGAGCACTGCACGGGGACGGTTACAGCGGGCAAGTGCTTGCTGGCGTTTACGGCCACGGGGTCAAAGACACTGACCGCGGTCTTTGCCGGCAATCCCAACGACGCGACGAGCACCTCGGCATCGTACCCGCTGACAGTCAACTAGGGCCTTGATTCCCTCGAACATTGCGAAAAATTGACATAACTTTTGCGATTCTCGCGCTGAAACCGGACCTGTCTGACCTGGCGGCACCCCAATGGCAGTCTACAGGAATTTATCAGGTCGCTTGTAACGTAGACGTAGCCCGACGGCGCTCCGTTGACACGGCATCGTCAGTCAAAATAAATTGTTGCTACGGTGCGAAGCACAGATAAAATCGGGAGACTAGCATGAAGCGGAAATTCTTGGTGTTGGCATTACTTCTGTCAGGCGTTACAGCCTTCGCGGCGACAACGTCCCAGAAATGGACTGCGGGGTGGGATAATTTCAGCGAGCCTCTGAATTATAAGAAAAGCGCGATCAGTTGGTCTGTGAATTCAGCAAAAAGCACATTGAGTGTGACCTTTAAACTGGTGGGCGCGACACCAAGCAAGCTGTACGGCGTGGGATTTTTCGTGCTTTGTAAGACTTTGCCCGCGACCTTCGGCCAGTTCCCGACTTCCTCGGAGGATGGAAACTGCACGGATTTGAGCGCTCAAGGTGTGACCAAGACCGCAGCCGGCGTGGGCCTCGGTGTGGTCACGACAGATATTTATGGAAACGGCTCCTTCAGTGTCATAGTTGGTCCCATCGCTTCGGGTACTTACCAAATCGACTTCGCTGCGATCGATGGAGCCATCAAGGGCTCCAGCTGCGACGGCAATGGCGGGATTGATTTCCAATCACCCGGGCCGACGTTCGGAGATGCCACAACGATTACCATTCCCTGAGCCTGCTGCCCTACACCGCATTATGACTCGGCCGTCTCCAATGATGGGAAGTATCTGTACTGCGCAAACAAGAGTTCGGGGTCGTGTCGATTTTTGCCATCAAGTCCGGGGGGACGCTGACCTCAGTGGGGAGCGCCACCACGGGAAACGGACCAACGTCGGTCGCGACTACAGGAATCGACTAGAAGTTACCGCCGGGGCCCGTTCAACGTAGCCCAGCATGACTTCGGAGGGACGCTCAGCGATCGCGACCTCGCAAACTTCCGGCGCTTGGGGATGAGTGACGGAAGTCAAGTCGCATTCGACAATTGATCGCATTCTCGTCGTGTTTCATTCGCCAAGCCGGAGGGCGGGAAACCGGACTGCCATTTTGCCCATCAGAGAAATATGGACGGGGTGCGACTTAGTCGAGCTGCTAGCGCTTTCTCTGCAGTCCGGTTCAGACAGTGAAAACCGCGAATTGGCGCGGATTTCGCGAGGCTTCCAAGGAATAACTCGCGGAATTCTCTGGATTTCAGACTGTGTGGCGGAGGGAGAGGGATTCGAACTCTCGGTACGGTTTTGGGCTGCAAAGCCTCGACGTGTCCGTAAGTTGCAGAGAGGAAAACCTGAGCAGAGAATTTCATATCAAAATTCGCCGCGAAAGCCTTCTCCGCCGTCCGGTTTTGATTCGCCGTCCATTCGCAATGTGAAGGCGAATGCCAGGCGATCCTGCTGCAAGTGGTCACGGGGAGAGTGCTATTGCCCCACTTGGTTAACGCCTGACTGCCTGCCGAGCGGACAGTTTCATAGGCGTGAAGGCTTATCGCTGCCGCTGCGACTGATCTTTTTCCCCAAAGTATGCCTCGAACAGTTCGCGGGATCGCCGCACGCCTTCCTCCGTCACCACAACCGATTTTGCTTTGCTCCTCGGGTGCTGGGGCTTTGGTGAAATGCCAGCTAATCGGGGGCTTGGTCTGTTCTGCAGTGACAACATTTGCATTCATGCAATCGGCGCAACCCCGTATGTAGTATAGGGACGGTCCGATTTGTTCAGGCCAGGGAGGGATCAATGAAAGCACGGCGGAGATGGAGTTTCACAATCACTGTTTGCACACTGCTCATAGTAAACATCGCACTAGCTCAGGAAACGCCGAAACAGGACAGTAGTGCGACTGTAACCATCGTCACGGCAGGCGATATCTTGGTCACCAGAGCGGCGGACGGCAAGACCGCCGTGTCCATCAACTTCGCTTCAGGCAAAGCGAAATCAGGCGACACGCGCATTACGATTTCAGGCCCGTATTCCTTAGATGTGAACGGAGGCGTGAAGGAAGTGAAGGGCTCCCAAGGGGTCGAGCTTCATGTGCTGAGTCATGACGACTTGCGATTCGCAGCTCCGGAAATCGCCTCGTGGGAACAATCACACAAATTCAGCCAATCGTCTGCATGCAGCAAGATTCCCAAGTACCCCGGATGCGGCAATCCAGTTTGTGACCAACCTGACCATCCGGGGGATCAGTGCCGGTATAACAGTGATTCGGGCTGCTCGTGTGTAGCCCCTGGCGGCGGTCCATGCTCGGAGACAGCGAACGCTCCGCAAGAGAGGAAATCAAACCCAGATTGAGCTTGCGAAGCTAGAGTTGCGGCCTGTTTCGGTATTCACTCATCGGGCAACTACGTGATCAAACGCCTTTTCCAATTCCCTCGCCATCACGTCTGGCCGGAAATACCTTGTATAGGTGTTCTGAGCTTGTTGGCCGATAGTTGCTCGCAGGCTCGGTTGGAGCATTAGCAACACCAAGCTCGCGGCCAATTGCTCGGGGTCATTCGGGGCAGCTAGGAATCCGTTCACTCCGTGTGCGACTACGTCTGGAACTCCGCCAACTGACGTAATCACGGAAGGTTTGCCTAAGGACATCGCTTCCAGTAGTGAATTTGGCAGCGAATCAAACTGAGAAGCATGCACGTGAATATCAATGATGTTCCACACATCACCGATGGGGCCCGGATAGCCAGCAATCCTCACCTGGTCGACGATTCCAAGGGAAGCGGCACGCCGAAGCAACAAATCGCGGTAGCCTTCCTCACTTTGTTCATAGCCAACCAAAAGAAAAAGACATTCTGGGTGTTGCTCGATTACCAGCTTGGCGGCATCGAGTAATACGTGGTGACCTTTGTATGGAACTAGGCTACTTACCTGTCCAATGATCGTAAGAGACCGGTCTGGAATGTTGAAGAGCTTGAACATCGTTTGTTTGCTTTGTGATGGTTGAGGCTTTGGGGTTCCGTTTGGTATTACACGTATGGGCCGGCGATGCATGAGCCATCGGCTAACAAGCGAGCAAGACGATTTAGAGTCGGTAATTAGCAAGGCAGCGCTTCCTAGATTGAACTGCCCAGTCAGCCACAACATGGACGATTGCATCGTGCTAACTTGATATAGCGTCAGTATGAAAGGAATTCCGGCGTTGCGAGCTGCCATGGCGCAAACAGGGTTCGCCGGCGAGAGGTGCACATCGAGGACATCCACTCTTTCTTCCCGGATTAGCGAGGTGAGCCTGCGAGTCTTTTCCCAGACAGAAACCAGTCGACTCGCGATCGTTTTTCTACCACGCTCGCCGGTCCCTGCGACGGGTTGTCCGAGGTCTATGAGACGGATGCCCGAGTGCCGATACTGATCTCTCATGGAGCCATATTTCTCTCCGACTACACGCTCCTCCTTCATCAGAGTGAGCACCGAGTGATCGAAGCGTTGCCTGTCTAGCGATGTGGCGAAAGCGTGCAGACGATATTCATCCCCTCCGAAGTGGAGGTCATCGATGATTGAGAGAATGTGGATCTTGCGATGCGACATATCGTTGGAGATACGCAATGGTCCTCGGGGTAGCATTGATATTCGGGGGATCCGCGACTAGATCGGCAACGAACGCCCAAGAGAGCTCGCCGCATTTCGGTGGCTTTGTATCGTTCCTAGTGAGCGCCATCCGCGCAACAAAGATGTGGTGACGTGTCCGCTGCGCATTTGACGGATCGAGTTCATCCAAAGAAGTGAGAAGAAACGGCTTCCCGAGTCGTGGCAAACCCATTTCGCTTTGGAGACGATGAGCGGTGCTAAGGGGAGATTCGCGTTGGGGGGGCACTTTATCCACTGGGAGCCCGGTAATGGTGGACGCTCGGTGGTGATGAGATTTCAGTAGGGCAACCTTGTTCTTGTTCAATACACAAAGCGTTACCATCTCATTTGTCGAGGGTGTGCGCCACAACTCGAAGCCTTCGAAGTTGGCCATGACCAACTCCTCCGCCTTCTCTACCGAGGATGAGTCGTTCACGTCAATCCAAGGAAACGAGTGTGAGAAAGCAGAGACTTTGTTGTTTGCGCGCAAGAGTGTGTGGACGAACTCTGGAGCACCCGAGGGCCTGCCTGACGGGATGCTTAATAGGGCTGTTTTGCGCAGAACGTATGTGCCGCTGCACAGTGTCACGGTTAGAATAGGCTTTTCCCGATAGTCTACGATATTTCCGTCTTTGATCGAAACCTGGCCGAATGGTATTTGGAAAGGTTCGATATGCGTAGCAATGGTTAGTACCGCCTTGGCCGTACGATGGTGCTCCAGAAGTGCAGTGATATCTAGAGAAGTGAGATTGTCTACGTTTACCACGAGTAGGTCGTCAGATGCCGTGCTGATTGCTCGTGCTGCTCCGATCGTGCCGAGGGGAAGTTTCTCAATAACCAGCTTCAGCTCGGCGCCGCCAGCGCGGGCGATCTTCCGGCCACGGCCTCTAGCATATTCCAGCACTGATTTTTCGACAGCGCCAACCGCTAAGAATATTTCCTGAACATTGTGTGAGAGGAGCGTGAGAATGTTGCGTTCCAGCAGCGACAGCCCAAGGACCTTGACCAGAGCCTTGTGCTGTCTGCCAAGGCTAGCGCGCATCCTTGATGACTGTCCTCCGGCCATGATGAGTGCTGTGGTCATAACAGGTGCGGTCAGACATTGCCGGATTCATTTGGCAGTCGCACCAAGAGGGCCTCTTCCATCGCCCCCATAAACTTGGCGCAGGGAGTCGCTTTCCTGACGGGCGTAATGTCTGGCGCCACGAAGGCACGCCCGTGGTCTTCCTGATTGAGGAAATGGATCGCTCGCTGCAGTACTGAAGGTGGTAGATTACGCTTTTCCTTAATGAAATGAGCACTCCCAATACCAGTAGGAACGACCAAGTTTAAGTGACCGCCTCGGTGAGCTTCAGTTTCTGAGAGCGACTTGATGCAGTTATCGACGGTCAACAGGGAAGAATAAATTGGCAATCCAGCGCCCTGGAGAGATCGGAGGATCCGGTTGAGGTCTTCCATGGGGAGCATATCCAATTCAAAAGCGACCACGCTACTTAGAGCAATGTCAACAGCAACTGCGACTCCATGGCTCACGCGAAATCCCGACATGGACTCAATCAGTGGGCTAAATGTATGGCCGAAGTCAAGAACTCGCTCGTAAGTTTTGTCCTCGTAGAGATTTGTCTCCAACTCCTCCAATAGACGCAACGAAGAGATCCACACGAGCTCTGTAAGCTTGGCCATGTCGGCCGTTGATGTGGAGTTTAATAGCTCACTCGAAAACTGTTCGAGAAATTCGAACAGGATCGGATCTAGTACAATGCCAACCTTGATTGCCTCAGCCAAACCGTCTGAAATCAATTCCCTTGGCAGCGTTTTCAGGAAAGCGGGATCCAGTAGCACCTGGTCCGGGGGATAGAACACGCCCATTGCGCTCTTCTTGTTTGGTAGGTTTACAGTTCCCTTGACCCCGACTCCGGCATCGATCAGCCCGATCAACGTCGTGGGAATCTTTAGAAAACTCATTCCCCTTCGTGTCAGAGACGCGGCCATCGTGACCAGATCGTTGCACACGCCGCCGCCACACCCGATCAGAAGTGACCGACGATCCAAGTCAGCTGCAAAACAGGCTCGGCAGAGTTTTTCGACCTCCGTAAGACTCTTGGAATGTTCAGTACACTCCAAAATCACCATGCTTAGATCAACCCCGGCTTCAATGAGTCGGCGGGCTATCTGGTTGGCATAGAGCCGGGCGACAGTGGGAGTCGTAACCATCAAAGTCTTGCGCCTGTCGATGGCTCGCACGAGTTCAGCAACTTCTCCGGTCGAAATCCCCGGAGCAAGACTCACGCGATATGAGCGTTCCCGATTTGCCGATACTAATTTATACAAGGTGTCTTGGCCCCCACCACCGACATTTTTAAGCGGAGTTGCTTGGGGGGAGCGATGAAAATGCCTCCGCACGATATCGGGTAACATAACATGCATTCTAGGATACGTCTATAGATAAGAGGCTGGTGAGGTATGTACTTGTTTTCACACCCTTTAAGCGGTCGGCTGCATTGCTTTGGAGGCTCCAACGACAACGACTGGGCTGGAGGCACTGCCTACAACTACGTACATATCTATGAGCCGTAGGCGGATGAATCGAGCTCAATTGAACCCAAAACGGCACGGCGTGAAAGAAGCCAAGTCTATGCGCTGGCATGTCGCCGACGACATCATCATTAGGTAGCGCCATAAACATATTGGTTGCAATAGGCCAACATTTCTTGGCAGCTACAGGTGAGTGAGTGTTTGAGGATGAACCCAGTCTTCGCCAGCCTGCTAATATTCGCGACTTGGCGTGGAATGGCATCAATCCGAGTAACGTCAATGTCGATCCGGACACCCTCGTTCAAACCTGCAAAGTCGAGAAACAATCCAAGAAAATCGCCCACGTTGGTCTCCGATCCACTGCCCACGTTGCAGACACCCTTGTGATTCGACGCCAGAATCGCCGCCAGTCCTTGGCAAACGTCACGGACGTCGAGGAAATCACGAGTACTTGAGAGCGAACCGACTCGAACAACTGCCTCCGATTTGTTCGCTAGGATGGAAGCAATTTGGTTTGCGATGCGGCCGGCGAAATGAAGGTCGTCCTGTCCAGGGCCACATACGTTGAAAATGCGCGCTATCGTCGTAGGGATGCCCGTCCGAGTCGCGAACTGTTGTATCAAGTCCTCGGAGGCGAGTTTGCTGCGCGAGTAAGAGTCCAAAGGTTGAACGACAGCAGTTTCTTCGATTGGTAAAGTGTATTGATTCCCGTACACGCCGCCGCTCGAAGCGAAGAGAATCATCTCGATACCACAGTGCCGTATTGCGTGAAGCAGCGAAGCGGTGCCTTGTACGTTATTTCGGAAAAGTGTTTCATCAGGAACACCCCTCAGAGCGGCAGCAAGATGAATCACTTTCGTGGGACAAAATTCCCGTATTGTGTCGGCAAAATAGAGAGACGTTAGGTCCGCGGCAACGTAGCGGTACCGAGGCCCAACCGCATTTCGTAAGTACTGGGGCAGGACTGCAGGCACCAAACGGCCTCCGCAATTCATCGGATAACTGAAAGATGAGTCTTGTTGTGGTGACCTCCCGACTCCTAACACGGTAGATTGCGGGAAGTGCGCGAGTAGATGACAGACCAGATGTCGACCGATGAATCCCTGGGCGCCGGTTACCAGGTATCGATGCGTCATAGCCCGCTCGATTCGGCTGAAAGAGTAAGGCGCAACCCATTCAGGAGATCAGTCTCTGGAATCCATCCGAGAACGTCACGCGCTGCCTTAATATCAGCGACCAGCTCAAAGATTTCTGATTGTACGGGGCGTGAGTTGGTTCGATCTTCTACTATCGAGATGTCCAGGCTCATCGCCTGAGCCACTAGCTTAGCGAAATCGGTAACACTGGTGCCACTTCCGGAACCGATGTTGAAGATTCGCAACCCTTCCGCTTCAGTGCAGCAGGCCCGCAACACCGCTGCTGCCAAATCGTTGACGTAGCAATAATCCCGTATCGGCCGGAGGTCTTGCACCCGAATGCAGCCGGTTTTGGCAGTCGAGACAACCCTGGAGAAGAGAGACTCGGAGTAGGCATATGGTCCATAAATCGAGAAAGGCCTGAGTATGACCGCTTGGAGACTGAAGCTTTCGACATGAGCCTCGACCATTTTTTCCGCTGCGATCTTGGCGGCCGCGTATGGTGATCGAGCCTGCAATCGGTGGGTTTCGGCAACAGGGTTGGCCTCGGGCCGTCCATACACCTCAGCCGAAGATATGTAGACAAGTCGGCGGACCCCGGCTATCCGGCAGGCATCCAGCAGGGCAGTTGTCCCCTGCACATGCACGCGAACATATTCCTCAGCCATTTCGAGGGAACGCTGTACGGAGGGGGGGCCAGCAGCGTGAATTACCAGATCAAGGCCGGAAACTAAGGATCTTAGGCGTTCTACGTCGGCTAGGTCGCAGGCAACGCACTCGATGCCGGCGGGAATGGGGCGGGGCATCCGGACCGGACCACACAGAGCTAACGGAGACGTTCCCGATTGCTGAAGAGATCGTAAGATCGCCGATCCAATGAACCCGTTCGCGCCAACCAGCCCAACCCGTTGTTTCTCGAGGTCATTGAACATTCGCGGGTTTAGCGACGACGAGTAGTGTCTGAGGCCCGATGTGGGGCAGGAGTGCGCCCGCTCGATACCGGAGGAAGTGTACGCATTCGTTTTTCGCTCGGAGGGCATGATCCGCTCCATTGCAAGAGACAGATTGCAGAGCCGGACCAAGCAAGCGCTTGTTCAAAATGCCTAGGATCTTTCCTCCTATGACCTGCGGGGCAAGGCCGAAGTATTGGCTGCGAACGATATCCAGACCAGCTTTGCGCATCAAGTGCTTGAAGGCCTGATCCGAGTAGAGCCACAGGTGCTGTCCGAGTCCGATCGTTCCTACAAGCGGATACCAAGAGGGCGAAATCCCCCCCAACAGCCCAACTTCAAAACATAAGACACCAGTCGGGCGCAACAGGTCGCACATCGCCGTCAACGAGCGGATCGGGTCAGGAAAATGGACCAGCAAATCACAGTGGTAAACGACATCGAAGCTATGTCGCGGCAGAGAATTCTCTTCGACAAATTCATGGACGACAGGGATATCCATCTGCTGCAATCTTTCGTCATAGGCCGGGTTGGGTTCGAGCCCAAGGATTTCATACCCATGGGAGCGTGCAGCGGCCAGAAAGAATCCGGGTCCACACCCGACATCGAGCAGCCGGCCTCGAGGACAGTTTCGGGCGACCCACGCGGCCTTAAATTCGGCTGGCAACGAATAGAAGTGATCCGGGTGGAACTCCTTCGTCAGATCGAGAGACTCACGAATATTGGTTTGGTTGGTGTAGACCATGCCGCACCGGCATCGCAAACCCTCGATGCCGTTTTCCTTCCAAACCACTTGATCGGATGCCTCCCCGCAAAGAAAACACTTCGTTCTCTCCGCACTTGGCGATACCTCTTGAGTTTGCATGGTGTACCTCTTAGTGGGGGACACTCCACATTGTATCTCTGGACGGTACTGCGGCCAAGAACCATGTTATTTCGGTAGTGGTGCAACAAATTGCATCAATTTTGTTGACTAGCATTTTGCAATTCGGTTGACGGCAGACAAACGGACCTGGTTCACCGAACTTGTCCGGACATCCGATAGAATGATTGTTCGCCTGCATCTTCAATCAACTTTTTGGACCCTGCTTAATGGAATCAAGTTACGACGATCTCGGTAACCGCACGCGGCTTTCGTGGCTCGCACAAAACGGGGTGAAAGTGTGGGGTCCGGATCGAGTTTACGTATCCGAAGAAGTGCAGTTGGACCGCATCGCGCCGGGCGCAGAGCTGATCAATGCCACGATCACTGGCGCGACGACATTCATCGGCACGAAATCACAAATTGGGAACGCTGGTTTAGCGCGTATTGACGAGACACAAATTGGATCTTCCGTCGTGGTGGGAGCTGGCAGCTACGAGAACTGTGTCTTGCTGCGCGGAGCCAAGGTCCGCGGGTTTGCGGAATTCCGTCAGGGCACTGTACTCGAGGAAAATGCAGAAGCGGGCCACAATGTCGGCCTGAAGAATACGGTATTCACTACGGGAGTCGTGGCTGGGTCGTTAGTTAATTTCTGCGATGTCCTGCTGACGGGAGGTGGTTCCCGCAGCGACCATAGCGAAGTTGGGTCCGGGGCGATTCACTTCAATTTTGATCCTCGCGGCGACAAGTTCGGTAGCCTGATGGGCGACGCGACCGGATGTTTGTTGAGATCGCGCAGAATTTTTGTAGGGGGGAACTCGGGAGTGGTCGCGCCCGTTCATCTGGATTTTGGCGGAGTGGTTGCGGCCGGATCCATCGTCCGCAAGGACGTCGCGGAGAACCAGTTGTCAGCGGGAGATGCGCCCGGCCAAAGCGGGGCATACGATCTCGAACAGTATTTCGACCTCAGCAGGAAATTCTCAACCACGGCCAAGCTGATCGGAAATCTGCACGCCTTGCGCGCCTGGTACCAAAAGGTGCGGTTGTCGTATTGTGACTCGGACGAGAAGCCGCTTTATTTAGCGGCCGACGGCGAGTTCGATCGCCACATCCGGCATAGGGTAAAAGAGCTTGCGAAGGTCGTTGGCAAGCTCGAAAAATCTCTTGCAAAGCCATGTAGGAACGCTCAGGGCACGCTATTTTCTGATCAGCATCGCAGGCTGATCGAGAACCGTGATGGTATCAGTTCGTTTCTGCTCTGCGAAGAATATGCGGATGCGCCGCCAAGTGTTGTCGCGGAATATGGGGCCCTGCGGAAAAGCTGGAACCACACAGACTCTGTGAGATCGCTGACGCCGGAAGCATCTGAAGTTGCAGCGGAATGGCTTCGATCAATTGCAGGCAGGCCATACCTGGAGATGCGCGCTCTGTTCGTTGCGCGGGGCTAACTGGAGGAAATCATACGGACGATCCGGTCCATCGCGGTCTGCGTCTGGTAGGCTTCGGCAAAATCTGAGAGGATCAGAGTCCTATCTCCCGTGGTTACCGCGCGCAAGAAGGCCCGCGTCTCTTTTTCGAAAATCGGCACCGATTCCAGCTCCGAAGAGCTTCCGTCGATCGTGTTGCACAGAAGTTCGAGGTCCCAGCCTTTGAGATCCAACACGCCATCTGTGGTCTCGATGGAGACGAGGATGTCTTTGTCCTTAGCCTCGCAGCTGTAGAGAAACGTTCCCAGCCCTCCGTTCGCCAGCCGTAACATTACGGCCACGGTGGTTTCGATGCCTTCCGGCGCGTGCGCCGCCGCATGCAATGGCTCAGGTGTGCCGGAAAGGTAGCGAAACAAATCCATCAGATGCGTTGCTTGCTCATTGAACGGGCCACCTGATTGCTCGCGGACCGCCCACCACGGAACTCCATATTTCTTACCGACCCAATGTGCCGTGATGCCAATAATATTTCGCGACTGCAGAATGGCCCGAGCGTGTGCGACGGAATTCCGATATCGGTTCATATAGCCGACCGCATTTAAGACTGCATGTTTGCCTAGATTGTCGAGGATCGGCCGAATCTGATGCGCCGATACGCCGATCGGCTTCTCCACAAAGAACGGAATCCCCAATTCGATGGCGCGGTTCTCGATCGGCCCCCGGCAGAATGGCGGCGTACAAATGAAGATCGCGTCCGGCTTTTCGCGGATTAGAGCCGGTACATCCGTTACATGAAGGGACGGGGCACATTCCGAGGCAAGAGACGCCGCGCGCTGTTGACTCTCATCGAACAGCAGGACTGCTTCCACGCCGAACAAAGCTGCGGCCTTCGCTCTCTCGCGCCCCATTCGTCCGCAGCCCACGACGGCAACACGCATCACAACTCTCCTCGAGTTTGAGATATGGAATAGTTGCGGCTGACGTCGCTACCCGTGAAAAAGGAACGGACACAATCGGAGACATAGTCGACTTCGGTGCTCGTCAAGTTCGGGCGGATCGGCAAGCACAAAAGTTCGCGCGCAAGGGCCTCCGCCACCGGAAACTGGCCGACTCGCCAACCATAGCCGGAGAACGCAGGTTGTAAATGAATCGGGGCCGGATAGCGAATCACGGCATCCACTCCCTTGGACTGCAGATGCTTGAGTAACTCATCCCGCTGCTCCGTACGGATCGCGAACAGATGAAATACGTGGTCTTCGCCCTTGGCGTGATCCCATGACTGAAACTTGAGTGGCAAGTCTGCCAGCCGATCCCGATACTGACGCGCGATCATTCGCCGGTGCTCGTTCCATCGATCTAAAGACGCCAGCTTCCAAGTGAGAATCTTCGCCTGAATGGAATCGAGTTTCGTGTTGTACCCAACATAAACGTGATTGTTCTGACCGACCTGGCCGAGCGCGCGGAGAGCCAGCAATTTCTCGTGCAGGTCGGCGCGATTCGCAGCGATGGCTCCGCCGTCGCCAGCAGCGGCCAGATTCTTGCTGGGATGAAAACTGAAGCAACCGAGAACGCCGAAGGTACCCGCTCGCTGGCTGTCGATCCGCGCACCGTGGGCCTGGGCTGCGTCTTCGACGAGGTCAACACCTCGCTTCGCACACTCGCCCAGCAGTTCTTGCATCGGCGTCGGCTTTCCATATAAGTGCACAGGTAGCAGTACGCGTGTCCTCGGACCGACCAGGGAAATCGCTTGATCAACATTCATCAAAAAGCTGTCTTCGTTCGCGTCGACCAGCGCCGGTGTCAGACCGGCCAGACAAATGGCGGACACCGTTGCATTGAAAGTATTCGCTTGCGTTATGACTTCGTCTTGAGGCTGAAGGTCCAGAATCTTCAGCGAGCACAGCAACGCATCCGTGCCTGTATTTACTCCCACGACAAAACGACAATCGAGATACTCGGCGAAGGCGCGCTCGAATTCCTCTACTTCTCCACTGAGGACATAGTGGCCGTCCACGATCATGGTGGACAATTCCGCCATGAATTCGTCGAATCGTTCGAACTGCGAGCGGTAGTCATATCGCCCAACCTTCATCGTCGTCCTCCACTCCCCGCCATTAGAGCGGCGTTTGCAGTCACAAGTTCATCAATCATGGATTGTAGTTCGAAATGATCGTCGACCCAGGGATGCAGGGCCAGGGCATTCTTCAATCCAGGGACGCTGCGGCTCATCATTGCTTCGGTCGCGGCCCGCTCGAATTCGACAAACGGCACGAGATTTTCGACCACGTGCTTCGGCGGAGCGCTGGTCAGGGGCAACCGTTGCAGTCCCACGTTGGCCCAATGATACTGACACTCGACGACGTCGCCCGGAGCGAGGAATGGGACATAATCATCATTGCGCGCGGATAAGAAGAACGGAATCTCAACCTTCTGCCCACAGAGCGCCAGCAACAGCGGTCCCACGGCCTGAGAGTACCACGGTGTCGCCCGCCCCTCGAGCACGGAGACGATTTCGCTCAATTTCCCGCTCCTGTATATCTGATGCGATTGGTTTTGGATGTCGCTGAGAACCTGTGCCCGACGCCACTGCTCTGAGGTCTGCTCGGCCACAACTTTGTCGGGCTCGTAGTGCATGCGCAGATAACGGGTAGGAAAGCAACCTTCCTTTCTCAGAAACTCACTGCTTGGAAATGACCGCTTCGACTTCGCAAGTTCGTCAACGAGTGTGTTGGTTAGGTCGCGCAGTCCCGATCGAATATTGAAAAACCAGCCGAGATGATTCACTCCCAGATAATCGCCTTGAATCTCAGAAGTGTGCAGACCCAGGATATTGCTAAGCCCCTGCATCGTGGTCCACGGAAGTTCGCAGATTCCGACAAGGTTTAGATCCGCGTGCTGGAGTGCCGCTCGAACAAGCGAGCTGAGCGGAGACGTCAGCAAGATTACGAATGCTTTCGGACAGAATTTCACGATCGCATCCAGTATCGTCGCTAGAGTCGACCAAGTCCGCCATCCGGCCGAAAGTCCGCCAGCGCCTAGACCTTCGTCTCCACAAAGGCCGTACTTATTGGGAAATGTTTCATCTAATAACCTCCCTTCAAACCCTCCGACCCTGACCTGAATCACAACGTTATCCGCACCGTCGAGAATATCGCGCCAGTTATTCGGCCCAATCGGCTTGGTTCTAAGCGCCACGCCTGCTTTAACCAGCAACCGCGATGCTCTGGCGACCGCAGCCAGCTTCTCGCGCGATCTGCCCGCCAGCACTACCTCTATTTTCTCCGGGGTTTCGTTCGAATCGAGGAACTGGATCAAGCTCGGCGTGCTAAAGGAGCTCCCGCCGATAATGACGACTCTCATAGGCGACCGTGTCTAGACATCGTGGCGTACTCCCCGGCTCCACGCAGGCAGGCTTCGTCACACACGTCGCCGAATCGCACCATGTCCGAAGCAAAGCGAAGCGCAGAATAGTCGCAACGCTTTTGAATGATTCCGCGAATCAGCTCGAGATAAGTCTCGCCCACGGCCAAGGCAAATCCGCCGATCACGAGAACACCCTGCAATCCCAGAGCGAGAATCACAGTGTTCAATACCACGGCGAGAGGCTTCGTGCCTTCTTCCAGAATGCGCAAAGCCCACTCGTCTCCCTCGCGAACTGCGGGCGCAAGGTGTGCCTCGTTGTTAAGAGTCTCGGCTGTTGCTCCAAGCTTGCGATGGCAAAGAGACCGCGCAAACAAATCGGGATCGGTGGCCGCTCGAAGCCTTGCCAGACGCTCGATTCCACGGCCGGAGGAGATGCCCCCCAAATGTCCCACGCCACCACAGTCGCAGATCGGAGCGTCGTTGGACTCGTCGACTCTGAGATGGCCGATCTCTCCGGCATAAGGCCCCTTGTCGAAAAGGACAAAACCGTTCGCGCCGCGAAAACAAACCTTGCTGCCGATGCCACTGCTCACTGTTATTACCAGCAATCGGTCCCATTCACAGGATCGGGCAAGATAAAGAGCGGCTGCCGACACGTCGTTTAGGACATGTACGGCGCGACCTGTGCGATGCGAGAGTTCCGCCGCGATATCGGGTACGTTGCCATCGAGGCCACTGACGGTTGGGGCATTTACGATTCGTCCGTCCTCGTGCAACGGGCCAGGAAAAGAAATGACAAGCGGGGCGGTATTTTCAACCAGATGTTGCGACGCAGCCGTATACAGCTCGAACTTCTTTAGCAACTCATTCCATATCTCCGCAGTCGAGATGCCATAATGGAAGGAACGAATCCGTTCTCGCGTGAGATTCACAATCTCGCCGTTTTCGCTCAGGCAGGCACAACGCAGATGCGTTCCTCCCAAGTCAAACAGCAGTGCGGAATGAGCTTTCAACACACCTCCCCAGCTAATCCTGGATTCTGCCCTAAAGCGTGGACATTATCAATCAGCTTGTCATCGCGAAAGAAAAGGGTAATACTTTCCCTGACTCCGGGATATGGCAATGACTCGCCGGCAATTCGGGTATTGCATGCTGGCGAGCCTGTTTTCGAGTGACCCACTAGAATCCGCCTCGGCCATTCTTGAGAAGTCGACTTCGCCGGACTGGTTCAGCGCACCTGAGATCAATGCAGCCGTCCTCGACGTTTGTTACGGAACGAAACGTTTTACGAGGGCATACGGAACTGCGGGCACGCCCGAGCGGGTGTTTAATATATCGTCCATCAGTAAGACACTCGTCGCAACCGGAGCGATGGTACTAAGAGATCGCGGTAAACTTGCTCTTCAGGATCGAGTCGTGAAGTTCGTGCCTGAGTTCCACGGCGAGGGGCGGGATGAGGTAACAATTCAGCATCTTCTAACTCACACCGCAGGATTCCCCGATACACTTCCCCAGTTGCGCCAACTACTGGCCAGGGAGGCCGGCCTTGATGAGTTCGTCGCGGCGACTTGTCACTTGCCGTTGCTCTTCAGGCCCGGTAGCGCAGTCTCTTATTCAAACCTTGGAGTTCTCATTCTAAAAGCAGTCATGGAACGAATCACCGGTCTGCCCTTAAGACAGTTTCTTGCCCGCGAAGTATTCAAGCCACTGGCCATGGATGCTACCTCGCTCGGGCTGGGCGGGCGGCCGGTTGAATCCATGGTGTTAAACCAGCCACCGAAAGCGGATGGGGTGAATGCCAATACTTCAACTCCTTACCATCGCGAATTAGGCACGCCATGGGGCGGGATTCATTCGACCGCACTCGATCTAACGCGCTGTCTGCACTACTTTGTGAATCCCGATAACTCGCCCCTGAAGCGCGAAACTGCTCGTGAAATGTTGCAGAACCACTGCGCCGGACTCAATCAGCCGTGGGGTATCGGGTGGATGCTGGCCGAAAGCCACGACGTTTCCTACCATGTTCGACCTACCTGGCGTCGATATGGATTGTCGGCCCTAATATCGAGTCCCGAGCAAGGGCCAGCCTTTGGCTCGCATGGCTCGCCGGCAACGTTCGGCCATTACGGCGTCTCGGGCTCGATTGCATGGGCCGATCCGCAGCGCGGCATTTCGATGACGTTGCTTACCACCAAATCTGTCCGCTATTCGCGCGACAGTGTTTTAGGGCCGGTGTCGGATCTGGTCTCCCAATTGTGACGTGGCAGAATTGGAGCGGAGAAGTCTATGGACCCAAAGTGGCTCATGTGGGCAAAGCGGTTGCAGGCAATCGCGCAAACTGGACTGACCTACGCCAAAGATCATTTCGACATTGAACGGTACGAATCGATACGGTTGGTAGCCGCCGAGATGATGGCGGCAGGTTCGCGGCACCAGGGCGTGGAATCGTTTGTGAAAGTGCTCAGCGCAGACGTTGGATACGCGACGCCGAAAGTCGACGTGCGGGCCGTCGTTTTTCGAGATGAGCGCTTGCTGCTGGTAAGAGAAAAAGAAGATGGGTGTTGGACGTTGCCCGGCGGCTGGGCAGACATCGGAGACTCGCCGAGCATCGCCGTCGTGCGCGAGGTCAAAGAAGAATCCGGCTACGAAGTAAAAGTCCGAAAGCTTCTCGCTTTGCTGGACCGCGACCTTCACGGCCATCCTCCAATTCCCTACCAAGTTTACAAACTGTTTTTTCTGTGCGACATCGTAGGCGGAACCGCCCATGCCGAACGTGAAACCGACGCGGTGGATTTTTTCAGCAGTGAGAACATTCCGCCACTGTCTCTGACGCGGGTCATGCCTGCGGAGATCGCGCGGCTCTTCGAGCACTTCCGCCACCCGGAATGGCCGACGGAATTCGACTGATGATGCAGGTTCGCCTCAATCCTGTGCTGCGATTGGCCGAGCCCGCCGATCTTGCCCAAGTCGCGCGGTTCCTGACTCCGTTGGGCAGCGAACTGTTTGGCGAAGCGTCCCCGAACGAATCTCCTCAAGATTCTTATCGCCGCTGGAAATATTTCAGAAATCCCTTGGGCGAAGCGATCGCTGGTATTGCTATCGCAGACAACGCGGTCGTGAGCACTGTAGCCGCAACCCCGAAGAGAATTTTGATCGCGGGAAAAGAAATTGTCGCTTACGAACTCAGCGATTTCTTGACCGATCCCAGCTACCGCAAGATGGGATTGTTTTCTCAACTGATCGAACTGGTTTGCCGCGAGGTCGAGTCCCGCGGCGCTTCTCTCGTCTACGTTCGCCCGAACGAGATGTCGTTCCCTATCCTTGTTGGCAAACTGTCTTTTCAGGAGGTCCTGCGGATGGATGCCCGCCGTTTTGCGTTGCCCAGCCACATCATTTCCCGCAAGACGGGGATCCCCTGCGGTGCGCTTCGTTTTTCTGGCGTGGACGCATTGCTGAAACTCGGCTGTATTCCGAGTCCCGATACAACTGTTGTGACCGTTGTTCCGTTACGGCATTTTGACGAAGACATCGACCAGCTTTGGCAGAGGGCGTCGGCAGGCTACGACTTTGCTTTAGTGCGGGACAGCACCTACCTGAACTGGCGCTTCGCCGATTGTCCGACTGCCTACAAGATCTGGCTTGCACTCAGGGATGGTCAGAGCGTTGGCTTCCTCGTCGCGCGAGCCGATCAAACGGCGCCGGTGGCGACAATCGTCGATTTGTTTACCCAAAGCAACGACACGGACGCGGCAGGGGCGCTTCTGGCGCGAGGCATGGGCGACTTACTAGGCAGTGGCGTGCAGTCGATCAACACTTCGACTTTGCAAGGCCCCCAACCCTCCGCTGCTCAGCGCCTGCTGCAACGCTCCTTCCCATTTCGCAGAAAGAAACATCTTCATCTCGTCTTTCGAATCCTGCGCCCGCAAGAAATTGCGTTACCTGCGACGTCGCGGAAGTGGTACTTTGCCCACGGGGATTGCGACGGGGTGTGATCCAATCGGTAGTTGCACTCGAAGAATCTCTCGCCTGCCGCCTATTAGAATTCTTGCATTCGAGGTTTACGATGAAATCTGGTGTCATAGTTTTCCCAGATCAAACTGCGATCACGATGCTTTCTGGACCGCCGAGCAAGTGTCGCCATGTGAATGCCGGTTAGGTTGATGGGGTTGATGCTACCTGGAGTCTCTCTACGAGTCTGACCATCGCCAGCGTGTCCTGTCCGCAGTAATCCAGCAAAGCCTTCCTTATCCTGTCGCGCTCGGGCTGAGCCAAGTTTCCCCGGACGAGCGATTCCCAAGCCAGCCCGGCGTCCTGCCCGTTCGCAACGGGCATGCTCTCGTAGGTCATCTCGGGCACCAGCGCAGGCAGCACGTATTTCAGCGAGTACGACCCGGCGAACGCGGAATGGTAGACGTGTTTACGTACCACTGGAAGCAAGTCCCACAGACGGCACTGAATGTCCCTGATGCGTTGGTTGTATTCGGGTAGCCAACCTGCAAGTTCCCAAAGGCGCTGAGATTCGAATTGCTGGTTGTACACGACAATGTTCCCATGCTCACCCAGGGCATCACAGAGCGAAGAAATGAACGCTGGGCGAGGATCACCGTTACCCATCGCCAGAAATTCGAAATGGTTAGGGCCCACTCCGGGCTCCTGCTGAACATGCACCGAGAACTGAAAAGGAATTTGATCGTAGGGATGCATTCCCGCAAAACGAGGTATGGCTGGGTTGACGGTTTCAAAATCCATAAAGTGGATCGGGTATTGGAGGGACTCAAATTCGCCCTTCAGGTCTGGGCTAAACCAAGGCTTTCCGCTTTGCATCGCGGTGCAGGCACGACGTTGAAACTCGCTTAACTCGAAATCATCAGGGATGTCGTGGATGGACTCGACACCCATTTCTTCAAGCTGCTCCATTGCGCTGGCATGGAGCCGTGGAATGTAACCGATGTGGTCGTTCGGCAAGGGGCGGTTGCAGCGATCCCCCGTTGGCACATCGGGAGCCTTGGGCATAGCGAGAACGCGGAATTGAGAACGAAGCTGAAGCACAAGTTCGGGTTGCAGGTTTTGCACTCTGCGGGTGAGATTTCGAAACAGGAAGAACTGGCGGGGGTCAACGGTCTCTCCGGTGAGGACGTACTTGCGGTTGATATGAGCCAGCCAGACCGATGCCAAATCCAGCCCTGAACGGGAAACAATAAGGCTTTGGATTCCGATATCCGGCAGGTGGTAGTCCTTCAGTTCAGTGCTGGACTTAACCTCTATCAGACGCCATCGCTTGTCCGACGTTTGAGAATGTCAACCCGCACCAGCACATCATCGGCCGAGAAAGTGCCTTCGAATATCGCCGGAACCTCGGGGTTCGCCACAAGCTCTTTTGTGATGCGGATTGCTTCACTCAGTCCACCTGAGCCGTCAACTTTCACGCCACCCGGAAAAAGCTGGTGCGCAAGCCGCCCCACATCCTGACCTTGATTCATAATCGCCTGGCCTGATGCGCCTGGCTCCGCCGCCAGTTCTGGCTCGTGTACCTCCCAATACAGGCGCTTGAGGCACTGCACACCGGCCACGAATTTTGATTTGCTGATTCTCATCGGTCAGTCCCGCCGCGCAAGCAGTCACAACACCTATAACGATTGTCCGTGTCCGTTTCTGTGTTCTCCGGCAACTTCAGTTCCAACATGATTCTCCTGAGGATGTTCTTGTTTTGAAGAATACAGCGGTCGGCAAGGAGCGTGAATCGCTGAGACCTCGTGTCGAACATCACCCGGCCGCGTGGGGGCTGGTCGTACTTCATGTCTGCGGGAACGGTTCCAGCCCGCTGATGTTGTCGCCACAACTCACTGTGACTCCGAGGATGCGTCAGCTGACCACCGTATGGCTCTGCGGCACTGATCGGAGCGCTTTCCATTATCAGTTTGCCGCCAACCAGCCAGAAGATCCCGAGGCGTGGCTCTGGCACCTGCCTGGGGTTCTTGCGCTTGCCGCCTTGAATAGGTTTCGGAATTATCCACCTGATAGACACACTGCGAGTTTTAGCCGAATGGGGAGGCCGTGACAGGGCAAGGGGCTACTACTAGGAAGCCCCGCGTGATTCCCGGTGTTCACTTTGATTGTGTTCGCGTGCTCGGACCGTGAGCAAAACGTACCTGCGCAGATTGCACTCCCCACAGCGGACTGCCCGCAGCAGCAGCAAAGGAAGCAAATACTTTTCGATCCCGCGTGGCCGGGAGTGATATGCGTTTCGGCTCCCACAAAACGAACAGCGGAACTCCGTGATAGAAAACGCCATGCAGAGCTTATTTTACAAGTAATAATCTGGCGTCTTTGTATAAATTCGTCAGTGCTTGGCGCGGGTCTCTCAAGCGGATAATTTCGGGTTTCTTCATGGGTGCATTTCATAACTTCCGTCCCCACACCCAGACCACAAGCAGCGGAGAAAATATCACGAACGGTGCAGTGAAAAACCACAGCGCCCAGCCCCAGCGGTTTACCCCATCAGGAGCGCCGACCAGCCA
>Ga0302320_10007421_pt1 | contig 24160 bp, 20 predicted proteins | sample Bog_T0_3_FD_202130 | JGI IMG/M metagenome (GOLD analysis project Ga0302320, IMG submission 202130) | Peat permafrost microbial communities from Stordalen Mire near Abisko, Sweden - Bog_T0_3 | ecosystem: Environmental > Terrestrial > Soil > Wetlands > Peat | place: Sweden: Abisko, Stordalen Mire...
TTGCGATTCAAACCGCCGGGGACTGACCCCCTCCTTCGCGGTGTTACTTCTTGGCCGCCTTGGCCGTGGCGAGCCGCTTGCGCTTCAGGTAGGCGAGGCGCCGTTTCTTTTTGATGACCTTGTTGTATTGCTTGCTCATAGGGTTCGCGCAGGAGGAAAAGGAAGATTTTTCCGGGTCGCCCGGGCGAAGTCAAGCGGCGACGGCGGGCGGTTCGGACGGGCGATCGATGCTGGACCGCTTGGCGCCGGAGGGGGCCGGAGCGGCCCGGCTGCTGGCTGAGGCAGAGCAATTTATGCGAACGGATTGGCAAGCGGTGCGGAGCGGGAGTCGGCCCGACCCTCTAGCCTGTCCGCCGCCTCCGATTGCGCCCGGCCGTCCCGGGCGGAATGCGGCCCGAGAACCCCCCCATGCAGCCGGACCTTCGCCTCACCCGCCGCCGGTTTCTGCAATGCACCGCTGCCGGAGTCGCGGCCGCCTGTCTCCCGCGCCGGCTGCCGGCGGCGGGCAATCAGGCCCCGGGCGAGTTCCGGCGGGGCGGGATGGTGTACCGGCCGCTGGGGAGGACCGGGCTCAACGTCTCGCTGCTGGGCTTCGGTTCGCACACGGACCGCGCCTACAAGGTCAAAGGGGGGCTCCGCAATCTCCTGACGGCCGAGGGCCAGGTGCGGCGCGACCGCCAGATTTCCCGCGCGATCGACTTGGGCGTCAATCTGATCGATGTCTACGAGCATGAAGGGCAGTGGGAGCCGCTGGCGAAGCTGATCAAGCCCCGGCGCGACCGGCTGCTGATCGCGGGCGCCTACGACAATCCCGAGTTCATCGGCTCGAACATCGACCGGCTGGCCAGGCTTTACGGGGGGCATATCGACCTTTACCGCATCCGCAGCGAGACGATCACCTTCGATTCTGGCAGCCTGATCGAACAATGGGATGTCGTGCGCCGGGCCAAGGAGGCGGGCAAGATTCGCGCCATCGGCATCGCCTGCCATCTGGAAGGGCCGATGATGTCGGCGCTGCAGGAATTGGACGGCCTCGACTACCTGTTCCTGCCCTACAATTTCATCCACGCCAAGGCCGCCTACGGCGAACTCCTGCCGGCGGCCGCCGCGCGCGGCGTCGGCCTGATCGGCATGAAGCCGCTCGCGGCCGGATCGGTCGTCGGCCTGGATCCGCGCTCCCAATCCAAGAGCGGGCCGGATATGGCCCGCTTTCAATTGTTCAATTCGGCGGACCGGGCGATTCTTCCGGCCGCGGTCGCGGAGCTGGCGAAAACCCTCCGGCAGCTGCCGGACGAATCGCTTTGCCAGGCGGCGATGCGCTATGCGTTTTCGCGGCCGTTCCTCAGCTCGGTCCTGGCCGGGATGTTCGACGACCAATTCGTGGAGGAGAATTACACGGCGGTGACCCGCTATGCGGAATTGAGCCGCGAGGAGACTGCGGCCCTGGAGGCGGCCAAGCGGGTGAGCTTCCTGACCGGCCCCGACTGGCTGCCGGGCCATTACCAATGGCTGGACGCACAATGGCGCGTTTGACCTCCATTTTGGCTGTGGGGGCGGTTTGGCTCGGCCTGGCCGGGTCCCTGCGGGCGCAGGATCTGGACCGCCAGGGCATCACCAGCGCGGGGGTGTGCGCGCGCTGCCACATCTCGTCGTCCCTCGAATGGGGCATCTCCAAACACAGCACGATCACCGGCGCGGTGCGCTCCCCCAACTGTGTCGGCTGCCACGGGGCGAGCAAGGGGCACATCGCCGACGAGCAGAACAGCGTGAAGCCCGACCACATTCCCCGCGGGGCGGAGATCGCCGCCTTGTGCGTGCAGTGCCACCGCGCGGGCTGCCCGCGGACGCTGGCGAAGGCGACCTGCCAGGACTGCCACCATCCGCACGCCCTGGTCAATCCCCAGCTGGATGCGGCGGCCGTCCAGGCGCGCGCCAGCCAGTTGGCGGCGCAGCAGGCGGCCTTCCAGGCCGATCTGGCGCGGGGCGAGCAGTTGGCGCAGCTCGAAAAATGGAATGACGCCCGCGCGGCCTTCGCCGCCGCGCTGCGGGAAAACCCCGGCAGCGAGCAAGCCCGGAGGGAGATCCTCCGGTGCGAGCGCCGGCTCAAGCCCGGCCTGCCGGGGTTCAAGATCGTGGGCGACCGATTCGACTCCCAGACCGGCCTGCCGAAGGAAATCGTGCTCGGCGACCTCGGCGTCACCTTGGTGCTGGTCCCGGCCGGATCGTTCGACATGGGCTCGGATCAGCGAGCCGCCGCGCAGCCGGTGCACACGGTCGACGTAGCGGCCTTCTATCTTTCGCCATATGAGCTCACCCAGGGCCAATGGAAGGCCCTGATGGGCACGAACCCGAGCTACTACCAGGGCAGGAAGTTTGCCGCGGCCGACCGGATGCCGGTCGAGCAGGTCTCCTGGGACGACTGCCAGGCGCTGCTTCGGTCCCTCAATGGGCGGGTGCCCGGTGGAGGCTTCCGCCTGCCGACCGAGGCCGAATGGGAATACGCCGCGCGGGCCGGTTCGGCCACGCCGCTGACGGCCGCCGCGATCCTGCGCTGCGCCTGGCTGGAGGAGAACTCCGAGCCGCCCAACCTGCCGCCGCCCGTCCGGACCGGCCTTTACCTCATCGGGGCGGGCGCGACCTCCGTGCCGCATCCGGTGGGCACGAGCGAGCCGAACGCCTGGGGGCTCTACGACATGCTCGGGAACGTGTCGGAATGGTGCTCCAGCCGCTATGAACCCTATCCCTGCAGCGACGCCGACGGGCGCGAATCGGCGGCGGCCGCTCCGGGCACCCGGGTGGTGCGGGGAGCCAATTTTGCCGATTTTGTCGACGACGCGGATGCCGCGCAGCGCCACTCGGAGCGCCCGGACCGGCGCTTGCGCTGGAACGGGATGCGCCTGGCCTTCACCCCGCCGGCCAGCGCGGAGGCGGCGGCCGCTCCGCTCGCCCGGCAATGATTGGCCGGCGTTAGCCCGGCCGGATGGCCCGAAGCAAGCGCTCCGAGGGGCCGGCCTGCCCTCAGGACATGATCTCGAGGTCGCCGGTGCTGTCCCCGAACCGCGTTGTCGGCACGCCCATGCGCTTCAGCATGGCGACATAGAGATTGGCTGAAGGAGTTTCGCTGACCTGGAGGTGTCGGCCCGGCGTGATCGTGCCGCCGGCGCGTCCGGCGATGATGGTCGGCAGGTTGACGTGATCATGGGCTTGGGGATCGCTGATCCCCTTGCCATACATGACCATGCAGTTGTCGAGCAGCGTTCCGTCGCCTTCCTGCACCGCCTTCAGCTTGTCGAGGAAATAGGCAAATTGGGTCGTGTGCCAGCGATCGATCTTGGCCAGCAGCTTCAGCTTTTCCGGATTGCCGCCATGGTGGGAGGTCGAATGGTGGCCGGCCGAGACCCCGGCGAAGGGATAGGGCCGGTTGCCCCCGTCGTGCGAGACCAGGAAGGTCGCGATCCGCGTGCTGTCGGTCTGGAAGGACAGCGTCATGATGTCGAACATCAGGCGCATATGCCGCTCGAACGTGTATTCGGCGTCGAGATTGCCGATGGCGCCGGCCGGCACGGGCGGGGGCATCCGGCCATTTTGCGCGATGCGCTTTTCGACGTCGCGGATGGCCGTGAGATACTCGTCGAGCTTGCGCCGGTCGTTGGCGCCGAGATTTCGTTCCAGGCCCTTGGTCTGGTCGAGGACAAAGTCGAGGACGCTCTTGTCCTGGCTCGCGCGCTGGAGGCGGGCCTCCCGGGATTCGCCGGGAGCGCCGGTGCCGAAGAGCCGGTCGAAGGCGGCCCGGGGCTCGATCTCGGGGTTCATCGGCTGGGTCTCGGACCGCCAGGAGATGTTGAACTGATAGGCGCAGCTGTAGCCGGAATCGCACGAGCCGGCCTCCTGGCCCAGATCACAGCTCAGTTCCAGCGACGGAAAGCGCGTCTTGTCCCCGATCGCGTTCGCCGCGACCTGGTCGATGGAAATGCCGGCGTGGATGTCCGAGGCGGATTTCTTCGGCTGGCAGCTGGTGAGAAAGTTCGCCGAGGCGCGGGCGTGGTCGCCGCCGCCATCGCCGTTGCCGAAGGCCTTCCGCTGGGCGAGGCCGCTGATGACGGTCATGTCCGCCTTGTGCGCGGCGAGCGGTTCCAGGGTCGGGGAGAGCTGGTAGTCGAATCCCACTCCCTTGGGGGCCCATTGCGCCATGTTCGCGCCGTTGGGGGTGTAGACAAACGCCATGCGCTTGGGAAAACCCGCCGGGGTGAGGCCGGCCTTTCCGGCTTCGCCGGCGGTGTCGGCGAGCGCCCGCACGGAGGGGAGCATGGCCTCGAACACGGGCAGCGCGATGGCGGTGCCCAAGCCGCGGAGAAACGTCCTGCGAGGTATCTGCCAATCTTTGCTCATGGTGTAATGGGGTTTTGAGGACTGACGTTTGGGCGCGTGGAAGGTGACGCTAAATTGTTCGCCGCCGGCAGACAAGCTGGTTTCGGGGCGCCGTCATGGACCGGCGGCGGGCAGCTGCCAGGATTCGTCGAAGACGCCCTCGTCCGCGGTCTGGCTGGCGACGCTGCCGTCGGCCTGCCGGGCGACGGTCAGCACCGCGTAGTCGCCGTAGCCGGCCGGGCCCCGGAAGCCCTGGGCCGAGAGGCCGGCGTTGATCACCACGTAGCGGTTGGGATTGAGGGGATTGGGATAGATCAGCACCGGCACATGATCGGCCGCCCCGTAGGTCTTGCCGCCCACCGTGAGGGTGTCCTTGGTCCACTGAATGGGGAGCGAACCGGCGAGGCGGGCGAGGAGCTGGTTGCTGCCCGGATCGCCGAACAGCACCAGGTTGCAGGAGGCGATGTCCTCGGCCGTGACGGCCGTGTCGTCCTTGGTCCGGGCTTGGCCGCAGAAGTCCCGCGCGAACATCTTGGCGAAGCGGTCCAACTCCTGGCGGCCCGCCGCGTCGGCCAGGGGGTTGTTCGGCTGGCCGGTGGGGGCCACGCACAGGAAGGAGTCGAAGAAGGCGTCGTTGATCGGGCCCTGCAGATCGTGCCGCTTGCGCAGCCCGGCGGCGCCGCCGGCGTCCGCGCTCTGCCAGTGCTCGCCGCTGCGGACCAGCAGCAGGCTGGGGGCGGGCGCCACCGTGAGAGCGTCGCCGTCGATGTCGATCTTCTGCGCCGCGGCCGTCTCGGTCAGCAGGAGCCGCGAGATGTTGCTGGTCCGGATCCGGAAGTCCACCCGGGCCGGATCGCGTTCGGCGTCCACGCTGGCCCGGAAGAATTGCCGCTGCAGGCCGTCCACGGTGACCCAATAGTCGCGGTTGTACCGCGTCGTGTAGGTGATGAAGCGCACCTGGTCGGGGTCCACCCGGCCCCGCCGGAGGTTGGCGGCGTCGAACGCGGCGATGTTGCGCGCCGTCACGCCGGTGGCATGGGTGTGACCCTGCCCGGGGGTGGCGAGGAAGAGAGCGTCGAGGTCCCGGCCGACAAATCCGTACTGCGAGATGCGCTCGATGGGGAAGCCTTCGCGTCCCAGTTGGGCGCGGATGCTGGTGGAGGAGGCGAGCTGGGCGTCGTTCGCCCCGGCGTAGCCGACCAGCGGGACATTGAAGACGTTGAGCGCGTGATCGATCATGATCCCGTAGGTGGCGTTCGCCGCCCGCTGCGCCGGCGTCAGACCGTCCAGATTGAGCCGGCTTCCGATCACCCCGGCGTCGACCTCGAGGCCGCAGAACAGATCCGGGTTGTGGAGGCCGATCTGCCACGATCCGGCCCCTCCCATCGAGAATCCGGAAAGCAGGATGCGGTCGGGGTCGATGGCGTAGCGTTTGCGGACCGAGGCGACGACCTCGAGGACATCGGTTTCGGCCGCCCAGCGGAAGTTGTTGTTGCCGCGGCCGAAGGCCTCGACGCGGATGCTGGCGCCCTCGCCGGCCGGGCCCGGGCCGCCGGCCGGCTGGTCGCTCCCGCCCACCCAGGTGAGGCCGAGGTCGGGCGTGTCGTGGCTGTGGCCGTGGAGGTAAACCACCAGCGGGATCGGCTTGGACGGGTCGTACGCGGCCGGGATGCTGAGGTGATAAGGCTGGGCGGTGCCGTCGACGACGGAGCGGTAGGCCCGGTTGACCCGGCCCTTCAGTTGCGGCCAGGCGGCGGTTCCCGCCTTGATCTCGGCCGCCCGGCGCAACCCGTCGTTGAGGACCGAGGTGCACCGGCCGATGGCCCCGGCATTGACGAAGCCGCCGGGGACTCGCAGCACGTTTTCGACCACCCAGCCGTAGGCCTCGGCGTCGACGACCAGATCGTCGTCGGCCTTCGCGTCCTTGAGCGCCTGGATCGCGGCCTTGAAATCGGCGAGTTTGGCCTGGATCGCTTCGAGCTGCGCGGGGGTGGGCGTGACGGGCGCCGGGGGCGGCACCCGGTCGTTCGCGCTGACGCGCGGCGGCCCCGCGAAGGGCAGGTCGTCAACGGCCGCCCGGGCGGCGCCGGCTGCCGCGAGGGCGGCCAGGAGGAGGATTCGTTTCATTGGCGGCTATTGCGCGGCCACCACGGTGGTCGGGGTCTCCGCCCGCTGCTTGTCGAACGGCACGCTTTTCACCACGGCCAGCACCAGGCTGGAGAAGCGGTAGCCGCCGGCGGCGGTTTCCTGCATGATCCGGTCGATGGCCGGCCGGTCATAGCGCTCGATGCCGCGGCCCAGGGCGTAGGTCAGCATCTTCTCGGCCAGGTTGCGCACGAAGCTGTCGCGCTTCTTGTCGGCGAGGATGTTGATCAGCTCGACGGCCCCGTTGAACGATTCCCCCGAGGTAAGCTTGCCCGAAGGGTCCACCGGCGAGGTGCCATCCTTGGTCCGCCATTGGCCGATGGCGTCAAAGTTCTCGAGCCCGAAGCCGATCGGATCCATCCGGGCGTGGCAGGAGGCGCAGACCGGGTTGACCCGGTGCTGCTCCATCTGCTGGCGCATGGTGCCGGTGACCGTATGGCTGTCGATCGGCAGCGGGGGCACCTCGGGCGGCGGGGGCGGGGGCGGGGTGCCGAGCAGATCCTCGAGCACCCATTTGCCGCGCTTGACCGGCGAAGTGCGGGTGGGATTCGAGGTGACCGTGAGCACGCTCGCCTGGGTCAGTACCCCGCGCCGGGGCGTGCCCTCGAGCGAGACACGGCGGAATTCATCGCCGGTGACATCGGCAATGCCGTAGTGCTTGGCCAGGCGCTCGTTGATGAAGGTGTAGTCGGCATTGAGAAAATCGATGATGCTGCGGTCCTGCCGCATGATGTAGTCAAAGAAGGTCTCCGTCTCCTCCTGCATGTCGTCCCGCAGTTCGTCATCGAACAGGGGAAACATCTTCTTGTCGGCCTCGACAAACTTCAGGTTGCGGATCTCCAGCCACTGGCCGGCGAAATTCGAGACCAGCGCATGGGCCTTCGGCGCGGCCAGCATCCGGCGGACCTGGGCGTCGAGATTCTGCCGGAGCTGGCCGTGCTCGGCGAGCCCGAGCAGCTCGTCGTCGGGGGTGCTGCTCCAGAGGAAATAGGAGAGGCGGGAGGCGAGGGCGATCTCGTTGACCGGCCGGGCCAGCACGGCTCCGGAGGCAAGCGTCGTGACGGCGGGCGGGACTTCGCCGCGGAACAGGTAGTAGGGGGACACCAGCGTCGCCTCCAGCGCGTACTTCACACTGGCATCGAACGACCGGCCGCTGGCGGCGGCGGAGGTGTAGAGGCTCATCAGGCTGTCGACCTCGGCGGGGGCGACGGGCCGCCGCCAGGCCCGGTGGGCGAACTCGGTGATGATCGCCCGGGCTTGCGCCGCGGGCGGCGGAGGCTCCGGCTTGCGGCCGGACAGGTGGGCGAAGAAGGCGGCCATGCCGGTCGGCTCCGGCGGCTGGGCGGCCGCCGCGAACATCCGCTGGATCGGCGCCGGCCGCGGCGGCAGGGTCGCCGGATCGGTCAGGCTGGCCAGTTCGAAATCGTCGATGAGCAGGCTGCGGGCGCGCAGGTTCGGATTCGGATTTTTCGGATCGGTGAATTCGTTGATGAACGCCGCGGAGAGGCGGTGGTCGCCCGCCGGCAGCTTCATCCGATATTCATAGACTTGGGGGACCGCGTTCAGGAGCACCATCGAGAACACGCGCTGGCCGGGCGGGACGGCGAGCTTGGCCGGGGCGATCACGGCGAAGGTGTGCACCGGCTGGCCGTCCAGCCGCAATTCCATCCGCACCGGCTCCGGGCCGGCCTGGTGGGCGCTGGCTTGCACCCGCACAAAGTACTCGCCGGCCGCGGGCACATGGTAGGAGAGCGCGACTTCCCCGTTGTGGGGCAGCACGCGGGAGCCGCCGGCCAGGCTCGCGCCCTCGCCGGTCGCCGCCAGCTCGTCGGCCGTGAAGCGGTGGGTGGCCGTGGGCAGGGGGCCCTCCAAGTCGACCGACTTGACCCAGATCGTCCCGCCCTGCAGCGGGCCGGGGCGCCCGTTCTTGAGGATCAGCTCATTTTTTCCGCCCCGCAGATGATGGTTGACGAAGGCCAGCCGGTGCTTTCCGGCCGGGATGCCGATCCGCATCGTGAAGACGTGCGCCGAGGCTTCCGGCACGTTGATCTTCCAGGTGCCGACGATCGTGTCGTCGAGCATGCAGGTCAGCACGACCGGAGCCTGCGCCAGCGGCTTGTTGGAGGAGGCATACTTGCCCTTCGGGGTGGCAAACGCCAGCACGCCCACGTTGTAATCCCCCGCGGAGAAAGTGTTCGTCGTCGAGACCCCATCCTCCTCCAGCGATCCGAGCGGCATCCAGCCGTCCCCCCGGTCGCCGTCGGCATTGAAGCCCACCGCCATCAGATTGGCGGCCAGATGGACGGTGCGGCTCTTGGCCAGTTCGGTCGGGATCGCCTGGTCCAGGACGTTTTGCGCGGCCGTCAGGTACTTCTCCAGCAGGACCGGAGAGAGGGACAGCACATCGCTGATGTTGTCGAATCCGTAGCCGGAATTGTCGGCCGGAAAATCGTTCGCCGGCTGGAAGTCGACCCCGACCAGATCCCGGACAGAATTGTTGTATTCGGCCCGGTTGAGCCGGTGGATGGTCACAGCCCCCGGATCCGGGTTCTTCGGATCGAGGTGGAAGAGTTCATGCTCGATCCACCCGCTGATCGCGTCGCGTTCGGCCTGGGACGGCTGCAGGTCCGCGTCGTCCGGGGGCATTTCCTCGGAATGGACCCGGTCCATCACCGTTTCCCAGACATTGGCATGGTCGTGGACCGCCGGGACGTCCTGGTCACGATCGAGCGCCACGTCGCCCTTGTGCTTTCCATTTCCGTGGCACTCGTAGCAGTACTGCTTGAGCAGCGGGCGGACGTTGCCTTGGAAGGTGACCGCCGGGCTGGCCAGCGCGGCGCCCGCGGCGGACGCGCCCAGGGGCGAGCCTAGGCCCAACAGCCCGAGGGCGGTCAGAACCGGAATGAGAGTGCGGATGGAATTCGGGGCGGGGCGGGGGGGGATCGCCATGGGATTTTACGGGTAACTCGCGTCAGGTGATAGAAAAGCACAAAATTCAAATCGCGGAGGGGCGCCGACGGCGGGCCAGGGCTTTTGAATACAGTTTGGTTAACGCATGCCGGGATGAAAAGTTGCTCATTATTTCCTGGCAAACGCAAGGGTCCGAACTACCGGAAAATGACGCGGTTATGTAGACTGTCCATAATAATTCCGGAGGGCGGGCCCGCCGAGTGAAGGACTTGCCCAGCTGAATCCCATTGCGGGCCGACCGGCGGCCGAGCACAAACGTCCACCCCTATCCCCATGAGATCCCCCCGTCTCTTTACGGCGAGCTGTCTTGCCTTGATCGTAACGGCCATGAGCTTCGCCTTGCGCGGCAGCGCCTCCGACGCGTGGGCCGCCGAGTTTCACCTCAGCAATGAGCAGATCGGCTGGGTCAATGGCACCGCCTTCTGGGGTTTCACCCTGGCGATGCTGTTTGGCGGGCCACTCTGCGACGTCCTCGGCCTCGGCCGGATCGTCGCCCTCGCCTTCGTCGGGCACCTCGCCGGGCTCCTGCTCACGATCTTCGCCTGGAATTACGCCAGCCTTTACGCCGGCACGCTTATCTTCGGGATCGCGAACGGGTCGGTGGAAGCCGCCTGCAACCCGCTGATCGCCACACTCTACCCGGAGGAGAAGACCACCAAGCTCAATCACTTCCACAGCTGGTTCCCGGGCGGGATCGTGATCGGCGGCCTCCTCGCCTTCGTCCTGGGCCAATTGGGCCTGGGATGGAAGTACCAGTTCGCGACGATGGCGGTCCCCCTCGCGGCCTACGCCATCGCTTTCCTCGGGCAAACTTTCCCCCGGACCGAACGGGTCCAGCAGGGGGTGTCCACCGCCTCGATGTTCAAGGCCTGCGCCCGGCCCGGCTTCCTCATCATGGTCGCCTGCATGCTCCTGACGGCGTCCACCGAGCTGGGGCCCAACCAGTGGATACCCGCGATCCTCACGAACGCCGGCGTCTCCGGGATCCTGGTCCTCGTGTGGATCACGGGCCTGATGGCCGTTGGTCGCCAGTGCGCCGGCACCTTTGTCCACCGGCTGTCCCCGCTAGGCATGCTGCTGGTGAGCGCGATTCTGAGTTGCCTGGGCTTGTGGGCGATGAGCCAGGTGCATGGGGCGATCCTGTTTGCGGCGGCCACCGTCTTCGCCCTCGGCGTCTGCTTCTTCTGGCCCACCATGCTGGGCTTCGTCAGCGAATCCTTCCCCGAAACCGGAGCCCTGGGCTTGGCCGTGATGGGCGGCGTGGGCATGCTGAGCGTGAGCTTCGTCCTGCCGATCATGGGACGGGTCTTTGACCAGGGGATCGCCGCCCGCCTGCCGGCCGGAACCGCCAGCTCGGTGCTGGCGGCCGCGGCTCCGGGGACGCAGCCGGCGCTGCTCTGGATGGATATCCAGGCCCAGGCCGGTCTGGAAACGCTGGGCCGGGTGGCCCTCTTGCCGGCCGCCCTGACCGTGGTGTTCGCGGCCATGCTGGCCGCGCGCCGCCGGAAGCAAGTCCAAGGGTGAGCTCCCGACTCTACGCTCCTGCGCCTCCGCGCCATCTGAGTCGCTAGCATGGCCGGCCGTCGTCCCACAGTCCGCACGATTGGCGCTGCGCTCCAGTTGTCGCGCTCGACCGTATCCAATGCGCTGCGCGGGCAAAAGGGCGTCAAGCCGGAGACCGCGGTGCGGATCCGGCAATACGCCGCGAAGGTCGGCTACCGCTCCAATCCGCTGGCGACCAAGGTGATGTCCCAGATGCGGCGCACCTCGGAAGCCCGGCACCTGGGCACCTTGGGCGTCCTGGAATTGGATGAGCCGGGCCGGCCGCCTGCCGCGGCCCTCTTCAATCAGCGGCTCCTGCAAGGCATCAGAAAGCGGGCGGCCGAATTGGGTTTCACGGCGGTCCACCGCCGCTTTGGGGCCGGCTCGCCTTCCCTGAAGGAACTCAACAAGGCGCTCTATTGCCAGGGAATCGAGGGGCTGCTGTTCCTGCCCAGCTGGAGCGAGCCCGACCTGATGGAACTCGACTGGACCCGTTTCACCGCGGTCTACACCGACTATCTGATCCGCCGGCCGGCCCTGCACACGGTCAGCACCGATCACTTTCGCTCCCTGTTCGACGCCGTGGACCGGGCCCGCAGCCACGGCTACCGCAGGGTCGGGCTGGCGGTCGCGCGCCGGGCGGACGAGCGGCTCAACTTCCGCTGGGCGGGTGCCTACCTAAGCTACCTCCACGAACACCCCGAGATGACCTACGTGCCTCCCCTGGCGGTCGACGAGGTCCGGGCGGAAAATTTTGAGCCGTGGTTTCGCGAGCACCAGCCTGAGGTGGTCGTCGCCCACTGGATTGACGCGCCCCCGGTCATGGCCGCCGCGGGCGCGGCCATTCCCCGGACCCACGGCTTTGTCTGCCTCAATGTCCTGGCTGCTCCGCCGGAGTACAGCGGCTATGACCTCCTGCCGACCCTGCTCGGGACGCGGGCGGTGGAAATCGTGATCTCGCAGATTGAGCGTCACGACCGCGGCATTCCCGGCGTGCCCTCGAACACCCTGGTGCCGGCCCGCTGGGTCGATCGGGGCACCTTGGCCCCGCGAGTCTAGATTGGCCGGAGGCCGCGCGGGCTGCGCCCGGATGGCGGCGGCAGTCAGGCGCGGCGAGCGCGCCGACCGGGGGCAACTTCCCGATTGCGCCGCGGCACGGGGAGATTTAATGGTGACTTTCTTCACTCGGCGCACCCCCGCATGTCCTCGGCGCTCTCGGAAGCCGCATTCCAAGGGAATCTCCAGGGCCGTTCCAAACTCCTGGGCCCGGATGGCGGCGCGCGCGCTCCCATCCGCCCTTCCCGGCGGCTCCCCGCCGACTCGAATCTCCCTCCATGAAATCGACCGCAAAAATCAAGGGGCAGCTGGTCCGCGTGCTCTGCCTTCTCTTCGGCCTGGCCGGCGGCCCGGCGGCCGCCCGGGCGCAGGCCTTCGTTGAAACCCCCGGGCAGCACCAAGCCCGCCTGTCCGCCTGGCGGGAAGCGAGGTTCGGCCTTTTCATGCATTGGGGCCTCTATTCCATCCTGGGGCGGGGGGAATGGGTGCAATGGAATGAGCAAATCCCGGTGGATGAGTATGCGAAGCTCGCCGACCGGTTCACGCCGTCCCATTTCGATCCCAACGCCTGGGTGGCGGTCGCCAAGGCGGCCGGCATGAAATACATGGTCCTGACGACCCGGCACCACGACGGCTTTGCCCTGTTTGACGATCCGGGCAGCGGCTTCACCAGCGTCCAATCCGCCGCCCATCGCGATTTCGTGGCGGACTACGTGCGGGCCGCCCGCGCCGGCGGCATGCTGGTCGGCCTGTACTATTCGCCGCTGGATTGGCGGTTTCCCGGCTTTTTCTTCCCCGACCTGCAGCTTCCCAATGCCGAGCTCATGCGGGACCAATACCACCGCCAAATGCGGGAGCTGCTCTCCAACTACGGCAAGCTCGACATCCTCTTCTTCGACGGCGGAGAAAACAACTGGCTGGGTTTCGGGGGCCAGTGGGTCAGCGGCGCCCAATGGCGGAAGCGGCCGCCCGGGCAATCCTACCATGGCCGCTTCAACTGGCAGACCGACCAGGTGTACGCCATGCTCCGCACCCTCCAGCCCGGCGTCGTGATCAATGGGCGGGCGGATATGCCGGAAGACTACCACTCGCGCGAAGGCGACCGGGCGCTGGGCGACTTTGATTCCACCCATCCTTGGGAGCTTTGCACGACCCTGGCGGGCGGAGTCTGGGGATGGAAGCCCGACGGCCAGCTCAAGTCGCGGCGGGACTGCATTCAGCTGCTCGCCAAGGTGGTCGGCCGCGACGGCAATCTCCTGCTCAACGTCGGCCCGCGCCCCGATGGGCTGATCGATCCGCCCCAGGCGGAGCGGCTCAAGGAGGTCGGCGACTGGCTCGCCCGCAACGGCGAGAGCGTCTACCGCACCCGCGGCGGGCCATTCCTGCCGGGTTCCTATGGCGCCTCCACCTATCGCGATCAGCAGGTCTACGTCCACGTCCTGGATTGGAAGGGATCGGAGGCCCTGCGCCTGCCCTCGATTCCCGCCAAGGTGCTCAGCGCCCGCGTGCTCGAGGGCGGCGGCGCCCGGTTCCGGCAGACGGACCAGGGCATCGAACTCACCGTCCCGGCCCCGGAGCAGGATCCGGCGGACACGGTCGTCGTCCTCGAGCTCGACCGGCCGGCCGGCCCGATCGCGCCCGTGGCCGTCCCGAATTGAGCTCGGCGCCCGCGCTTGCGCCCGAACTGGCAGCGGCCTGCGCCTTCAGGCCAGCAGAAAGCCCAGCTGCCGGGCGAGCGCCTGACGGCGGATGCCGTAGAAGGCGGCCAGTTCGCGGATGCGCGCTGCGCGGGCCTCGTCCCCGCGGGGGTGGGCCTTCACGGCGGTGATCAGCAGGTTCTTGGCGGTGTGCTCGGTGGAGATGAACTCCATCACCCGGGTGCGGTAGCCGGCCCACTCCAGCAATTCGGCGCGCAGGCCGTCGGTGACGAACTCAGCCTGCCGCTCCTGGAAGATCCCATGGCGCAGGGCGCCCGCGAGCACCGGCGGCGGGGTCAGCTGGCTGCGCAGCTCCTTGTGGCAGCACGGGGCGACCAGCAGCAGGGAGGCCCCCGCGGCGACGCCTTTGGCCAGGGCGTCGTCGGTCGCCGTGTCGCAGGCGTGCAGGGCGATCAGGACGTCGAGATTCTCCAGCGGAGTCTGCGCGATGCTCCCGGCCGAGAACTCCAGCTGCGGGGCGAAGCCATGGGCCGCCGCCACCTGCTGGCAGAGCGCCGCCAGCTCCGGGCGGGACTCGATCCCCCGAATGTGCGCCCCGGGGCCCAGCAGCGCGCTGAGTGCGAACGTGAGGTAGCCCTTGCCGCTGCCCATGTCGACCACCTCGATCGGGGCGGTGAGGTTGGTTTCGGCCAGCAGGTGCTGGAGCACCTCGGCGAATTTCTGGATCTGCCGGAATTTTCCCGACATGCCCTCCACCGGCCGGCCGTGGGCGTTGGTGACCCCGAGCGCCTGCAGCCAGGCGGCGTCGGGCGCGATCAGATGCGCCTTCGGCTGGTCGTGAGCCGGGGGAGCGGCCACGGCGCGTTCGGCGGCCCCCAGCTTGATTCGGGCCGGGCCGTCCGGCTGGCACTCCAGCCGCGCGGTCTGCGCCGGCGTGAACAGATGGGCGTCGAGGAAGTCGCCGCCGATCAACTCGGCGAGCAGGGCGAGGGCCTCCTCCGGCGGGTGATTCTTGGTCACATCGCGCTTCTCGTGGCGCCACAGGAAGCTGAGGTGGGGACCCCGCTTCAACTGGACCGCGCGCACGAACAGGTTGCGCAGGGTGGCGTCGGCGCCGCGATGGCGCCCGAGCGTGAGCTTGACCAAGTCGCCGCGCGCCGCGGCGGCGCGCAGAAGCGTCAGGAACTGTTCGCGGGCATCGGCCATGCCGCATGCTCGCTCAACCGGCGGGCGGGGTCAACGCCATGGGCGGCAGGTAAAAGTCCTCGAACGCGCGGCGCCACCACTCGCCGGTGGCCCGCCGCTCCTCCGCGCTGGTGAACTCGTAGGTGTACCGGACGATCCGGACATAGTGCGGCGGCCGCAGCGGAAAGGGATTGCGGGCGAAGAGCCGCAGCACCTCCGGGGTCCCGCGCAGCAGCTGCGCGCCCAGGTCCTCGATCCACGGATTGTCCTGCGGGGTCTCGAGCGCGGCGAACCAAAGCTGCCAGTCCAGCCGGGGCTGCCAGGGGGCGACAAAGTCGGGGCGGCGGCCGAGGGGCCCGGCTTGGTGCGGCAGCTCGTAGGACCGCCAGTCCCGGCCGTCTTCGCTGCCCTGGATCACCAATTGGGGGCGGGTCGTGGTCATGCGGGCGAAGAGCCCGTAGGTGTTGAGCGTGCGGAAGGGTACGATCGCGGCGATGATCCGCTCGAACGCCGGGCCGCGGCTAAGCGGGATGCCGAAGTCCTGGGCCGCCTCGAGCGCGGTGAGGGCGAAGACGGCCAAGGCCACCAGCCGCAGCGGCCGGGAGCTGGCGGGCGGGGCCGGCAGGGGCCCGGCCGGCCCTCCGGGGAGCCGGTCGATCCAGCGGCCCCAGGCTGCGTCGTCCCAGGCCAGCACCGCGAGGGCGATCGTGAGATAATTGAAGAAGGTGTAGTTTCCGGTAAGCAGGATCCCCAGCTGCAGCCCGATGATCGCCGCGGTTCCTGCCCGCCGCAGGCCGGCCCGCGCCCAGAGGGTCCAGGGGGCCAGCAGCTCAATCGCGAACATCGCCGCGCAGGTGCCCCGCTGCGCCCAGGGCGGAAGATGGTCGGCGTACCAGGCCAGGGGCGTCGGCAGCGGCTGGGTGTGATAATGGAAGGAGAGCGCCGTCAGATTGCGCCAGGTCGGGTCGCCGCTCGTCAGCTTGACCAGGCCGGACATCAGCATGAGGCGCAGGAGCAGCCAGAGCAGGAGCCAGCGGGCGAGCCGAGCCGGCTCCGCCCGCCGCCAGCCCGGGAGCCAGGACCACGGCGCGATCCAGATCGCCAGGAACGTGGTCTCCAGCAGGAGGGCGTCCCACTGGTAGTCGAAGAAGAGCGGGCCGGAGCCGGCGAGAGAGAGGTAGTCGGCCCAGAGCAGAACGAGGCAGGCGGCCGGGGCGACGCCGGCAAAAAGCAGCACGGAGAGGACCACGCCCGCCGCGGCCAGTCCCGGCAGCGCCGCCCCGGTGCCCAGCCACCAGCACAAGGACGGCCACTGCCAATAGGCCGCCGCGCCGTAGTGGGCGCGCACCGCCTCGAACAGCGGGCCGGCCGGCGAAACGCCGTGCGGCCCCACCAGGCCGGCGCACTGGGCCCAATAGGAGGCGAAGGCGATCAGGTGCACCAGCGCCAGCAGCCGCAGGAAAAGCCAGGCGCCGAAGCCGAACTGGCCGGCCCGCCCGCTCATGGCCCCTGCTCGAGCGCGCGCCGGGCCGTCTCGTCGGCGGGGTTGCGCTTCAGGGCGGCCGCGTAGGCGGCTCGCGCTGCGCCCAAGTCGCCCTGGGCGGCCCACAGGATCCCCAGTTGGTCGGCGACCTCAGCGGCCGTCGGCGCGTCCATGGGCGGCGTCAGCCGCTGGCACTGTTGCAGCGCGGCGATGCCGGCCGCCGCGCCGCGCCCCGCGAGCGCCGCGGTGCGGCCCACCTCGAAGAGGACCCGGTAGTCGTCCGGGTAGGACCGGAGCGCGGCCAGGGCCAGCGCCAGCGCGGCCGGGTAGTTCCGGGCCATCCGCTGCAGATAGATGGCCGCCAGCGCGCCGCGCCGCGGATCCAGGCGGGCGATCTGCGCGGCCAGCGCCTCCGCGCGGGTGCGGTCGCCGAGCGGCCAGGGCGCCTCGCGGTAGAAACGCATCAGTCCCTCCCGGCCGCCGACGTCCGCCGGATCGCGGCGCAGGGCCGTCTCCATCAGCGCGCGCCCCCGGACCGCCAGGCGGTAGGACCAGTGGAGCTGGGCGAGCTGGAGGCAGTTGCCCGCCAGGTCGGCCAGGTACTCGGGATTGCCCGGCTCAAGCTGCGAGGCGCGCTCGAGCCAGGGACGGGCGTCATCGAGCGCCCGGTCATCGCCGCGCTGGCGCAGGCACATCCCGAACAGGTGGCAGGCGGGCGCGCTGCGCGGCTCGCGCGCCAGCAGCGGCTCCAGCGCCGCGCGGGCGCCGGCAAAGTCCTGGGCGGCATAGAGGCGCGCGGCCGTCGCCAACGGGGACTGCGCCCGCAGGCCGCCGGCCAGCGCCGCGCCGAGGATCAGGGATCGGAAAAAAAAGGCCACAAGCGAGGAGGCCGGGAAGCGCGGACTGCGGACGGGCCCCCCGGCCGCCGGCCAGCTTGCGGGTTTTCGCGCCGTTGGGGAGTGCAAAGTTTCCCGCCCGCCTACTCGTACCGCAGGGCCTCGATCGGATCGAGCTGGGCCGCCTTGCTCGCCGGATAGTAGCCGAAGCCGATGCCGACCGCGCCGCTGAAGACGAACGCGGCCCCGATGGCGACGGTCGAAATCAGCGTCGGCATGTGCTCGATCTGGGAGAGAAACTGGGCGAGGCCGACCCCGAGCAGGATCCCCAGGATCCCGCCCATCAGGCTCAGCACCACGGCCTCGATCAGGAACTGCAGCCGGATGTCGCTGCCGTGCGCGCCGACGGCCATCCGGATGCCGATCTCGCGGGTGCGCTCGGTCACGGAGACGAGCATGATGTTCATGATCCCGATCCCGCCCACCAGCAGCGAGACGCCGGCGACCGAGCCGAGGAGGAAGGTCATCGCGCGGTTGGTCGCGTTGGCGGCGTCGGCGATCTCCTGCTGGTCGCGCACGGTGAAATCATCCTCGCGCCCCTGGGTGATGTGGTGGCGGTCGCGCAGGAGCTCGGCGATCTCCTCCTCGGCGGCCGGCATCCGGTCGGCGGCGGCCGCCTGGACGTTGATGTACGGCAGGTAGGACTGGCGCGAGAAGCGCTTCATCGCGCTGGTGTAGGGGATCAGCACCATGTCGTCCTGGTCCACGCCTTGGAGCGAAAATCCCTTGGCGGCCAGCACCCCGACGACCTTGAAGGGCAGATTGCGCAGCCGGATCGTCTTGCCGACCGGATCGCCGTCCGGAAAGAGATTGTTTTCGATCGTCCGGCCGATGACGCAGACCTTGCCGTTGCCGCGCACGTCCTGGTCGGTGAACATCCCGCCCTCGGCCAGCGGCCACTGGCGGATCGCCAGGTAGTCCTCGCTCTCCCCCAGGATCCGGGTGGCCCAATTCAGGCCGTTGGCCAGCACCTGGGAGTTGCCCCGGATCTCGGGGCTGACGGCGATCACATCGCGCACCTCGGCCTTCATCGCGTCCGCGTCGCCGATCGTCAGCGTCCCGGCCCCGCCATAGCCGCTGCGGGCGCCGCCGGCATTGACGCTGCCGGCGTAGACCAGGATGATGTTCTGGCCCAGGCTGGCGATCTGGTCCTCGATCCGGGCCTGGGCCCCGTCGCCGATGCTGACCATGGCGATGACAGCGCCGACCCCGATGATGATGCCGAGGGCGGTCAGGATCGACCGCAGCTTGTTGCGGCGCAGGGCGCGCAGGGCGACGAAGATGGTGGCGAAAAAGCGCATGGCGGGGCGGCCTCAGCCGGTCAGCTTGGCGGCGGCCTCGGCCTCGCGCAGGCGGCCGAGCTCGACCTCGGCGATCAGGCGGTCGGCGATGCGCACGTCGTTGACCAGTTCGCCGTCGCGGAGGATGAGGTTGCGCTTGCAGTAGCGGGCGACGTCGAGCTCGTGGGTCACCATCACGATCGTGATGCCCTCGTCGTTCAGCTTCTGGAAGACGCCCATCACCTCCACGGACGTCTTGCTGTCGAGGTTGCCCGTCGGCTCGTCGGCGAGCAGCACCTGGGGCGCGTTGACCAGCCCGCGGGCGATGGCGGCGCGCTGCTGCTGGCCGCCCGACAGCTGGCTGGGAAAGTGGTCGGCGCGGTTCGCCAGGCCGACGATGCTGAGGCAGTGCAGGGCCCGCTCGCGCATCTGCTCGCGGCTGATCCGCCGCTTGCCGTACATCATCGGCAGTTCGACGTTTTCCAGGGCGGTCGTGCGGGCGAGGAGATTGAAACCCTGGAAGACGAACCCGAGCTTCTTGTTGCGGATGTCCGCCAGCTCGTTGCGATCCAGGTGGGAGACGTCCGTGCCGTCGAGCAGGTAGCGGCCCCGGGTGGGCCGGTCGAGGCAGCCGAGCAGGTTCATCAGCGTCGACTTGCCCGAGCCGCTGGCGCCCATCAGGGCGACGAAATCGCCCTGCTGGATCTCGATCGAGACCCCGCGCACGGCGTGCACCTGCACTTCGCCGGAGTCATAGACTTTGTGGATCTGGTCGAGTTGGACAACCGGGCTCATGGGGCGGAGGAGGCGGGACCGCGGGCGGCCGGCCGCGGTTTAGAAGCGACCGAGCCCGGGCGGTCCGCCGCGGCCCCCGCCGCCGCCGCCGCCGAACGGCGTGCCGGCGCCCGCCGCGCCGGCCTCGGCGGCAACGATTCCGGTGATGACCGTGTCTCCTTCCTTGAGGAGGGGGCTCGACACTTCGGTATAGGCCCCGTCGGTGATGCCGACCTTCACCCGGATCGCCTCGGGGGGCGCGCCGGGCAGCGCGTTGGCGGGCAGGCGGTAAAGGGTCCGGTAGACGGGCGCGTCGGCGGCCCCCCGCGCCGGGCCGCCCCCGCCGAGGAGGCGATCGGGCAGCTCGATGCCGCGGGCCTGGGCCAATTCGAGCAATTTCTGGCGGACCTCGGCGGAGGGCGGACCGTTGCCGCGCTCGTAGCCGGCTTGCTGCATGATTTCCTGCAGGGCCTTGCGGCGCTCCTCCGGGCTGAGCGGCTTGGCCGGTGCGGCGTCGGCCGGCGCCACGGCGGCGGCGGGGTCGGCGGGCTGGGTCACCGGGATGCCGGCGGGCAGGCGGAAGCGCAGCGCGCCGTTGGGCACCCGCAGCACCCCGGGATGGCGGGTGATCACGATCGAGACGTTGGCCGTCATCCCGGGTTTGAGCTTCAGATCCGCGTTGGGCACCTTGATCATCACGTCGTAGATCACGACGTTCTGCTGGGTCTGCGGCGAATTGCGCACTTGGTAGACCTCGCCGCGGAAGGGCCGGTTCGGGTAGGCGTCGACCGAGAAGTCGACCTCCTGGCCCGCCGCCACGTTGCCGACGTCGGCCTCGGCGACGGAGGCGTCGATCTGCATTTGCGTCAGGTCGTTGCCGATCTCGAAGAGCGTGGGCGAACTGAGGGTGGCGGCGACGGAGTTGCCGACGTCGATGTTGCGCGAAATGATCATGCCGTCCATCGGCGAGACGATCCGGCAGTACGACAGATTGGTCTGCGCCGTGCGCAGCGCGGCCTGCTTGATCTCCACCTCGGCATTCGCCTCCGCCAGCAGGGCGGCCTGCGAATCGTAATCGGACTGGGAGATCAGGTTCTTGGCGAGCAGGACCTGGTCGCGCTTGAGGGTGACCGCCTGGAGCTGGGCGTTGGCCTGGGAATTCTCCAGGTCGCCCTTGGCCGATGCGACCGCGGCCTCGTAGGCGGTGGGCAGCAGCGTGGCCAGCAGGTCGCCCTTCTTCACCTTGGCGTTGAAGTCCGCGTACCAGGCCGTGATGTAGCCGGAGATCTGGCTGCTGACGAGCACATCGAGCAGCGGCTTGATCGTGCCGGCGGCGGTGACCGACTGCACGATCTCGCCGCGGGTCACGTTCGCCGGCTCGCCCGGACCGGGAAAAAATTCCGGCCCCTTGTTCCGGTGGCCTTGCCAGTAGAACCAGCCGCCGCCGGCGGCGGCGAGGATGACGACGAGCGTGACGAGGCCGGAGGTGCTGCGCGATTTGGCCATGCGGGTTTTGGAAGGGAAGCGGACCGGCGGCCGGAGGATCAAACGGGCTGAAAACCGCCGCTGCGTGGACCGTCCGGCCGCTAACGGCCAAGACGCGGCGCCCCACGAAAGGTGACGGCCTTTTCGGCGGAAAATCCGCTGGGACGCTAAGATGCGGGTGCGCCCGCCGGCGGCATCGCGCGCTTCAGCTCGGCGGCCACGTTGGGCGGCACGAAGTGCGAGACATCGCCCCCGAACTTGGCCACCTGCTTCACCAGCGAGGAGCTCGTGTAGCTGAACAGTTCGTTCGGCATGACGAAGATCGTCTCGATCCGGGGCTGGAGGTGGCGGTTCATCAGCGCCATGTTGAACTCGAACTCGAAGTCGGAGAATGCCCGCAGGCCGCGGATGATGGCGTCGGCCTGCTGGGCGAGCGCAAAATCGATCAGCAGCCCCTTGAATTCCGTCACGGTGACATGGGTCAGGGCGGCGATGTTGGGCCGGATCATGGCGATCCGCTCCTCCGGAGTGAACAGCGGGTCCTTGCCCGGATTGGGCGCGACGGCCACCGTGATCCGATCAAACAGGCGCGCCGCCCGGGCCAGGACGTCGAGATGCCCGTAGGTGATGGGGTCGAAGGTGCCAGGGTAGATGCAGTGGCGCATGGGACGGCTTCCATCCGGGCACAAGAACGGCCGGGGCGCAATCTCCCTTCCGCTCTTGCCTTCGCGGGGCGGCAGGTTGTGGTTACCAGTTTCCGCGGGATTGCCCATGAACCTCCCCAACGTCATCACCCTCTCGCGCATCCCGCTGATGTTTGTCATCGTCGGGCTGATGTACGCGGATTTTCCGGGTGCGGCGTCGCTGGCCTTCGCGCTGTTCATCGCCGGGGCGGCCGGCGACTGGCTGGACGGCTACCTCGCGCGCAAGCAGGGCCTGGTCACGACCTTTGGCAAGCTGATGGACGCGCTGGCCGACAAGATCATGGTGATGGGCCTGGTGATCGCCTTCGTCGGGCTGCCGCGCCGGGACATCCCGGTCATGCTCGCGCTCATCACCCTGGTGCGGGAGTTTCTGGTCACCGGGATGCGGATGGTCGCCGCCTCGAAAGGCGTGATCGTCGCCGCGGACAACGGCGGCAAATCCAAGACCATCACCCAGCTGGTCGCCCTGGGCTTCCTGCTGGCGGCCCCGATGGTGGGCCGGGATTGGGCCCGCCTCTGCGGCGCCGATCTCGGCGGGGCCGCCGCGGTGGTCCGGGAAATCGGCCAGTGGATTTTCTACCTGGGGACGGCGCTGGCCGTGTGGTCGGGCTGGCGCTACGTCACGCAGTTCAAGGACGTGGTGTTCGCCGGGACGGACCGATGAGGCTGTCCCAGCCGATCTGGCCGCGATTCCTCCCCTCGGGCACGGTGCTCGCCTGGGCGACCCTCGGGCCGATCGGCCGACGGTTGCCCGCTCCCGGCACCTGGGGCGCGCTGGCCGGAACCATCTATTTCGTGGTCGTGTTCTTCAACCTGTCGACGGGCGCGAACCTGCTGCTGAGCGCGGCCGGCGCCTACGTGGCGGTGGCGTTTTGCGGCGAGGCCGAGTTCCGGCTCGGGCGCAAGGATCCCGGCGAGGTGATCCTGGACGAGTTCGTGGCGATGCCGCTTTGCTTCCTGGGCTTTCCGCGCCTGGAGCTGGGCAGCCCCGCGCCGGCGTGGATGACGGCGGCGCTCCTGGGCGGCGGCTTTGCGCTGTTCCGGCTCTTCGACATCGCCAAGCCCTTGGGCATCCGCCGCCTGCAGGACCTGCCGGCCGGCTGGGGCGTCGTGCTCGACGACACCGCGGCGGCCCTCGCCAGCTGCGCGGTGCTCCACGGCGCCGCCGCGCTCTGGCTCTGGCGGTCCTGAACTCCCCGGTTAGGGCAGGGCGACCAGGTTCTCGATTGGCACCTTGACGAGAAGGCCCTGGCGCAGGACGTCGACCGACAGGACGATGCCCTGGGGATTGGCCGGGTCGTCGACGAATCCCTCCAGGCCGTGGAGCGGACCGCCGGCCACCTTGACGCGGCGGCCGCGCACGAGCAGCGGCAGCACGGTCAGCTCGTAGCCGGAGGCCACCATGGCCTGGACCCGGCCCAGCTGCTCGAGGAACGTGGCTTCGTCGGCGACCGGGATGGCCCGCGCCAGGAGGTCCTGCTGGTAGATGCGCGCCTTGCGCTCCAGCACGATGCGCGCGAAGACGTAGCCGGGGAACAGCGGCTTGGTGAAGCGCTTGGTCTGCTGCGCATACCGGCGCACGCTGGCCACGAGCGGCAGGTAGTGCACGGCGCTCTCGGCGGCGAGCAGCGCCGCAAACTTCTTCTCGCAGCGCGGCTTGGTGTGGCACACGAACCAGGCCTGGCCGGCCGGCGTCGGCGGCCAGGCCGGCGCCGCCGGCGCGGTCGTCAGCTCCGCGCTCGTCATGGGGCCGGGGCCTGCAGCAGGAAGCGCAGGGCCGCCCGGTAGCCCTCAAGCCCCAGCCCGCTGATCACCGCCACGCAGGCCGGCGCGGTCAGGGACTTGTGCCGGAATTCCTCGCGCCGGTAAATGTTGGAAATGTGCACCTCGACCGCGGGCAGATGGGAGCCGAGCAGGGCGTCGCGCAGGGCCACGCTGGTGTGGGTCAGGGCCCCGGGATTGATCACCAGCCCCGCCGCCTTGGCGTCGGCCAGCGCGGCGATCCGGTCGATCAGCTCGCCCTCATGGTTGGACTGGAAGAAGACCAGCTCGGCCGCGGCGCCGAATTCCGCCCGCAGCGACCGCTCGAGGTCGGCGAGCGTATCCCGGCCGTAGATCTCGGGCTCGCGCTTGCCCAGCCGGTCGAGGTTGGGGCCGTTCAGGATGGCGATGGTCTTCATCGGGGGCCGCTACCATCCGCGAGCGCGCGGAGAATTTAAAGCGGATTCTCGGTCGCGACGAAGGCCCAGGGCAGGCCGAACTCGGCGCTGAGCTCGGCCGCCAGGGCCTGCACCGCGTGCACTTCGGTGGCATAATGGCCGCACAGGTAGAGGTTGAGCCGCTCTTCCTGGGCCCGGTTGAAGTGCTCCTCCCGCAGTTCGCCGGTCACCAGGGTGTCGACCCCGCCCAGCGCCGCCACCGCGCTGTTACCGCTGCCGCTGCAGAAGGCGACCTCGGCCGGCACCTCGGAGCCGAACTCAAGCGCGACCACCCGCGGGTACAGCGACTCCAGGCGCGCGCGCAGGGCCCGGCGGGGCTCGCGGTTGGGCGCGACCACCCCGATCGGCCCGCCGGGATTGGGCAGGAAGCCCCGGCCGGGAGCCAGGCCCAGTTG
>Ga0302320_10007423_pt1 | contig 24154 bp, 21 predicted proteins | sample Bog_T0_3_FD_202130 | JGI IMG/M metagenome (GOLD analysis project Ga0302320, IMG submission 202130) | Peat permafrost microbial communities from Stordalen Mire near Abisko, Sweden - Bog_T0_3 | ecosystem: Environmental > Terrestrial > Soil > Wetlands > Peat | place: Sweden: Abisko, Stordalen Mire...
GGCGCGAAGTCGGAGCTTGCGCTGCCGCCGGCACGCCGTTTCGCGATCCTCACGTGCATGGACGCGCGCCTCGATCCGGCGAAATATGCCGGGCTCGCCGAGGGCGATGCGCACGTGATTCGCAATGCCGGTGGCAGGGCGAGCGATGACGCGATTCGCTCGCTGGTGATCAGCTACAAGCTGCTCGGCACGCGCGAATGGTTCGTGATTCACCACACGAACTGCGGTATGGAGCTGTTCACCGACGATGTGATCGCCGGCCTGCTCGAAAAGAGTCTCGAGACAGCGACCATCGATGCGAGCGGGTGGCACGACGTCGGCCGGGGTCCCGGGTCGGTTGCCGGCAAGTTCATCAAGTGGCACACGATCGTTACGCAGGAGCAGAGCGTGCTCGACGATGTCGAGCGAATTCGCAGCCATCCGCTCGTTCCCGCGACGATCCCGATCTACGGGTACGTGTACGACGTCAAGACCGGCCGTCTCAACGAGGTGCGTGCGGCAACCGAGGCCGGTCGGGCCGCCTGAGGGACCCAGATCGGCGCCTAGACGCAGTGCAATAGCGGCGGACGCCTGCGGCGTTTGCCCGCATGCGGGGCGCCGCGCCTCGAAAACCCTCTCCGTGTCATTTTATTGCAGTCGCTTTTTGCCGCGGCTGCGCGTAGATTTTTAGCCAGGGGATGGCAGTACAAAACTCGGCGAAGGAATGTCGGTGCACAATCAAAATCGGTTCCTGCCCGCTGCCCGTCGCGGCAGCGGCATTATTCTGATTGCGACGCTGGTGCTGCTCGTGGCGATTGCGCCGCGCTCGTGGGGCGGGGCGGTCCGACCCGCGGCGTCACCTGCGCCGGCGTCCTGCCCGACGAGCCTCGCCAGCCTCGACGGCTGGTATGCGGTGCTCGTCTCGGGGCAGACGACCGCCGCGGCCCCGGCCGCAAAGTACCTCGCGGGAGCGCTGCAATTCAACGGCGCCGGGGCGGCGACGGCCGACCATATCTACGACGGAACCGGCGCCGCGGCGAGCGCAACCGGCACCTACGTCCTCAATTCGGATTGCACGCTGACGCTCACGCTGACCGTCGGCTCATCCATTCCCCAGGTCTATACCCTTGGCGTCAATTCGGCCGGCGGAGCCGTCGGCGTGGAAACCGACTCGGCCGCGGTGGCGACAATCGATCTGCAAGCCCAATATGCGAGCGTCACGACCGGTTTGAATTTCACATCGAGCAGTTTGAACGGCACGTTTGCAGCCGCCTGTCTGGGTCCGGAGGCGCTGTCCAGCGATGTGAATCTCGCGACCTATTCGAACGGGACGGTCACGGGAACCGATCCTTTCAACAATGCCGGCGGGTTTAGCGTTTCGAACGTTCCCTACGCCGGAACCTATGCGGTCAATTCGGATGGGACCTTCACGGGTTCGGTGACGGTGCTCGCGACCCCCTTCGACTTCTACGGCGTGATCTCGGCGGGCGGCGAGATCGAATACCTCTACAGCAGCGTCGCGAACGGTGTGCCGACCGGCGCATTCGCAGCCTGCTCGGGCGGCACTGCGCTCGCCGCGGCGCTGCCCGGTTTCACGTTGTCGCCGGCCTCGGGCACGCTGAAGCTTGCGGCGAATTCCGGCGGGACCGATGTCATCACCGTCACCGATGCCGCCGGTTTCAGCGGCACGGTGACTCTCGCCGTTGCAGGCGCGCCGGCCGGCGTATCGACGGCGATCAGCGGTACGACGCTCGTGGTGTTCGCGGGTCCAGGTGCGGTCGTCGGGACCTATCCGCTGACGATCACCGGCACGTCGGGGACGCTCACGGCGACCACGTCGGTTTCCCTGGTCGTCACGCCGGAACTCACGTTCACGCTGTCGGCGTCGCCCGCCAGCCTGTCGGTGATCGGCGGCAACGCCGCTGCGACGAAAGTCACGGTCGCCCCGGTCAATGGTTTCGCGAGCACCGTCGGGTTCAGCGCCGGCGGACTGCCAGCGGGCGCAAGTGCGACATTCTCGCCGGCGAGTTCTCAAACCGGCACGACCTTGAGCATCGCGACCACGACGAGCACACCGGCCGGCACGTATACCGTCACCGTCACCGGCACCGCCGCGGCCACCGGGACGTCGAACGCCGTCAGCGCTACGACGAGCCTCGGATTGACCGTCGTCGCCGCGCTCAAGACACAGACGATCACCTTCGCGGCGATCGGTGCGCAGACCGTGGGGACGCCGCTCAGCCTCGTCGCGAGCGCGAGTTCGGGGCTGCCGGTCGGTTTTGCGAGTACGACGCCGTCGGTGTGTACGGTGTCGGCCACGACGGCGAGTTTCGTCTTGGCCGGGACTTGCACGATCGTCGCGTCGCAAGGCGGCAACGCGACTTATGCCGCCGCGACGCCGGTGAGCCGAAGCTTCAGCGTGGCGGCCGCGGTCGTGCCGGGATTCTCCCTGAGTGCAGGCGCCGCCGTGCTCGGGCTGGTTCAGGGTCAGTCGGGCACGGATTCGATTTCGGTTTCCCCCTCGAACGGGTTTGCGGGTACGGTCGCCTTCTCGGTCAGCGGTGTCCCGGCAGGCGCAAGTGCCACGTTTCAGCCGGCGACATCGACGAGCGGAACGACGCTCGAGGTTTCCGCCGGACCGGCGACCGCGCCCGGAAGCTATGCGCTTAGCGTAACCGGTACGTCGGACTCCCAGAGAGCATCGATCGCCGTGACGCTGCAAGTCGCGGCCGCCGGAGTGACCGCCGTCAATCTGGCCGGGGTCGCGAACGTGGACGGCATTGCGACGCTCGGCGCGGCCGCACGATCCGGCGGTCTCGACACGTCCGGCTATGCCTATGCGGCGAGCCTCCTCGGCACCGCAGTGGGATGGAACGGGGCGACGTTCGCGCTGCTCGGCACGACCCAGAACAACGCCGTCACGAGTTCGACGATCACGCTGCCCGCCGGTCAATTTACGTCCTTGAGTTTTCTCGGCACCGCCATCTACGGTGCCCGCGGCAATCAAGCCTTCGTCGTGAACTATACCGACGGTACGACCACGACTCTGACCCAGAGCCTCAGCGACTGGGGCGGTCCTCAGCATTTTCCCGGCGAGTCGACGGCACTCGCAATGGCCTATCGGATTACGCCCGCGGGCGGCGCGCAAGTCGGTCCTTGGTACCTCTATGGGTACTCGATCGGACTCGATCCGACGAAGACCGTCCGCAGTCTGAGCCTGCCCAACAACCGCGGCGTCGTGGTGTTGGCCGTCGATTTGACCATCGGCAGGCCGCCCGGATTCAGCATCTCGGCCGCCACGAGTTCGGTCGCGCTCGCCGCCGGTCAGTCGGCGAGCGACGCGATTGCGGTCGCCGACGTCAACGGCTTTTCGAGTCCGGTCAGTTTCGCGGCGTCGGCTCTGCCGGGCGGCGTGACGGCGGCGTTTTCACCGGCGAGCGCCGTCAGCAGCGCCGGGTTGACGCTCACCGCCGCGGCGTATGCCGCACCAGGGAGCTATCCGATCGTCGTCACGGCCGGCGCGAACGGCCTTGCCGCGACGACCACGCTGCTGCTCTTCGTGACGGCGCCAAGCCCGAGTTTCACGCTATCCGCCCAGTCGACGAACCTCTCCGTGACGCCGCCCACATGTTTCTTTTTCATCTGCTACGGCGGCTCCTCGGCGAGCGACGTGTTCACGGTGAAGCCGCGGAACGGCTTCAATTCGGGGGTCCAATTCGCGATCTCCGGCGTCCCAGCCGGCGTTTCCGCCTCGTTCAATCCCGCGACGCTGTGGGGGGGAGGGGGTTCATCCACTTTGACGATCGTGCCGTCGGCTTCCGCAAATCGACACGCGAGCACGACGCTCGAGGTCACGGCAACGTCCGGAAGCGGCGCGTCGGCGCTCTCGACGACGATCAACGTTCAATTGAGTTATTAGGCGCGCTGCGCAAAACCAGGTCATTCGGGATACCAACAGCAACAGCGAGGTCGTGATCATGGCATCTATGCTCCGCAATATCGCAGTTCCCCTTCTTTTCGTTTATCTGCTGCTCCCGGCAGCCGGCCGCGCGGCCGGCTGCGCCGCCAGCCCGAGCAGTCTCAACGGCTGGTACGGCATGCTCGTGTCCGGCTCGACCGTCGGCGCGGGCGCCACACCGAAATATCTGACCGGCGCCTTGTTGTTCAACGGCGCGGGCGCGATATCGGCGCAGCACGTGTATTCGGGCGCGGGCGTGGATGTCGCTGCGACCGGTACCTACGTCGTCAACTCCGATTGCACCGTCACGATCACCTTGACGTTGAGCGGCGGCACGCCGCAGGTCTACACGGTTGCGATCAAGCAGTCGAAGCAGGCGGTCGGCATCGAAACGGACGCGAATGCGGTGGCGACGATCGACTTGCAGCCGCAGTATGCCACGGTCACGACCGGACTGAATTTTACCGGCAGCAGTTTGAACGGTACTTTTGCCGCGTCCTGTTCGGGGCCTGCAGGAAGCTACACCGACCTGAACCTCGTGACGTTCACGAGCGGCGCGCTGGCGGGCACGGACCCCTACAACAATGGCGGTACGTACCAAGTGTCGAACAACCCCTTCTCCGGGACTTATACGGTCAATTCGGACGGAACGTTCAGCGGGAGTCTGACCGTGGACGGCACGAATTTCGACTTCTACGGCGTCATCTCCAACCTCAATGCCAAGGTCGAATATATCTACAGCGGAACCACGAACGGAACGGCAACGGCGGCATTCGCGTCGTGCGTCGGCAAGCTGGCGGCGCCGATCAAGTTCTGAGGGATTGATGGCAGCCCATGCAGGAGAATCGCGTGTCGATCATGAGGCGGTGATCGCCGGCCGCGACGTCGGCCGGCGGCTCGCCTTGCCCGGACGCGTCGTTGCCGGTGGGGGGGAGGGCATTGAAGGCCGCGACGTTGGCTTCCGCCTCGACGATGCGCCGCTCGAGAACTTGGGCGTAGGGCCACGCGGAGAAGTCCGGCGAGAGCGTGGCGTTGCGATACAGGATTTGCGCCGTGCGCCAATCCCCGGATTTCACGAGCATGTCGCCCATGTTGAGGAAGAATCCTTCGAAATTGTGCGGGGCAATCGCGGAATTCCAACAGACACGCTTCGGTCCCGTCGTGGTCGCCAAGTGTAAATAGGGTTTTAGGTCCGGGTCGGCGCGATCGATCCTTGTGCCGATGCAGACCTCGATGTTCTCCCATTGCCAGCGCAGCGCCTCGGCAAAGCGCGCCGAGTCGCGCGGCGCGGTACTCATGACATAGCCTGCGGTGAAGAGATTGAATTCAGGATAGGCGCGGATCGCCGCGCGCATGTCGTAATAACCAGAACGAGTCTGCTTGGCGTCGCGGTGAATCGCGGCTTCGGCGAGTGTCGCGCTCGCATAAAAGCCCGCGAGGCGCGCGTCAGAGGGATCGAGACGGATGCTCTGGGCGAAATATTTGCGCGACAGACTGGCCTCATCGGTGATCGATGCGGGGACCGTTGCCATGCGTGCGCGTTCGCTGAGTTTCCAAATGTGCAGCCAGCCGATGTGCGCGGCCGTCTTGACGTCGCCCGGGTCCCGCAAATAGGCGGCTTGCAGTGCTTCCTGGACCTGCGGGATCGCGGCGTAATCGCCGGCGTGGAAGCGGTCCCAGAACAGGGCGTCCGCTTGTGTGGCCTGCGCGGTGCGGGCGGCGCTCGCGGAGATCTCGGGCGCCGTGGCAACGGCGATCATCTTGCAGCCGGTGAGGGCGGCAGCGACGGCGGCGATCGATAAAAGTGGTTTACGCATGAGGAATACGCTAACGGCTTGTCGCAATGCGTGCCACGGGATGCGACGAAGCGGTTGCGCAGTGCCGCCAAATGCCGCCGTGGCGTCGCGGAGCGCGTTGCCGACGCGCCGCCTCGCGCGGTGCTAGACTGCGGCCCCACGGGAGTGGCACACGCAGTGACGTCGCGCACACGCATCGCCTGGAGCAATTCGGGCCGCCCTTGGGTGGCCGGCGTGTCCTATGCGCTGCTTTGGGCGCTCATCGGCACCGCCGCATCCTCGAACCGCGCTCAGCCGATGAGCATGCCGCAGGCGCCCGGCACCGCGCCGGACGCATACATCCCAGACGAATTGACCGAGATCACGGTACAGGGACGCGGTCCGCGCTTCGTCGCGCCCACGAATCGCGATCAAATCGGCCGCATCTGGGCCCCCGTCATCATCAACGGCCTCGGGCCATTCCGGCTCGTGCTCGATACCGGGGCAAGCCACTCGGGAATCACGCCGATCGTCGCGCTCGTGCTCGGTATCGCGACGGACACGGCAGCGCCCGTGATGCTTCGCGGCGTCACGGGGGGCTCCATCGTGCCGACGATTCGCGTCGACAGCCTGCGCGTCGGCGATCTCGCCGTGAAGGCGCAAATCCTGCCCGTGATGCCGGACGCCTTCGGCGGCGCCGAGGGCGTGCTCGGCTTCGAAGGGCTCGCCGACAAGCGCGTGATGATCGATTTCCGGCGCGACCGGATCGCGATCACCTACTCGCGCAGCGAGCGCTCGCCGAGCGGTTTCGTGACGCTGCCGTTCCGGTCGATCGCGGGGCAGCTCATCGCGATCGACGCGTTCGTCGGCGGCGTGCCGACGAAGGCCATCATCGATACGGGCGGCGAGGCCACGATCGCGAATCTCGCGCTCGAGAAGGCGCTCGCGCGGCGCCGCGTGCAGCCCCAGGGCACGCCCGACGAGATCATCGGCGTGAGCCTCGATTCCGAGCGCGGGCAGCTCATACCGACCCCGCCGATCGAACTCGGCGGCATACGCATCTTGGGCAGCCGCGTGACCTACGTCGACGTGAAGATCTTCAAGCAATGGAAACTCACGACGGAGCCCGCGGTGCTGATCGGCATGGACGTGCTCGGACTGCTCGATACTCTGATCATCGATTATCGGCGCCACGAGCTGCAGCTACGCATGGATGCCGAGCACTAGCGCTCCGGCCCTACGCCCTCAGTCGAACATGACGGGTGCGCGCGGATCGGCATGAAAGGCAAACGCCGCGTCGATGTCCGCCTCGAGCGTCCGGCCGCGCGAGAGCTCCGGCAATTCGTCGCGGCCGAAAAATCGCACCTGCGAGGTCTCGGGGCCGGGAACCGGGTCGCCGGCATCGACGGGCTCGCACAGAAAAAACAGCTTGTAGAAATCACGTGCATCCGGCTCGTAGGCGTGCTTGGCTTTGTGGCGCACGCCATACAGGGCGGTCGCCGTGACCCGCAGGGTCGCCTCTTCCCAAATCTCTTTTTCGATGTTCTCGCGCGGTGATTTCCCGATGTCGGCGAAGCCGCCCGGCATCGACCAGCGGCCGTCGCTCGCCTCGCGCACGAGCAGGATGCGGTTCTCGCGCAGCAGCGCGCCGCGCACATCGACCTTGGGGGTCGCGTATCCCTGGCTGAAGTCCGACAGCAGCGACTCGATGCGGCTCACGGGCACGTTGCCGAGCCGCGCGAGCATGCGATTCGCGATTGCGGCGATCTCGAGATAGCGCTCGCGATCGAAGGCGTCTCGCGTGTAATGCGCACCCGTCGAGGCGATGCTCTGCAGCCGTTTGGCGAGCGCGAGCCACTCATCTTCCATGCGCGTCTCCCGAAGTCGCGAGCTCAACTCTGGGCATGCCGGCGCGCGAGTTCGGCGGTCACGGCGGCCAGCGACAAGCCCTTGGCCTGCAGCAGCAACAGCGTGTGGTACAGCAGGTCCGCGGCCTCCCCGATGACCTTGTCGTTCGTCTCGGCGACGGCGGCAAGCGCGAGTTCCAGGCCTTCCTCGCCGACTTTCTGGGCGATCCGCGTGAGACCGCGATCGATGAGCTTCGCCGTGTAGCTGCCCTCGGGCCGATCGCGGATGCGTGCCGCGATCACGCGCTCGAGGTCGCCGAGGAACGCGAGCTCTTCGCTCCCGGCCCGGGGCCGATGCTCGCCCCAGCAGGTGGTGGTATTCAAATGGCAGGCGGGACCGCCGGGGTCCGCGAGCACGAGCAGCGCATCCCGGTCGCAGTCGGCCGCCACGGCCCGCAACCGCAGATGGTTTCCCGATGCCTCGCCCTTGGTCCAGAGCCGCTGCTTGCTGCGGCTCCAAAAGGTCACGAATCCCGTTTCCCGGCTCGCCGCGAGCGCTTCGCGGTTCATATAGCCCAGCATCAGCACGGCGCCGCTCGCCGCATCCTGCACGATCGCCGGCAGCAATCCGCCGCCCTTCTCCCAGTCGAACTCGTCCGCGTCGCTCATGGCCGCACTTCGATGCCGGCGGCGCTGAGTTCGCGCTTGAGATCCGGAATCGCGATCTCGCCGGAATGAAACACGCTCGCCGCGAGCGCGGCGTCGACGCCCGAATCGCGGAACACGTCCGTGAAATGCCAAACCGCGCCCGCGCCGCCGGAGGCCACGAGGGGCACGGCGCACGCCGCGCGCACCGCCCGCAGTTGTGTGAGGTCGTAACCCGCGCGCACGCCGTCGCTTGCCATGCAATTGAGCACGATTTCGCCGGCACCGCGCAGCTGGACTTCGCGGACCCAATCGAGCGTCCGTCGTCCTGAATCGCGGGTGCGCGACAGGTCGCCCGTGAACTGCTGTACCCGATAATCGCCGCCCGCCGTCTGGCTGTCGATGCCGACGACGATGCACTGGGCGCCGAAGCGCTTGCTCAACGCGTCGATCAGATCGGGATTCGCGAGCGCCGGCGAGTTGATGGAAATCTTCTCCGCGCCGGCACCGAGCACCGCCTCGGCGGCCTCGATCGAAGCGATGCCGCCCGCGACGCAAAAGGGAATGTCGAGCAGCCGCGCCACCCGGCCCACCCAGCGGCGGTCGACGCTGCGCTCATCGGGACTCGCCGTGATGTCGTAGAACACGAGTTCATCGGCGCCTTCCTCGCGGTAGCGTGCCGCGAGTTCGAGGATGTCGCCCACGACCCGGTGGTCGCGAAACCTCACGCCCTTGACGACCTGGCCGTCGCGCACGTCGAGGCAGGGGATTATGCGTTTGGCAAGAATGCTTGCAACTCCTCGACGGGGATCAGATCATCGAGCAGGGCCTTGCCGCTGATGGCGGCCGCAACGTCTGCGTCACAGAGGGCCGCGAGATCGCTCAAGTCCCGGACACCGCCCGAGGCCTGCCATTGAATCCGGGGGTAGCGCCGCACGGCTTCCCGGTAGAGCGTGACGTTGGGTCCGCTGAGCGCTCCATCGCGCTCGACGTCGGTGCACAAGACGTGCTGGAGTCCGACCGGCGCGTAGCGCTCGACGGCCTCCCAGAGCGATAGATCCGATTGTTCGCGCCAGCCATGCGTCGCGACGCGGGGCACGCGGTCGTCTCCGAGGCGGACGTCGAACGCGAGCGTCACGCGCTCGGGTCCGAACTCGCGGAGCCAGTCGCGCACCTCATCGACCCGGGTCGCGGCGGCGCTGCCGACGACCACCCGCGCCGCGCCGATCTCGAGCATGCCCGCGACGGCCGCCCGGTCGCGCAAGCCGCCGCCCACCTGCAAGTGCACGCGGCTCGCTGCCGCGAGTTCGGCGATGATGGCTAGATTGCCGGAGCTGCCGTCGCGCGCGCCATCCAGATCCACGACGTGAATCCAGTCGGCGCCCAAACCGCGATACTTCGCCGCGAGTGCGAGCGGTTCGCTCGGATAGCGTGTCTCCGCGGCGAAGTCCCCGCGCAACAGCCGGACGCAGTGTCCATCGCGCAAATCGATTGCGGGGATCAGGCGCATGGGCTCTCCAGATCGAGGAAGTTGCGCAGTATGCGGGCGCCCACGGCTGCCGACCGCTCCGGATGAAACTGAGCGCCGTAGAAGTTGTTCCATTCGACGCAGGCGCTGAACGGACCCCCATAGTCGCAAGCTGCAATCGTCGCCGGCCCCACCGGCAGGGCGTAGCTGTGGACGAAGTAGGCATAGGCGCCGTCCTCGATTCCCTCGAGCAGAGCGCTTTCGCGGCTGCGCGCGAAGGTGTTCCAGCCCATGTGGGGTACCGGCCGGTCGGCCGCCGCCGCGAAGCGGGCGGCGTGCCCCGGAATGATGCCGAGGCAGTCGGTGGCGCCCTCGTCGGACGCGGCGAGGAGCAACTGCATGCCGAGGCAGATGCCGAGTACGGGCTGTTCGAGTCGACCGATGACCCGCTCGAGTCCCGCGCCGCGTAAGCGTCGCATCGCATCGGCCGCGGCGCCGACACCGGGCAGTATCACGTGCGTCGCCGCCTCGATGCGCGCCGCATCCGCGGTCAGACTCGCGGCCACCTCGAGGCGCTCGAGCGCGAACTGCAGGGAGGCGATGTTGGCGCCGCCGCTCGCGATGATCACGACGTCGCGGACGGTCATAGCACCCCCTTGGTGGTCGGCAGTTCCGCGCCCTCGCGCCGGATCGCCTGACGCAGGCTGCGGCCAACCCCCTTGAAACATGATTCGACCATGTGATGGCTGTTCTCGCCGCGCACGCTGATGTGCAGAGCCGCCCCCAGCGTCTCGGCCAGGGAGCGGAAGAAATGCGGCACGAGTTCGGTCGGCAGCTCGCCGATGCGCTCGCGTCCGAACTCTCCCTTCCAGACGAAGTAGGGCCGCCCCGACAAGTCGAGCGCCACCTGGGCCTCAGCCTCATCCATGGCCAACAGAAAGCCGTAGCGCGCGATGCCGTGCTTGTCGCCCAAGGCCTCGCGCAGCGCGAGCCCCAGGGCGAGCGCGCTGTCCTCGACCGTATGGTGTTCGTCGACGTGTAGATCGCCGCGGGCGCGCAAATCGAGGGCGAAACCGCCGTGTTTGGCGACCTGTTCGAGCATGTGATCGAAGAAGCCGAGGCCCGTCTCTACGTGAATCGGTCCCGGGGCGGCGAGATCGACTCGCACGTCGATGTCGGTTTCCTTCGTCTTGCGATGCACGTGAGCCGAGCGTGCACCTTGCGCGATCCGCGCAGCGAGCGCCGGCCAGGCGGCCTCGGGCGGCCCGTTGCGCGCGATGCGCAGACCCACGACCCCTAAGTTTGCCGCGAACTCCAAATCCGTGTCCCGATCGCCCACCATGAAGCTGTGCGCGAAATCGACGGGGGCAGCGGCGAGATATTCCCGCACCAGAGCGGTGCCGGGCTTGCGGCAGGCACAGCCGTCGCGCTTGAAATGCGGGCAAATGAACACCTCGGCAAATTCCACGCCCTGCGAGGCGAACAGATCCAGGATGAACCGGTGCGCCGTCTCGAATCGATCGGCCGGCAGGCTCGCCGTGCCGAGGCCGTCTTGATTGGTGACGATCACGAGTTCGAATCCGGCGCGGCCGATGTCGATGAGCGCCGGTATGACGCCCGGCATCAGGCGGATCTTCTCGAGGCTGTCGACCTGTTCGTCGGGCGGCTCCTCGTTCAGAGTGCCGTCGCGATCGAGAAACACGATGCGGCGCGGGCTCGTCATGGCCTTGCGAGGCTCCCGAGCAGCCTGTCGTTTTCGGCGCGCGTGCCGATCGTCACGCGCAGCGACCGCGGCAGGGCGGGATTCGCGCGCAAGTCCCGCACGATCAGGCCGCCCTGCATGCTCGCGCGCATGAACGCGTCGGCGTCGGGACTCTCGACCATCAAGAAATTCGCATCGCTGTGCCAGATTTTTGCCACGAGCGGCGATGCCGCAAGGCCCGCGCGCACGTATTCCCGCTCCGCGAGCAAGTGCGCAATCCGCGCGCGCGCCGCGATGAGCGCCTCGGGCGCGAGCGCCGCCAGTGCCGCCTCGATCGTCGGTTGGGCGAGGCAGTACGGCGGGATCACACGGCGGCCCATCTCGATGAGCTCCGCCGCGCCGATGAGCGCGCCCACGCGCGCGCCGGCGAGCGCGAGCGCCTTCGACAGGGTGCGCAGGACGGCGAGCGTCGGATAGCGGTCGAGCCAGGTCGCCGCGCTGTCGACGCCCGTCCATTCGATATAAGCCTCATCGACCACGACGACGGCGCGCCCGGAGAGCGCCGCGCAGATCGCCTCGACGGCGCGGGGCTCCAGCAGATTGCCGGTGGGATTGTTCGGCGAGCACAGATACACGAGTTTCACGCGCGGGCTCCAGGCCGCGAGGACGCGCTCCGGATCGAGGCGATACGCCTGCTCGCGCTCGAGTATGACGCTGACGACGTCGGCGCCCTGAATGCGCGCGGCAACCTGATACATGCCGAAGGTCGGCGTGCATTGCAAAATCGCGTCCTCGCCCGAGCGCAGGAAAATTCGCGACAGCACGTCGATCGCCTCGTCGCTGCCGCGCGTCGCGAGCAGGTTTCCGGGCGGCACGCCGTAGAATGCCGCGAGGCGGGCGATGAGCGCCTCGGGCTGCGGTTCCGGATAGCGGTTCAGGCCCGCGCGCGTCGAGTCGCCCTGGGGTCGCCACGGTGCTTCGTTGGCATGCAGACGGGTGAGGCTCGGCAACCACTCGGCATGCGCATAAGGCTTCAAGGCCACGATCTCCGGCCGGGCGAGTGCGCGGATGCTCATGCGTGCTCTCCCGCAAGCGCCTCGAGCCGGACGGTCACCGCGGCGGCGTGTGCATCGAGCCCCTCGAGTCCGGCGAGCACTTGCGCCGTCGGGCCCAAGCCCAGGAGCCCGGCCGGGGAGAGTTCCTGGATCGTGATGCGTTTTTGAAAGTCTTCGAGCGACAGGCCGCTGTGCGTGCGCGCGTAGCCGTAGGTCGGCAAGGTGTGATTCGGGCCGCTACAGTAATCGCCCATGGATTCCGGCGACCAGCGGCCGAGAAACACGGCACCGGCAGCCTGCACGCGGCCGAGCCAAGCGCGCGGCGCTTCGATCTCGAGCAGCAGATGCTCGGGCGCATACGCGTTCGCGACGTCGAAGGCCGTCGCCAAGCTGTCGACGACGATGAGGCGTATGTGCGCCATCGATGCGGCCAGGATCTCCGCACGCGACAAGCGGGGTGCCTGACTCCGTACCTGGTCGGCGACCGCGCCGGCGAGCGCGGCGCTGTCCGTCACGAGCAAGGCCTGGGCGTCGGCGCCGTGTTCGGCTTGCGCGAGAAGATCGGCGGCCACGAACTCGGCACGCGCCGCGGCATCGGCGATCACGAGAACCTCGGTCACCCCGGCGGGCAGATCCGCCGCGGCGCCCCCGGGATCGGCGGCCGCAAGCAGCTTCGCCGCCGTCACCCAGGCATTGCCGGGCCCGAAGATCTTGTCGCACTTCGGAATGCTGGCCGTCCCATAGGCCATCGCGGCGATCGCCTGCGCGCCGCCGACTTTGTAGATCCGCTCGATGCCGGCTGTGCGTGCCGCGACGAGCACGGCCGCATTGGCGCTGCCGTCCCGCGCGGGGGGCGTACAGAGCACGCGTACGGGGCAATCCGCGATCGCGGCCGGAACCGCCAGCATGATCGCGGTCGACGGCAGCGGCGCGGAACCGGCCGGCACGTAGAGGCCGACCGCCCGTATCGGGACGCTGATGCGCTCGCACAGCACGCCCGGGGCGGTCTCGACGCGGAGCGGGGTCGCGCCCTGGGCGGCATGAAATCGCCTCACGGTGCCGATCGCCGTGTCGATCGCCGCATGCTGCAGGGGGGTGAGGGCAGCGTTGGCCGCGGCGAATTCGGTCGGGCTCACTTCGAGCGCCTCGAGTCGCACGCCGTCGAGGCTTTGCGTGAATTCGGCGAGCGCCGCGTCGCCGTCGCGGCGCACGGCCGCGATGATCGCGCGGGCCGCCTCGGTGACGGCCGCCGCGTCGCGCATGGCGGGGCGCGCGAGCGCCTCGCGCCGTTCGTCCGCCGTGGCAGTCGCCCAGTGCAAAATGCGCATCGCTCAGGCCAGCATCTTTTCGACCGGGAGCACGAGCACCGAACTCGCGCCGACTTTCTTGAGCTCTTCGAGCGTCTCCCAGAAGACGTTCTCGCGGCAAACGGCGTGGACCGCGACGCGATCACCGCGGCCCTCGAGCGGAATCACGGTCGGTGCCTCACTGCCGGGCAGCAGCTTGGCGATGGCCGCGAGCGCCGAGCGCGGTGCGTGCAGCATGATGTACTTGCTGCCCTTGACCTGCTCGACGCCGTCGATGCGCATCAGCAGGCGGCGCGTCCAGTCCTGCTTTTCGGCGGGGATGGGCACGGGCGTGCGGATCAGCACGGCCTGGCTCTCGAGGATCGTCTCGACCTGGCGCAGGTGATTGGCCGCGAGCGTCGAGCCTGTCGAGACGAGGTCGCAGATCACGTCGGCGCGGCCGAGTCGCGGCGCGATCTCGACGGCGCCCGAGAGGACGACGATCTCGGCCGAGATCCCGCGGGTGCGCAGGAAACGACCGAGAATATGGGGGTAGGTCGTCGCGATTCGCCGGCCCTCGAGCGACTCCGCGCTCCGGTATTCAAAGCCGTCCGGCACCGCGATGCACAGCCGGCAGCGGCCGAAGTCGAGCAATTGAACCTGTTCGAACAAGGGCTCGATGCCGCGCGCCGCGAAGGCGAGGCGCTTTTCCTCGACGACGTTGAGCCCGACGAGCCCGAGATCACACACGTCTTCCTGCACGAGGTCCGGGATGTCGTCGTCGCGCACGAACAGCACGTCGAGCGGCATGTTCTCGCCGTAACACATGAGCTGATCCTTGCCCCGGCTGAATTTCAGACCGCAGCGGGCAAGCAGATCGAGCGAGTTGTCGGTCAGCCGGCCGCTCTTTTGAATCGCGATCTTGAGGCGCATGGTGATGCTCTTCAGGCGCCGCGCAGCACAGGCGCGCGCGGCGCAGCGGCAGCGCGTGGACCGGAAGCGCGCGTGGCGGGGGCGCGGGCAGCGTGAGGGCGCGGCGCATGCTGGGGGCGCGGCGCGGCGCCGCTCCCGCCGGAGACCTCGGCCGCTTGAAGTCGTGCGGTCACGGCACGGTAACCGCCATTGCCCGACGTGAGGTACCGCGCGACGCGCCCGATCGTCGTGACGCTCACACCGGTGTGCCGGTGGATTTCGCGATACGGGAGACCGCGCTCCAGCAATTCGACGACCGCCCAGCGATCGGCCATCGCCTGCAGCTCGGCGGGCGTGCACAGATCGCGAAAAAAGCTGCGGCATTCCTCGACGCTCTGCAAATTCATGACGGCGTTGCACAAGGCCCGCTCATGCTGCTGTTCCTGGCGTAGGGTCACGGGACGGTTGGCTTTCATGGTCCTTGGGAAGAGCCGCCCGGATGGGCGGCATAACGTATTAATGTGATAGCACGTTAATACATTAGAGCGCCTTTCGCAAGCCGGTGGGGCGCGCAGGGTCGCCGCGGCAGGCGAGTGCTAGCGGATGTGACGCCGACCGCATTGCGCAGCCCCGCGATCGGCTGGGCGCCGGACCGACACCGAGGACGTCTCGACTCCCTTGACGAGCGCCCGCCGAATCCTTAGTATTTTCATCCTCATCTAGACCGGCTGAGGGAAAGGCCCTTCGAAGCCGGGGCAACCACCCCAGGGGCTCCTGCTTCTGATGGAACGGTGCCAACTCCTGCGGTGGCGTGGCGCAAGCCTTGCTTCCGGTAGATGAGTGGGCTCTATCGTGGCGCTTCCCAAGCCCCACTCGAGGTCCACGAGCTTCGCCGCTCTCCGGGGGTTATGACAACCTGTGTTGGAGCCGGCGTATCGTGGAGATCCAGTCAGTGAAGAAGAAACCGCCCCGTAAGATCGCGACGCGTGCCGTTCGCTCGGGGCTCGAATCGGATAAGCAGCACGGCGCGGTCGTCCCGCCCATCTACCTGTCGACGAACTTCGCCTACGACGGCTACCGTAAGCAGCGCGGCAAATACGACTACACCCGTTCCGGAAATCCGACGCGCGACCAACTCGCCGATGCGCTCGCGGATCTGGAAGGAGGTGCCGGCGCGGTGGTGACTTGTACGGGTCTCGCCGCGATCACGCTGATCATGGCGATCTTGCCGGCCGGCTCGAAGGTCCTCGCTCCGCACGACTGTTACGGCGGGACTTTCCGCCTGCTTTCCGCCCTGCATCGTCAGGGGACGATCGTGGCCGAGTTCGTCGACCAGGGCGACGCCGGCGCGCTCTCGCAGGCGCTCGCCCTGCGGCCCGCGCTCGTGTGGATCGAAACGCCGAGCAATCCGCTGCTGCGCATCGTCGACGTTCGCGCAATCGCGACTGCCGCCCATGCGGTCGGCGCCCAGGTCGTCGCCGACAACACGTTCTTGACTCCCTTGTGGCAGCAGCCCCTCAAGCTCGGCGCCGACCTGGTCATGCACTCCACGACGAAGTACTTGAATGGGCACAGCGACATCGTGGGCGGTGCGGTGGTCGCCGCGACCCGTGAACAGCACGAACAGCTCACGTGGTGGGCCAATGCCATCGGCGTCACCGGCGCGCCCTTCGACAGTTTCATGACGCTGCGCGGAATTCGCAGCTTGAGCGCCCGCTTGCGCGTGCACGAGGAGAACGCGCGTACCGTCGTGGCCGCGTTGAATCGTCATCCTGCCGTGAAGCGCGTGTTCTATCCCGGCCTCGCCGAGCACCCTGGCCACGAACTTGCCGCGCGCCAGCAGACGGGATTCGGCGCCATGGTGAGCTTCGAGTTGTCGGGCGGCGAGGCGGCGGTCCAGGCGTTTCTCGACGGCCTCGGCTGCTTCACGATCGCGGAATCCTTGGGCGGCGTAGAGAGCCTGATCGCGCATCCGGCGACGATGACGCACGCCGGCATGGAACCCGATGCGCGCCTTCGCGCCGGGATCGGCGCGGGACTTCTGCGGATTTCCGTGGGCATCGAGGCGGCCGAGGATCTCGTCGAGGATCTCGAGGCGGCGCTGCAGCGGGCGGCGCACAGCGCGGCGGCCTAACCTCGGCGACCTAGGCGTGGCGGCCTAGGCGTGGCGGCCTAGGCGCCCGGGGGACTCTCGGCTCGCGGGGATCGCCACCGAGGCGTCTGTGCAGCCGATGCGAGTTCGCCTCGCTGTTCGCCGAATTGCGATCATTCGATAGGATTGCTATCGCGATATGATTGCTATCGTTTCGCTGTCAAAACGATCACGTGTTGTCAATGGCCGTCATCACCGTGAGGAACCTGCCCGAAGAAGCAGCGCGTGCGCTCAAGGCGCGTGCGGCGCGCTCCGTACGCAGTACAGAAGCGGAGGTGCGTGAAATCCTGAACGCATCGGTCCGGCCGCCGATGGCAATCGGGAGCGCGCTGGTGTCGATGGGTAAGCGTGCCGGCGGCGTTGATTTGTCCCGCCGTCGCAAGCGCAGGCCGGACGCTGCGGTAATCCGATGGCTGGATCTCCAAAGTCCTGTGACCCTCTATGTCACGACGATCAGCCAGGGTGAACTATGGCCGGCGTGTCGGCACTGCCCGCGGGAAGACGGCGCACCGAGCTGCGCAAGGTGATCGACACGGAGCCTGCAAATTTATTTGCAGACTGGGTTCTCTCGTTCGGCGAACACTCCGCAGAGGCTTACGCGCCAGTGGTTCCCGCCGCCAATGCTGCGGGTAATCCCATCGATTTCGCGGATGCAGCGATCGGCGCAATTGCGACCGAGCACAATTACATACGTGCGACACGCAATATGGCGGACTTCAAGGGCACGTCGGTCAAACTGCTGAACCCGTGGTCTTGATCGTAACGCTTTGCGGATCCGGTCGGCCCACTCCCGGCCGGTGCGTGGCGCCCTCGCGACCAAACTTCAGAGCTTCGCGAGCACGGCGTCCCCGGCGGCGCGTGTCGAGAGGCCCGGTACCCCCGGAGCCGCAAGATCCGCGGGCCGGGCACCGGCATCGATCGCATTCGACACCGCGGCCTCGATCGCGAGGGCCTCGGTCTCGAGTTGCAGCGAGTGGCGCAGCAGCAGCGCGACGCTCAAGATCGTCGCGAAGGGATTGGCGATGCCGCGCCCTGCGATGTCGGGGGCCGAGCCGTGGATCGGTTCGAAGAGTCCGCCGCGGGCGCCTTCCCCGAGCGAGGCGGAGGGCAGCATTCCGAGCGAGCCTGCCAACATCGAGGCCTCGTCCGTGAGGATGTCGCCGAACATGTTCTCGGTGACGATCACGTCGAAGTCGCGCGGCTTCTTGATGAGATGCATCGCGGCGGAATCGACCAGCATGTGTTCGAACCGCACATCCGGGAACTCGGTCGGCAGTATCCGTTCGACGACGAGGCGCCACAGGCGCGAGGTCTCGAGCACGTTGGCCTTGTCGATCGACGTGAGCAGGCGTCGACGCCGGTGCGCGAGCCCCGCGGCGAGGCGCACGACTCTTTCGATCTCGGCGACCGAGTAGCGGCAGACGTCGAACGCTTCGGTCTCGGTGCGGTGTTTATCGCCGAAATAGATGCCGCCCGTGAGTTCCCGAACGACCATGATGTCGACGCCGCGGAGCAGTTCCGCCTTGATCGGCGAGGCGTCGAGAACCGCGGGATGCGGCACCACGGGCCGCAGGTTCGCGAACAGCCCCAGCGCCTTGCGCAACTGCAGGAGCCCTTGCTCGGGCCGAACCTTGGCCTCGGGATTCGACCACTTCGGGCCGCCGACCGCGCCTAGGAGGACGGCGTCGGCACGCCGGCATAGCGCCAGCGTCAAATCCGGCAGCGCCGCTCCCGTCGCATCGATCGCGGCGCCCCCCATGAGGCCGTGCTCGATGTCGAAGCGGTGGCCGAAGCGGACCCCCACGGCCTCGAGCACGCGCAGGGCTTGGTCGGTGACTTCGGGGCCGATGCCGTCACCGGGCAATACGGCGATCAGTGCATGCATCGTCCATCCTCATGGTCAATTCGCGTCACGCTGTGCTCGCGTGTCACGTGGGGCCGCCGTGTTCCCGAGCGCCGCTCGCGCGCGCCATTCACGCCGGGCGCGCGCGTTCATAGGCCTCGATCTCGGCGCGCTTGCTCTCCAGATAGCCGAGTTCATCGAGGCCGTTCATGAGGCAGTGGCGCGCGAAGGCCTCGATCGGAAAGCTCGTCGCGACGCCGTTCGGCAGCGTGAGGCGCTGCGCCTCGAGATCGATGCGGACTTCAGCGGCGGGGTTCGCAACGAGCCACGTGTGCGTGCTCGCGTCCACGACGATCGGCAGGAGTCCGTTCTTGAGTGAGTTGCCGGCGAAAATGTCCGCGATCGCCGTGCTCACGACCGCGCGGAAGCCATAATCGAGCAACGCCCACGGCGCATGTTCGCGCGACGAGCCGCAGCCGAAATTATTTCCGGCGACGAGTATGCGGCTCCCAGCGGCCGCGGGCTGATTGAGCACGAACGCCGGGTTCGGCGCGCCATCGGCGCCGTAGCGCCAATCCGCGAACAAGGACTTGCCGAGACCGAGCTTGGTCGTCACCGTCAGGAAACGTGCGGGAATGATCTGGTCGGTGTCGATGTTCGTCGCCGCCATGACCACGGTCGTCGAACGCAGTTGCCGGATGGGTTCCATCAGAGCATTTCCCGCGGGTCGGTGATCTTTCCGGCGACGGCGCTCGCCGCCGCCGTATAAGGACTCGCGAGCAGGGTGCGCGCGCCGACGCCCTGGCGGCCTTCGAAATTGCGATTGCTGGTGCTCACGGCGTACTTGCCGGCGCCGACGGTGTCGCCGTTCATGCCGAGGCACATCGAACACCCCGATTCGCGCCAGTCCGCTCCCGCGGCCCTGAAAATGTCACCGAGTCCCTCGGCATCGGCGGCAAGCTTGACCTGTTGCGAGCCGGGCACGATCAGCAATTGGACGCCCGGCGCGACCTTGCGGCCCTTGAGGATGCGCGCCGCCGCCTGCAAGTCCTCGAGCCGGCCGTTGGTGCAACTGCCGATGAACACGACGTCGATGGGCTTGCCGAGCATGACATCGCCGCCGTGGAAATTCATGTACGCAAGCGCCTTGTCATTGACCGCATCACCGTGCGTCAGCGGAATCGCCGCGCCGATCGGCACGACCATGCCGGGATTGGTGCCATAGGTGATCATCGGTTCGAGCGTGCTCGCGTCGATGTCGACCGAGGCATCGAAGCGTGCATCGGGGTCGCTCACGAGCAGCCGCCACGCTGCGACCGCAGTGTCCCAGGCCGCGCCCTTCGGTGCCCGCGGCCGGCCGGCGAGGTAGGCGAAAGTCGTCTCATCCGGCGCGATCATGCCGGCGCGGGCGCCGGCCTCGATCGACATGTTGCAAATCGTCATGCGCTCTTCCATCGAGAGGGCCGAGATTGCCTCGCCGCGGTATTCGAGCACGTACCCCGTGCCCCCGGAGACCCCGATCCGGCCAATGATCGCGAGAATGAGATCCTTGGCCGTCACGCCGCGCGCGAGGCGGCCCGACACGTTGACGGCAAAGGTCTTCGGCTTGCGCTGCAGCAGGCACTGGGTCGCGAACACGTGGCCGACCTCGGTGCTGCCGATGCCGAAGGCCAAGGCGCCGAAGGCGCCGTGCGTGCTCGTGTGACTGTCGCCGCAAACGATCGTCATGCCGGGCTGCGTCGCGCCGAGTTCGGGGCTGATCACGTGCACGATGCCGCGCCGCGCGTCCTGCATGCCGAACAATTCAATGCCGAAGGCGGCGGCATTCGTCTCGAGCAATTGCACCTGCCGGGCGGCGGCGTCCAATTTGATCGGCACGCCGCCGAAGACCTGCTCGGTGCGCGTCGGCGTCGAATGGTCGAGCGTCGCGAGCGTGCGGTCCGGCCGGCGCACGGGCAAGCGCCGCTCGGCGAGCATCGCGAAGGCCTGCGGCGAGGTCACCTCATGCGTGAGGTGCAGGTCGATAAAGAGAACCGCCGGCGTGTCCGGCGACTCGGCGACGACCTCGTGCAACGTCCAGACCTTGTCGAACAGCGTGCGGCCGCTCATCGCGCGGACCCCGATCTCAAGCCTGGCCCGAGTCCAGCCACGGCATGCGCGCGCGCAGCTTGGTGCCGATCTTCTCGATGCCGTGGTTCAAATCGGCCTTGAGCAGCTTGGTGTACTTGCGCCGCCCGTTCTTGTTCTCGGCGATCCATTGCCGTGCGAATTTGCCCTGCTGGATTTCGGTGAGGATCTTTTTCATCTCCTTCTTGGTCGCCTTGTTGACGACGCGCGGGCCGCGCGTGAGGTCGCCGTACTTCGCGGTTTCACTGATGAACTTGTGCATCTTCGTGATGCCGCCCTCGTGCAGCAGATCGACGATGAGCTTGAGTTCGTGGAGGCATTCGTAATACGCAACGGCGGGCTGATAGCCCGCTTCGACGAGCGTTTCGTAACCCTTGACCACCAGTTCGGTCGCGCCGCCGCAGAGGACTGCCTGTTCGCCGAACAAATCCGTTTCGGTCTCTTCGGCGAAGGTGGTTTCGAGGACCCCGCCGCGGGTGCCGCCGATGCCGTCCGCATAGGCGAGCGCCTTCGCCTTGGCGCGGCGCGTGGCATTCTGGGCGACCGCGATCAGACAGGGCACGCCGCGGCCTTGCTGATATTGGCGCCGCACGAGATCGCCGGGACCCTTCGGTGCGATCAGCACCACGTCCAAGTCCTTGCGCGCCTTGATCTGGCCGAAATGGACGTTGAAACCATGCGCGAACAGCAGCGTCGCGCCGGGTTCGAACAGGGGCTTCAATTCCTCGTAAAGGGCCTTCTGCGTCAGATCGGGTACCAGCATGGCGACGAGATTCGCGCCTTTCACGGCGGCCGCAGGTTCCATGACGTTGAGGCCGTCCTTCTTCGCCTTGTTCCAGCTGTCTCCCTTGCGAACGCCGACGACGACATCGAAGCCGCTGTCGTGCAGATTCAGGGCGTGCGCCCGGCCCTGACTGCCGTAACCCAAGACCGCGATTCGCGCGCCCCGGAGCGCCTTGCTGTCGACATCTTTTTGCGAATACAAACGCATGCTGATCTCCTGATGATCCGAATCGATCCTGCTTGCACGATTGGGCAAATTGAAAAGAGCCGGCGCGCGGTGCGCGGGCTCATCCTCGAGCCTCCCCGAGCATCGCCGTCGCGGAAGGCCCCGTCGTCCCGGGGCTCGATCGTCAACGGCCCTATCGTCTACAGATTGCGATGATGAATTTTAAAGTTTGAAGAACCTTGCAACGAGCCGCAAATAGCACCACAGAATCTCTTATGATGCAAGATCTGCGGCGGCTTGGATGCTCCGCCGACCCGGCGCTCGAGGAAACCTTACGTTCATGACGATTACCAGCAATTTCGGCGGCGAGGCCGCGGCCGAGCAGACTCTACCCCTGTGGCTGTTCTACGAGGACGAGATCGAGGCATGGGTCGCGGCCCAGCCTCAGGCTTCGCGCAATTGGCTGATCGCGCAGAATTTCAAAGCCGAACGCCATCGCATCGTGCTCTTGCCCGACGCGACGGGCGCGATCGCCGCCGCCGTGGGCGGCCTCGGAAAGCGCAGCGGAGGCATGTCGGTATGGCACGCCGCCGGGATTGCCGAACGGCTGCCCGCGCGGCGTTTCGAATCGGCACAGGCCTGGAACGATGCGGACGCCACCCAGATCGCCTTGGGATTCGCTTACGCCGCTTATCGCTTCGAGCGCTACAAGCGGCCGAAATCCGAGGGTCGGGCAACTCTCGCGGGGCCGCCGAATGCGGATCTGCGCTACGTGACGACGGCGACCGAGGCCCTCACCATGGCACGCGACTGGATCAACACGCCGGCGGCCGATTTCGGGCCCGCCGAACTCGGCGCGGCGGTTCGTCAATTGGCCGCGCAACACGACGCGAACTATCGGGAATGGATCGGCGAGGAGTTGCTCGCGGCGAATTTTCCGGCGATCCACGCGGTCGGGCGCGCAAGCGCCTCGCCGCCGCGCTTGCTCGAGCTGCGCTGGCGCGCGGCGCACGAATCGGCGCTGCCGAAGCTGGTGCTCGTCGGCAAGGGTGTTTGCTTCGACAGCGGCGGCCTCGACATCAAGCCGAGTTCCGGCATGGCGCTCATGAAGAAGGACATGGGCGGGGCGGCTGCCGCATTGGCACTCGCGCACATGCTCATGGCGGCTCGCGTCCGCGTCGATCTGCGCGTACTCGTACCCGCGGTCGAGAACTCCGTCAGCGGCAACGCGTTCCGTCCCGGCGACGTGCTGGCGACGCACAAGGGTCTCACCGTCGAAGTCGGCAACACCGATGCCGAGGGGCGCCTGGTGCTTTGCGATGCGCTTGCGAGCGCCGATGCCGACGGCGCCGACCTGATCATCGATTTCGCGACGCTCACGGGCGCGGCCCGCGTCGCGCTGGGACCCGAGTTGCCGGCTCTATTCGGCACCGACGACGCGCTCGTCGCCGATCTCGTGCGCACTGCGGCCGCCGAGCACGACCCACTCTGGCCGATGCCGCTGTGGAGCGGGTATGAGGACGAACTCGGCAGCAAGATCGCCGATCTCAACAACGTGTCTTCATCCGGCTTCGCGGGCGCGATTTTCGGCGCGCTCTTTCTCAAGCGCTTCGTGACCGAGACGCCACGGTGGTTGCACATCGATTTGTATGCCTGGAATCCCAAGGAGCGGCCCGGTCGCGGTGTCGGCGCCGAAGCGCATGCAGTGCGTGCCGTGTACCGGTATTTGCGGGAGCGCTACGGCACGGCTTGATCGCGGGTCATCGCCGTGACGTCCATCCGCGCGCCGTCGCCCAGCATCGATCGCGGTGACCATCGCCGTTTGCGATGGCGCCATCGCGGTTCGCGATGCTCGCATTGCGCGTTCGCGATGGTCGCGTTTTCCCGCGGGCCGGCATTGCACAAACGGCCGGGGCCTGTTTATGCTGCGACCCCGCTCGAAGAGCCCACGATAAAGCAGCACGCCATGGCCCAGAAACGCCCCGCCCGCATCGACACGCGCAAGTATTCCCGCTTGGTCGTCGATGGAGTCAAGCAGACGCCGAGCCGGGCCATGCTGCGCGCCGTCGGCTTCGTCGACGCCGATTTCGAGAAGTCGCAGGTCGGGATCGCCTCGACGTGGAGCAACCTGACGCCCTGCAACGTGCACATCGATGAGCTTGCGCGCCTTGCGGCGGCCGGTGTCGAGGCGGCCGGCGCCAAGGCCGTGACATTCAACACGATCACCGTCTCGGACGGCATTTCCATGGGCACTCCCGGGATGCGCTATTCCCTGGTTTCCCGTGAGGTCATCGCGGATTCGATCGAAACGGTCGTCGGCGCGCAGGGTTTCGACGGTGTCATCGCAATCGGCGGCTGCGACAAGAACATGCCCGGCTGCCTGATCGCGCTCGCACGGCTGGACCGGCCCGCGGTGTTCGTGTACGGCGGCACGATACGCCCGGGCCCGAACCGCA
>Ga0302320_10007424_pt1 | contig 24153 bp, 19 predicted proteins | sample Bog_T0_3_FD_202130 | JGI IMG/M metagenome (GOLD analysis project Ga0302320, IMG submission 202130) | Peat permafrost microbial communities from Stordalen Mire near Abisko, Sweden - Bog_T0_3 | ecosystem: Environmental > Terrestrial > Soil > Wetlands > Peat | place: Sweden: Abisko, Stordalen Mire...
ATGCCGCGCAAGCTGCCGCCGCAGCGCTGGGTTCTGCAAGAAGCGAACCTTGAAGCCGCTACCGCGCTGGCAGCAGATGCGCGTCTCCCGCAGGTACTTGCGGAACTGCTGATCGCCCGCGGCATATCCGATCCCGCCGCTGCCTTCGCGTTTCTCAATCCCGATCTCAACCATCTCAACGACCCATTCTTGATGAAGGGCATGACGGCCGCGGTCGAGCGCATCGAGCGCGCAATCGCCGCCAAGGAATCTGTGCTGCTCTACGGCGATTATGACGTGGACGGAACCACGGCTGTTGTGCTGCTCAAGACCGCCATTGAGATGCTGGGCGGCACTGCGGGCTTTCATGTGCCGCATCGCCTGCGCGAGGGCTACGGCATGCAGTCCAGCGTGCTGGAAGCTGCGTATGGTGAGGGCGTGCGGCTAGTAATCACCGTTGACACGGGTATGCGCGCCTTTGCGGAAGCGAAAACCGCGCGCCATCTTGGCCTCGACCTTATCATCACCGACCACCACCTGCCCGAGGCCGGCGATGGCGTGCCCGATGCTCTTGCCATCCTCAATCCCAACCAGCAGGGCTGTGCGTACCCTGAAAAATTTCTGTGCGGCGCTGCGATTGCTCTTAAACTTGCGCAGGCTCTGCTGGAGCGTCGCGATGCCGTACGCACCCGCGAAAAAACACTGCCCAGTTTTCTCAAGATGGCGGCGATTGCAACGATCGCAGACGCGGTGCCTCTCTGCGGCGAGAACCGCGTCATCGCCGCCCTCGGCATCAAAGAGCTTCGCCGTCCCGCCGGCGCGGGCCTCCGCGCGCTCTTTGCCGCTGCCCAACTCGATCCGGCAGCAAAAGAACTCACCGGCTTCGACGTTGCTTTCCGCCTGGGACCGCGCATCAACGCCGCGGGGCGCATGGATATTGCCTCCGAGGTGATCGAGCTCTTCTCCACACGCGATGCCGCGCGCGCCTCAGAACTTGCCAACAAGCTGGAGCGGCTCAACCGCGAACGCCGCGACGTGGAAGCCAAGGCGCTCGACGTGATCGAATCCCGACTGGCAGAAGACATGGAATTGGCAGCGGACCGCCTGCTGCTGGTCGATGGCGTCGGCTGGCATCGCGGCGTCATCGGCATCCTTGCATCGCGTGTTGTGGATCGCACGGCCAAGCCGGCCATCGTCGTCAGCGTGGAAGACGGCATCGCACATGGGTCGGGCAGATCGGTGGACGGATTCATGCTCCTTAACGCCATCGAGTCTTGCGCCGATCTGTTTACGCGCTTCGGCGGCCACGCATTCGCCGTTGGCTTCGCAATGCCCGCCGATAACCTGCCCGAGCTCAAGCGCCGCCTTCGCCTCTACGCCGACCAGCACCTCGCCGCCCGCGAGCCGGAGCGCCTCCTGCGCATCCACGCCGAGCTACCGCTGGACCGCATTACGCCCGTCCTCGCCGGATGGCTGCGCAAGCTCGAGCCTTTGGGCCGCGGCAATCCCGAACCCATCTTCGTTGCACGCGGCGTACGCTTGCTCGCCCCGCCACGCATCATGAAAGAGGTTCATATCCGGCTTGACCTCGCACGCTCCACTCACCCGGACTCCCCGCCCGGCATCGGTTCAAATATTGGTTCTAGCGGGGCAATTCGCGCAGTAGGCTGGCGTATGGCCGAGCGCGGCGCCGAGCTCGCTCTCCGCGAAGGCAGCCGCATCGACCTTGCTTACCGCATCCGAGAAAACGACCACGCCGACTTCGGCGGCCTTGAAGTCGAGATCGTCGGCATGCGGCCCGCAGACCCCGCTGACTTGCTGACTCGCTAACCCCGCGTCAGCGTGGGCTGACCTGCTAAGTTGTTCAAACCCCAGACGCGACAAAGCCCGTGGCTAACCAAGGGCCTTGATGGTCTCAGGCGGAATCTTCGCACCCTCCGACAGACAATAAGTTGCACGGTCCGGTTCTCCCCTCGCAAATGAAATAACGCCGCTCAGTACCGGTAGCAAAGCCCCATGCCCACCACACTCCGCGTCTGGAGATCACTAGCGGCGAACAATCCCTCGTCACGGCCCCCTGGCTTTGACATGTGCATCACATGTAGCTATGCTCGGAGCATGGGACGTATGATTCAGGTTCGAAATGTTCCGGACGTTCTTCACCGCACTCTGAAAGTCAGGGCAGCGACCGTAGGCATGTCGCTTTCCGACTACTTACTGGGGGAACTCCGAGAGATCGCGGAGCGTCCTACGCTGGCCGAGTTCCGCGAGCGTCTGCACACTCGCAGGCCGGTTCCGGTGGCAATCGATACGGCTGGACTGATAAATGAAGAACGTGCGGCGCGATGATCGTGCTCGATGCATCGGCAGCCGTCGACTGGCTGCTTCAAACCGTACCGGGGCAGCGCATCGAGCAGCGCATCTATGCTCGCGCAGATACTCTTCACAGCGTGTACTTGCTTGATGTCGAGTTTGTGCAGGTCATGCGGCGTCTGGTTCGTGAGGGCAAGTTGACTCCGAAGAGGGCCGGGGAGGCCATTCAGGACATGGCCGATCTTCGCATCACACGCTATGCTCCAGTCGTGCTGCTCGAACGGATATGGGAGCTTAGGCAAAATCTGAGCGCCTACGATGCGGCATACGTTGCCCTCGCCGAAAAATTGCAGGCTCCTTTGATCACCCGGGACCAGCGGATTGCAGCTGCTCCGGGTCACAAGGCTAAAATCGAGGTCTTCTGAGAATCAGCACGCGACGGTGGCCGGAGTCGTGGGCGATTCCAGGCTACAGCGCCGCTCAGTACCGGTAGCTCAGCCCCATGCCCACCACGCTGCGCGCCTGAAGATTCACCGGCGTGGTAACCACCGGAGGCCCCAACAATGGGTTGACTGGGCTGAAGTAAGGGTTTGCAACATAGATCGATCCAATGTTCCCCGCCACTTGCCCTACGCCAATGTCAAATGAGAAGTGAGCATTGTCCCTCTGCGTAATTCGCACGGCGTAGTCCAGCGTTGTGGGCAGATGGGCGCTCATCAGCGAGTACGAGGCAGGATTGCAGGCCAGCGCAGCCTCGCACTGGTAGAGCGCGGCGTTCAGCAGCGTGTTCAGATTTACCGCGGTCTTCGGCTCCTGCGTGAATCCCGCCGAGGGCACCGCCACCAACCCATGGCCAATGGGCAGCGGAATGCCCAAACCCCCGAAGAACCGCCCGCCAAAGCGAGTGCTCCGGCCGCCGATGCCGAAGATGACGGCATTAGTCGCCTTCCAGCCAAGATTGAGCAGGAACGGCACAGGACGTTTGGCCCAGGTCTTGGTGACGGCGACGTACACGTCGCCGTTGGTGTAGGCCTTGTCCGTTCCCGTCAGCGTTTTGTTGGCGGCGCCGGAGACAAAGTGGTCGCCAGTGCGGACCAGCCCGCCGATGGCAATGCCCGGCATCCACTCGCCGCCCGTGCCTTCCTTCAGCACAATCACTTTGCCGTGGAAGACGTTCATGCCGGAGTAGTTCCACAAATTGCTGAGTCCCAGCGGCGTGGCCGTCGTGGTGGGCTGGTTGCCAAACTGGTGAACACTGCGGGAGTAGCCGGCCTCTGCCCGGCTGGCAAAGCTCTCGGTAATGCTGAAGGTCTCTATATTGCCGATGACCGCCGACGCATTGATGAAATGGAAGCCCATGGACGGATGCGAGAAGAAATGGCCCTTCTCGTTATAGACCACATACGCCGTAGGCGTGAGAAATCCGCCGGTTTGGCCCTCCAGCGTAAGCTGCTGGGCATGAAGCGTGAGCGCGGCCGTGACGGCGAACAAGAGGGCGTAGAGGTTTGTTTTGACAGTTTGGCTGAGCTGCATCGGATACTCCAGTCATATGAAGCGCATTGCAGGGAGCGCGCCTTCAATTCTTCATACAAACTAACTTTTGTATCACAGCTGTAGCGACGATGTCAGCAACTCATATCCGGTGTTAGACTCAGCCCATGCCGCGCGGCTTGATCATCACGCTGGAGGGCCTTGACGGCTCGGGAAAAACTACGCAGATCGGGCGGCTGGCTACTTGGCTCGAAAACCGTAGTTCTGACCAACGTGATGCCAACAGCCGAGGCCAGAGCGTCGTCCTCACCCGCCAGCCCGGCGGAACGCCGACCGGCGACCGCATCCGCGAGATCCTGCTCGACGCCCGTTCCAAGGGCCTCGCGCCCATGACGGAGATGGCGCTGATGTTTGCCGATCGCGCCCAATGCATCGCCGAAGTCATCGAGCCCGCGCTCGCTGAGGGAAAAATCGTCCTCTGCGACCGCTTCACCGACTCCACGGAAGCCTACCAGGGCGGCGGACGCCAGCTTGGCTCTCAGGTAGTCCTTGACCTTCATCGCCTCATCTGCGGCAACCTCCAACCAGACCTGACGCTACTATTGTTGCCCGGCTTTGAGGCGTCGCTCGCACGCGCCCGCCGCCGCAACACCCGCGCCGAAGAACAGACCGGCAAGAACGAGGGAAGATTCGAATCCGAGCAAGACGAGTTCTTCCGCCGCGTCTGGGAGAAGTACCGCGAGATCGCCGCCCGCGAGCCCAACCGCGTCGTGCTCATCGAAGGCGACCTCACCATCGACGAAGTCCACGAGCAGATAGTGAAGTCCGTAGCCGAACGCCTCTCAATAGCGCCATTGAAAAAGCCTCCCGCAGGGAGCGCAGGATAATAGCCCCGGGTGAAACCCGGGGAACTAACTTCTGTGGATGAGCGCATTGCGATTTTGCGTCAATTAGCGAGCGTATGGTCAGCCCGTGATCAACCTTTGCATTGCGGCCAATGGTTCGTTCACATGGAATCTTCGGCTACACTGGGTTATGCGACTTGGCTGTATTGCCCTCCTCTTCACCGGCACGTTTTTCTTGGGTCAGGAATGCCTGCAGGCCCAAGATCAGCCAGGTGCATACCACGAAACGGTCCTCATATCCGTGGAGGGCAACGCGCCAATCATTACGCTCACCTTCAAGACACCGGATGGTAGCCTCCGGACGGCTCGCTTCCTCTTCGATTCCGGCGGCGGAGCCATTATTCTCGCCGAGGGTTTGGCAGAGGATATAGGTCTGAAATCGAAAGGTGCCGTTCTCTCGGATGATGGAGTTCAATATCAAGAGGTCGATCTACCCACCGCGCTTCTGGGTGGAATGTCGGTCAACTTACAAACCAGTAAGGCCTTCGTGCATCTGGGCGCAGGCAGTTTCATTCACGACCGGATCGACGTGGACGGCATGCTTCCCGGCAAAGCATTGGAGCACTATCAGGTCGTTCTCGACTATCCACAGCATCGATTGTCTGTCGGAGAACCTGGTAGCCTTCCCCATCGAGGAGAAAAGCTGCCCTGTCCTTACATCGCGAGCAGCGGTCATCTCCAAGTGAAGGCGGGAATCGACGGTATAGAATATGGGTTTCTGCTCGACACCGGCACCCAGATCACATTAATGCGGGAAGACATGTTGAAGCAATGGGCCAAGCAGCATACCGATTGGCCTCGAAGCATTGGATCGGTAGGTCCAGCGAATGAGGGAGCAGATCCCGACGACGACTTTCTGCTGAGAATTCCTCGCTTTCAACTTGGATCGTTTGCCTTAAATCATGTAGCCACCGCGTCCAGATCCAACGAGACTTACAGTGCCACCACGCATGACACTCCATCTGCAATTGTCGGCGCATTGGGAGGCAATATCCTCAACCAGTTCAGGGTTGAGATCGATTACCCCGAGCAGCTTTGTTTCTTTGAGCATTCCGGCAAAGAACAGACCAACAACTTCGATACGGTTGGCCTTGTACTCGACGCCGACCTGAGGGGAAAACTTGTCGTTCGCGCCGTGTCTTCCACTGCATCGGCAGTTACACGGCAAAACGTTCAGCCCGGCGACATTATCCTGCAGATTAGTGGTTCAGGTGACGGCCCTTACACCCTGTTGAAGGCCGCGCAGGCTTTGTCCGGAATCGTAGGAGAGCGCAAGCACTTACGCATCCTGAGGCGAGGAGAGCCAATGAGTGTGACAGTAGTCGTCTCTCGGATACTCTGATCCAGTCAGTGCAATTCGTGGCATCCTGGATGAGCCTTCAAATGCAGTTGGCGAGAACAAGCCAATGCACGTTTCAAGGCCGGTAAACTTTGGAAAGTGACTTGGCGATTTGGCATCGACTTCCGATACAGGACGGCTCGATGACGCGAAGTGTTTAGCAGATCTATCTTAAAAGGAACTTCTCGTTGCGCACTCGCGTCGACTTCCGGGTAGTTGTAAGGAGCGGATGATGAACGCAAACGAGGCACGACGGTATGCGCGAGTGGCTGGAGTGCTGATCGCAATTTCCCTTTTAGCTGGGGGATTTGGTGAGTCCTTCGTCCCAGGTAAGCTCATCGTTCCGGGGGACTTTCATGAAACAAGCCTGAGAGTGGCGGCTTCGCTCGGCCTATTCCGTGCCGGTTTTGTTGCTTACATGATCGAGGCCGCGTGCGACCTTTCTTTGACGGCCATCTTTTACCTATTGCTTCGCCCAGTCAGTCGCTCATTATCCCTGATCACAGCATTCTTTGGCTTGTTTGGTACTGCAACATTCGCAGTCGGCGAGATCTTCTACTACGTAGCCGCGTTACCGCAAATCGATACAAACTTTGCCGCATCCCTCAGCGCGGATGCCCGTGTTCGATTTGCCTATCTTTGTCTCAAAATCTACGGAACAGTCTTTACTATCTTTGCCGGTTTCTACGGAGCCGAGACTATGCTCCGAGGATACCTGTTCTTCCGCTCTGGGTATCTGTCACGTGTGCTTGGAGGCTTATTGCTGCTTGGAGGGGCAGGGTTCATCATCAAGAACTTCTGCGCTGTGCTCGCTCCGCAATACGATTCTATGTTGCTCGTGCTTCCGATGCTCGTGGCCATGGTCGGTATGGCCGTTTGGCTTCCAATTAAAGGGATCGACCAAGATCGTTTCGAGTGGTTGCAGACCCATGACCAACGAAACAACTGAACAAACACAGAACCGATCGATCCGGCGGGTGGCTCAGGTCTCGGAGAATTAAATTCGGCACGAAAATGTGTGCCCCGTGTCCCTCGCCTTTGGGGACCTGGGTTCGCACGAGCCCCAACCAGCCGTGCCCTGACCACTAATCGCCAATCCCTGTTTTCCAGACAATTACCTCTCCTTCGCGCACGATCTCCAATAGAGAAAAAGGCAGAAAAAACCCTCCGCATTCCTCACCTCTCTGAGCAGTGCAAGCCGTAACTCTTTTGCGGAGAGGAAAGCTGACAGATTCAAGATATTTGGCTCATAATTATGACCATGGGAGAAAATATCCATGACGATGATTGGCGCAGGGGATTTCATGGCTAAGTGTCTGCAACTGCTCGACGAGGTTGCAGAGGGGCGCGAGCCGCTGGTGATTACAAAATCCGGAAAGCCGGTTGCAAAGGTCGTGCCCATGCCACCGAAGGTCAAGCTGCGCGGAGCGCTCAAAGGCACCGTGCTATTTGAAGGAGACATTGTTTCGCTACTCGAAAATAAATGGGAAGCGGCCCAGCAATGAAGCTCCTGCTCGACACGCACATCCTGGTGTGGCTGCTCGAAAACTCCAATCTTGAGGACTCCGAGCGAATCGCAGACCGCGTACACACGGCCGTGTCTGACAAGCATTGCAGATCATTTCCTCCTCTCGATGCATAATCCGAATTGGAGATGCACCGTGCATTTCTGCCTCCTGAACGCGCTGGATCAGAAATGTGGCTGTAACTCCTTTGCGGAGAGGATTTTTGAAGGTGCCTCCAAGCTAAGTTGAATGAAATGACGATTTTGGAAAATGGGTGGGGGGGTACTGATATAAAAACATTCAAGCGTACGAAGCCGCCATATGCCGCTCCAGGATATTCAAAGCACAACAATTTATTTTTCGGAGTCAGAATACTTTGTACCCCCGGGTTATTCGGACTCAGCTCGAATCCTCTAAACTCAATCCGTGGGCTTCTCTGACTTTCTCGGCAACACGGCAACGGTAACGCGGCTCCGCGAGTCGATCACGGCCGAGCGCTTTCCGCACTCCATGATTTTGGCCGGGCCCAAAGGGGCAGGGAAGTACACGCTTGCTCTAATGCTGGCCAAGGCCGTCAACTGCCTGAACCCAACCGAATCCGACGGCCTGCCCGACTTCTGCGGCCAGTGCTCGAACTGCACACGCATTGCCGACTCGGCAAATCTCGAAGAGCGCGTGGAAGAAGCCGTCGCCGCCCGCGAAGACCTGCGCGAGACCGACAAGCGCGAGACGCGCATTCTCATCCAGACGCACCCGGACGTGCTCATTGTCCCGCCCGATCCGCCTCAGCTTCTCATCAAGCTTGGCCAGGTTCGGCAGGTGATTCACGTCGCGTATTACCGGCCGCCGGTCGAGGCGCGTCGCTCGTTCACCATCTTTACATCATCAGCGTTCATGAAAGAGGCGGCCAACAGCCTGCTCAAAGTCCTCGAAGAACCGCCCAGCCATACTTCTCTGATCCTGCTTACGGAAAATCCGCAGGAGCTGCTGCCGACGATTCGCTCCCGCGCGGTGATTCATCGGTTAGGCGCGTTGCCCGCTGCCGAGCTTGAGGAACTGTTGGCTCAACGCCGTCCGGAACTGAAGCTCCAGGACCGCGCGCTGGCTGCGCGACTGGCCGAAGGCGCCGTAGGCCGCGCCCTTAATATCGATCTTGGCGTTTACGTCACCAGCCGTCAGGACGCGCTGGTGCTGCTCAAGACTGCACTGCGCGATCCCGACTACTCAACCCTCTTCCGCGCCACGGAGAGTTACCGCGCAGGCGCTGACGGCCAGGAGAAGACCATCAACCTGCTCCGCGCTCTCAGCAGCCTCGTCGAAGATCTGCTGCTGGTCGTGGCTGGAACGCCGGCCCTCATCCGCAACATCGATATGGGTTCTGAGTTGGCTCGCCTTGCCGAAGGACTCTCAATAGACTGGATCGACGGCGCAGCTCGCGCACTCGTGCAAGTGGAGCAGGGAATGCGCCGCAACCTGCTGCGCTCGCTCTCGCTCGATGCCATGGCCGTCAGCCTGGAACGTGCATAGCGGGGCCGACTTTCACAACTCACAGTTATTGCTCCGCCATGGCAGCGGCCTTGCGCAGCCGGTCGCGCAGAGCAGCGCCGATTCCCTCCGAAGGCGGTAGTGGGCAAAGGATTACGGTGCAGCCAAGCGCATCAAGAGCTCGCAGGCCGGAATACAGTTCATGCGCCATCTCTTCCGGCTTGGCCCACGCGCCCCATGGATAAATGTGAGAGTTGCGTAAGAATCCGTGTGCATGTAAGTCGGCCGGCAACATGACACCGATGCGCTCTTGCTTAATTTCCAGTGAAGTCTGTTCAAGCCGGTATGCCATATCTTCGGCTGTGCCTTCCACCAGAATCAATCGCGCGCGCGGCGCATAGTGGCGCAGACCAACACCGGGCGAAGGAAGCGATTCCATCGGGGTCGCACTGAGTTCCGCGCTTTCGCGATAGACGTCCACTGGTCCAGCCACGACGCGAATTTGCTCTAATGTCACCGCGCCCGGCCTGTAGATCACCATCGGGCTCTGGCACGGATCAAGCACCGTAGACTCCACGCCATGCTCGGTTGGCCCGGCATCGAGCACCGCGTCAATTCGCCCGCCCAGATCGTGCAGAACATGAGCGGCAGTCGTTGGGCTGATGTGGCCGAACAGATTCGCGCTGGGCGCGGCGATGGGAACCTCCGCTCGCCGGATCAGCTCAAGCGCCACCGGATGCGCCGGCATACGAACGCCCACCAGCGGCCGCCCAGCGGTTACTGCATTAGGCACCTCGTCACTCCTGGGCAGCAGCAGTGTGAGCGGGCCGGGCCAAAAATGTTCGATGAGCTTATCAACTCTACTCCGCGCCGCATCTGGAATCTCGCTCACCAGCACCGCCAGCATAGCGGCATCGGCAATGTGCACAATCACCGGGTCCCACGCCGGACGCTGCTTGGCGGCAAAGATTCGCGACACGGCCGCACGGTCCAGCGCATTCGCGCCCAGGCCGTAGACGGTCTCGGTAGGCAGGGCAACAAGCCCACCCGCGCGCAAGATTCCCGCGGCCCGGTCCAGCACATCCGTTTCGTTTAGGCCGCTGGGATCGACCGTGAGCAGAAGTGTTTTCACTTCCTCATTGTCGCCCCTCACAGTGCGCACACGCCACGCGAAAGTTCATCACAGGCTCTGGAGTTATACTCACCGCTATACGATGTCCATCGAAACCGAAATCAAGTTTCGCGTCCAGGATATTGCCGATCTTACCCGGCGATTGCAGTCCGCGGGCTTTCGCCTGCAAACGCCGCGCGCCTTTGAGAGCAATGTGCTCTACGACACGCCCGATCGCAGCCTGCGCGCGCGCACGGAGATACTGCGCATCCGCGCCTATGCAGGAAGCTCGACACTGACACACAAACGGCCGCCGGTAGCCGAGGCTGGAGCCAATTCTGAAACCAATCCAAATCAGGACCACCACAAGCATCGCGTGGAGACGGAAACGAGGATTGACGACGGCAACGCTCTGGCCGAGGTCTTTCGCTCGCTGGGCCTCGTTCCCGCCTTCCGCTATGAGAAATGGCGCGCGGAGTGGACAGACGGCGAAGGCCATTGCGTCGTGGATGAGACCCCGATCGGCAACTATGCGGAGCTGGAAGGCGAGGATGCGTGGATCGACCGCGTCTCAGTGCGCCTCGGCATCGACTCCGCCGATCATCTTACCCTTAGCTACGGACGCCTCTACGAACAGTGGCGCGAGCAGCATCCGGGCGCATCGGAAGATATGACCTTCGAAGCGATGAAGAATGTCAGTGTTGCCACTTAGGCAAATCCCCAGAGCTACGCCCCCACCCCATGACACTTCTTGTACTTCTTCCCGCTGCCGCATGGGCAGGGATCGTTGCGTCCAACCTTGTCGCCTGTGCGGCGCTGCGTGGGCTGGCTCGATTCACCGGCACCCGCGCGGCTTGCCACAGCCAACTCCCGTTCCTTCTTGCGATGAAACTCTTTCTCAAGCGCGTCGATTGTGGTTGTAGGCGTGGTGGAATGTTGACGTATAGGAATCGAAATCTCACGCGGCAAGCCATCGCCCGCAACGGGCAGCAAGGCGCTGGCCACGGGCGGCGCCTTGGGGACTTCGCGATTGATCCTTGGCGCTGCATCGACAGCCTGTCCATCCGGCCCCAGAATCTGCATCCGGAAAAGGAAGCGGCAGGTGTCTTCCTGAAACTTGGCCATCATGGCTTCAAACATGTCGAACGACTCGCGCTTGTAAGCCACCAGCGGGTCTTGCTGCGCATAGCCGCGCAGGCCGATGCCTTCCTTCAGGTGATCCATCGCCAGCAGATGATCCTTCCACAGGCCGTCAATCACGCTCAGCATCACCATCCGCTCGTGATAGCGCATGGTCTCCGCGCCAAGAATCTTTTCCTTGGACTCGTAGGCCTCGGTGAGCTTGGCAAATATCTCCTCACCCAGTTCGTGGCGGGTCAGCTCTTCCGGCTTGATGCCTGTGGCGGCAAGATTCATCCCGAACTGATCAACTAATTTTTCTTCGAGCCCCTTGATGTTCCACTGCTCGGGGCGAACCTTTTCGCCGGCGTACTCGTCGAGGAATGCGCTCAAAATGCCGCCGACGTAATCCTCCAGAATCATCTCGCGCTGCTCGACGGCCTCAAGCAACTGCCGCCGCAGGCCGTATACGGCCTCGCGCTGCTTGTTCATCACGTCGTCGTACTCAAGCAAATGTTTGCGGCTTTCAAAGTTCTGCGCTTCCACGGCCTTTTGCGCGCCTTCGATGCGCTTCGAAATCATCTTCGATTCGATCGGCACGCCTTCTTCCATGCCCAGCCGCTCCAGCAGCGTGCTGATCCACTGCTTGGCGAAGATGCGCATTAGGTCGTCTTCAAGCGAGAGATAAAAACGCGACTCGCCGGGATCGCCCTGCCGACCCGCGCGGCCGCGAAGCTGGTTATCGATGCGCCGCGACTCGTGCCGCTCCGTGCCTAGAATGAACAGGCCGCCGTTGGCGATTACTTCGGCGTGCTCGGCCTTTGCTGCATCGGCATGGCCCTGGATAGTTTCAGTCCATTGAGCGTCGGAGGCTTCAAATTCCTGGCCCTGATAGTAGAAGCGCTGAAATCCCGCCGCGGCCATGGGGCTAATGGCGCCCTCGGCCACGCTCACCGCGCGCGCGTTGCCCTGTTTCACCAGCTCATGGCGGGCCATGAAATCAGCATTGCCGCCGAGCAGAATATCGGTGCCGCGGCCGGCCATGTTGGTGGCAATTGTCACCATCCCCACGCGCCCTGCCTGGGCAACGAACTCCGCCTCGCGCTCGTGGTGCTTGGCGTTCAACACAACATGCTTTACGCCATTCTTCTGCAAAATTGCCGACAGCCTCTCCGACTTTTCAATCGACGTGGTGCCCACCAGCACCGGCTGCTTCTTTTCATGCAGCGCGGCTATGTTTTCGGCGACGGCCTTGTACTTTTCCTTCTCCGTACGGTACACAACGTCGGGATTCTCAAGCCGCAGCATCGGCTTGTTGGTCGGAATCACGACGATCTCAAGCTTGTAAATCTTTTCGAACTCCGCCGCCTCCGTCTCTGCCGTGCCCGTCATGCCGCTGAGCTTTTGATACAAGCGGAAGTAATTCTGGAAGGTGATGGTGGCCAGCGTCTGGTCTTCCTTGCGGATGTTCACGCCTTCCTTGGCTTCAATCGACTGGTGCAGCCCGTCAGACCAGCGGCGGCCCGGCATCAGGCGCCCGGTAAAGGTGTCGACGATAATCACTTCGCCGTCCTTCACCACGTATTCCACGTCGCGCCGGTAGAGCGCATGGGCTTTGATGCCCGTTTCGACGTAGTGCTTCAGATCCCAGTTTTCCGCGTCCGCAATATTGTCGATTCCCAGCAGCTTTTCAATCGTCTCCCAGCCGCGATCCGTGACGCCAATCGTGCGTTGCTTCTCGTCGACGATGTAGTCGCCGGTTAGATACTTCTCGCCCTCGGCCAGCCGCAGGCCAAGCTCGTTCTGCCGCTTGGTATCGGAGTACTCAATCTCCTCGCCCAGCTCCAGTTGCGGAATAATCTTGCGCGCTCGCGCGTACTTGTCCGTCGTCTGGTCGGTGGGGCCGGAGATGATGAGCGGTGTCCGCGCTTCATCGATGAGGATTGAGTCCACTTCGTCGACGGTGGCGTAGTAATGGCCGCGCTGGACGCAGTCCTTGATCTCGAACTTCATGTTGTCGCGCAGGTAGTCGAATCCGAATTCGTTATTTGTCCCGTAGGTGATGTCAGAGGCGTATGCGGCTCTGCGCTCGGTGTCGTCCAGGTCGTGCACGATCACGCCGACCGTCAGCCCCAGGAACTCGTAGATCTTGCCCATCCACTCCGCATCGCGCTTGGCCAAGTAGTCATTCACCGTAACCACATGCACACCGCGTCCGGCCAGCGCATTCAGGTAACAACTAAGCGTTGCCACCAGCGTCTTGCCTTCGCCGGTTTTCATTTCGGAGATTTTGCCCTGGTGCAGCACCATGCCGCCGATCAACTGCACGTCGAAGTGGCGCATCTGCACTGCACGCCAGCCCGCCTCGCGAACCACGGCAAAGGCCTCGGGCAGAATCTCGTCCAGCGCCGCCTGCTCGGCAGCCTTAATCGCCTCTTTGTCGGTAATACCTTCCAGTCGGGCAACGATGCGCGCACGAAATTCGATTGTTTTGCCGCGCAGCTGCTCGTCGGTGAGCGCTTTAATCTCCGGCTCAAGAGCGCTGATGGCGACCACTACGGGCATCAATTTCTTGATGATGCGTTCGTTCGCAGTGCCGAAAATTTTGGTTAGGATTTTATCGAAAAACACGTATATCTCCGACTACCAGTGTAAATGGCGAGGGGTGAAGCGGATGTGAAGAGCCTCCAGCAGGACACGATGAGCCAGACAGTCCCCTGCCGTGGCCGCAAGTGCTTCTCAGGTTTTCATGCTTAGTTGCTAAAGCCGGGGGCTCTGTCAGATACCGGTTTCTTTTTTCAGAGTGGCTGCAACCGCCTGGTCGACCAGATTCTGCAGCGTCGTCTCTAAGTCGAATTTATTCTCTCCGAAGCCAATGACGAATTTTCGGAACAGAAACTCGAAACCAAATACGCCGACGACTGCCGCAGCCATCGAAATCATGGATGGTGGAATAAAGTCAATTCTCGGTTTTCCCGCCACGTCGACAAGCAGAACCAGAGCCATCCCCGTGGTCACACTCATCAATGCGCCAAGGAGCAGTACATAAGCGAACATCCAGAAATTCAGAAAGGATTTCCAGTTCTTTACGGAAGTCTTGGTCTCTTTCGCGACGCGTCCCACGCCAAAAACCAGCATCAAGACGATCATGAATGCAAATGCGTAGGGATGAGTGCATGCGGCGTCTACTGTATGCGCGACCGGCTGCATTTGTGCTAACTCAGGGGAATCTGTTCCAAATCCCGCGCAACCTTCAAGCCCTTGGCGGTAACGTAGTACTTATCGCCTCCCGATCCCGCACCGATGAGATCGGCGCTCTGCAAGGCATCCAGGGCTTCATCTGCCTTGGAATCAGCCTTCTCCAGGAGTGACTTGTCAGCAATGCGGTTGCTTGCAATGGTCTTGAATAGCTTGCGGACAGTCTCGGAGCTGAGGACTGACGTCAGCAGCGTAATCGTCAGAGTATCGATTGCCATTGGACTGCACCTGCCATTTATATTTTATCACTTTTCAGATTGCGGCGTAACTTCTTATGGATGACGGAATGAAGGCCAAACAAAAGCCCACTGGCCAGTTGGCCTGTGGGCTTTTGCTTGGCGCGGCTTAGTTGCTGTTCAGCAAAATTCCCGCTGCCTTCTCTTCGGCTGCAGTCTCGTCTGTGCTCACCGGACGATAGAAAAGCTGGTTGGCGTCGAGGTACACCTCGAGGAAGGCCGGCCGCTCCTGAATCTGTCCGGCGATCAGCGCCTCTGACAACGGGTCCTCGATATAGCGTTGCAATGCGCGGCGCAATGGGCGCGCGCCGTAGCTGCGGTCTACCAGGGTCTTGTCGAGAATCCATTTCTTGGCTTCGTCGGTGACAGAGATGGTGATCGACTTCTGGGCAAGATTCGAATTGAGTTGCTGAACCAGGAGCTCGACGATCTGGATCAGGTCGGAGTCAGTGAGCGACTGGAACAAAATGGTCTCGTCGAGGCGGTTGAGGAATTCCGGGTTGAAGGCCTTCTTTACCTCGGCCATTACATTCTTTTCAACAGCTTCGTTGATCTGGTCTTCGCCATCGCCATGGAAGCCAAGCGACTTCTTTTCCTTCACCAGGTACTTGGCGCCGATGTTCGAAGTCATGATGAGGATCACGTTTTTGAAATCGACTGTGTTGCCGAGTCCGTCGGTCAACTGGCCGTCTTCAAACACCTGGAGCAGAATGTTGAACACATCCGGATGCGCCTTCTCGATTTCGTCAAGCAGAACAACAGAGTACGGCGAACGCTTGACGCGCTCGGTGAGCTGGCCGCCTTCCTCGTAGCCCACATATCCCGGAGGCGAACCGATCAGCTTCGAGACGGAATGCTTCTCCATGAACTCAGACATGTCGAAGCGGATGAGCGCCTTGTCGGACCCGAACAGGAATTGCGCCAGCGTTCGCGCCATCTCTGTTTTGCCCACACCGGTCGGTCCGAGGAAAAGGAAAGAACCGATAGGGCGGTGCGGAGACTTCAACCCCGCGCGCGAGCGGCGAATGGCGCGGGCGAGAGCGCTGATCGCTTTCTCCTGCGAGATCACGCGCTTGTGCAGCTCTTCTTCCACGCGCAGCAGCTTCTGCGTCTCTTCTTCCTTGATGCTGGTTACGGGCACGCCGGTCCAGCGGCTGACAACGTCTTCAATGTCCTCGCGGCCAACGATGCCGGAGGCCGAATCATCCAGGTGGTACTTGTCGCGCAGCGCGCGCAGGTTCTCGCGCTCCTTGCGCTCCTCGTCGGAGTAGAAGCGCGCCTTCTCAAACTCATGATTGGCGATGGCCGAGTCCATACGATGCACTATGAACTTGATCCGCTTCTGGACTTCGGTGATCTCTTCTGGCAGCGAAGTCTGGCGCAGCTTTACGCGCGCGCCAGCTTCGTCGATCAAATCGATTGCCTTGTCAGGCAGGAAGCGATCGGGAATGTAACGATTTGAATGAGACACGGCAAACTCGATGGCCTCATCCGTATAGCTGACCGCGTGAAACTTCTCATAGCGGTCTTTGATGCCCATGATGATCTTGATGGCATCGGCCTCGTTTGGTGGCGGCACTTTTACGGCCTGGAAGCGCCGTTCGAGCGAGCGATCCTTCTCAATGGATTTCCTATACTCGGCCGGCGTTGTTGCGCCGATGCACTGAATCTCGCCACGCGAAAGAGCCGGCTTCAAAATGTTGGCCGCGTCAAGCGAACCTTCCGCCGAGCCCGCGCCCACCAGTGTGTGCAGCTCGTCGATAAAAACGATCGAGTTCTGATTTTCCATCAACTCTTTCATGATGGTCTTCAGCCGCTCTTCAAACTGCCCGCGATATTTGGTTCCCGCCACGATGAGCGAGAGGTCGAGGCCGAGGACACGTTTTTCGGCCAGAAAGCTCGGCACTTCGCCGTCGGAGATGCGCTGCGCAAGCCCCTCGACGATTGCCGTCTTGCCGACGCCGGGTTCGCCGATCAGCACCGGGTTATTTTTTGTGCGGCGGCAGAGAATCTGGATCACGCGCTCCAGCTCGCCATCGCGGCCTACGAGCGGGTCAAGCTGCCCGTCCATCGCGGCCTGCGTAAGGTCGCGGCTGAACTCGGCCAAGAGGCTTGACTCGCGCTGCCGCTGCTGCTGCTGCGGCGCCTTCTCCTGCGTTACGCGCGCCAGCTCGTCACGAATCTGCGCCAGCTTCAGGCCGCGCTCCAGCAAGATCTCCGACGCAAAGCACTTCTCTTCGCGCAACAGACCCAGGAGCAGATGTTCGGTGCCGATATGCTTGTGACCCAACCGCTCGGCTTCTTCCGCCGCATAGGCCAGCACCCGCTTGCACTCGTTCGAAAGAGGAAGATCCACGCTGGTCGACACCTTCTCGCGAATCGTGGTGTGGGCTTCGATCTGCTTCCGGATCGACTCCACCGAGGCGTGCGAGCGCAGGAAGCGGTTGGTCAATGCCTTGTCTTCGCGCAACAGACCCAGCAACAGGTGCTCGGTCTCGATATAAGGCGAGCCGAACTGGCTGGCCTCGTACCGCGCAAAGAAGATCACGCGCCGTGCCTTCTCCGTATAGCGTTCGAACATTGTGGTCTCCCCTTTGATCTTTTGCCTAATGCTATCGGCTGAACTAGCCCGGTTAGTTTGGAGCTTTCAGAGAATTGCCGGCCTTTGAGCTTGCTGCCCCGTCGTCACGCTGGTTGTCGCGGCGACTCGGTTGCGGTTGGTTCTCTAACAGTATCTCGCAAATACTTGCCAACTGGTACTCGGGTAGTGGGTCATTTGAAAGAACATCCCTCAGGGCCTAAAGGCCGGGTTAATTTTTGAGACTCTTACGGCACGACTGAAGTCGTGCCCTTTCAAGACAGGTCCAAACTGACCCACTACCGGTACTCACCAATCGGGCAAACACCGCCAGATTGGCACACACCAATAAGACTCAGCAATCCCCAGAAACGGTGCTTTGTTTTAGCACATTCCAGAAAGTAATTCCGTTCAGGAAGCTTTCGACAGTGGTGTCAGCCGGCCGCTTTCCAAATGCAGAGCCCTGCTGCAGCGCCCCGCAAGTTCCAGGTTATGGGTGACCAGAACCGATGTCAGCCCGTGGCTTTTGTGCAACCGCTCAATCAGGTCAAAAACACGACCGGCTGTAATCCTGTCCAGATCCCCTGTGGGCTCATCGGCTAGCAGGAGCCGGGGATTGTTCACCAAGGCCCGCGCCAGCGCCACGCGCTGCTGCTCGCCGCCGGAAAGCTCGCCCGGCCGATGGCTGCCGCGGTCTTCCAAATCCACCTGGACAAGCCAATTGGCCGCCAACGCCATCGCTACCTGCTTCCTCATGCCGCGAGCGAGCAGCGGCATCGCCACATTCTCCTGCGCCGTAAACTCGGGCAGCAGATAATGAAACTGCCAAACGTACCCAATTTCTCGATTGCGAAAAACCGCCGCCTCGCGCGGCGAGAGTTGGGCCACGTTAGTTGACGAGCAGTACACCGTTCCCGCGGTAGGCGCATCCAGCGCGCCAAGAATGTGCAAAAGCGTGCTTTTTCCCGCGCCCGACTGGCCCACAATGGCAACCATTTCACCGGACTGAATGGTTAGATTAAGATTCTCAAAGAGATTCAGCGCACCGCGTGCAGTTTGGTAGGTTTTTCTGAGACCTTCAACTCGGACGGTAGCAGTGTGATTCGCTTCCGTCCGCGACTCTAACTCCCGCGCTGAGTGGGATGCCTGAGGGGCAGCCGCTGGAGTCGTATGCATCATCTGATGGATTGATTGTATAAGAGCGGACCTTTCGGTCTGGAAGCCAGCAGAGTAGGCACTAAAATCTTTCTATGCCCCGAGGCGCAAAGGCACTGCAAATCCTTAACGACGAAATCGTAGCCTGCAACCGCTGCCCGGAACTCCGTTCCTACTGTGCTGAGGTGGCTCGCGTTCGGCGTCGCGCCTATGCCGATCACGAGTATTGGGGCAAGCCGGTTCCCTCCTTCGGGGACCCGGCCGCGAGTGTAATGGCTCTCGGCCTAGCTCCCGGCGCGCATGGCTCCAATCGCACCGGGCGGCCGTTCACCGGCGACGGGTCGGGGGATTTCATGTTTCCGGTTTTGCACGAAGCCGGGTTTGCCTCCCAGCCCAACTCCACTTCCCGCAACGACGGCATGAAGCTCAGCGGCCTGTGGATCAGCGCGGTTGTGCGCTGCGCGCCGCCGACCAACAAGCCCACCCCCCAGGAACAGCGGAACTGCGCTCCATGGCTCGACCGAGAAATCGACACCTTGCCCAACCTGCGCGTCGTTGTTTGTTTGGGAAAGATTGCATTTGACGGGCTTCTCGCCTGGGCCCAGCGCACCGCCGGTTCCGAGACGATGCAGCCGCGCGCAACGTTTGTATTCGCTCACGGCGCGGAGTACGCGCTGCCGCGCGGCCTCACGGTCATCGCGAGCTACCATCCGTCGCTGCAAAATACCAACACAGGCAAGTTGACACGGCCCATGTTTCTGGCCGTCTTCCGTCGCGCGCGACAAATCGCGGGTTTGCGATAATGAAATCCGCTCGCAATCTCGCCCAGCGGACAAACGATTTGTGCACCATGTTTGCTAAGCGGAAGCAGTAGTCTTGCCGGCTTCCCTCAGGGGTTAAAAACCTTGACTTAGAGGCCCATTTCGGCACGCGACCCAGAGGGTGCCCAGGTCGTGCCCTGTTACAACGCCATTTATGAAATACGCTGTAGGAGAGGAATATGGATAAGGATTCAGCCCAGATTCTCAAAGCTGCCCTAGGCGAGGAACTGGATTCTTGCCACGCCGATAACCGCAAACAACAACCATCTTTGCCCGTCGACCACTGGCCCTCCGCCGTCCTGCTGGAGCGTGCGAAATATCTGCGCGAGCTGGCCCGTAACGGCGACGGTGTGGCCGGCGAGACGCTCCGCGAGTACCCGCAGCACTATGCCGCCCTCACCTTTCGCAGCCGCAGCGGAGAGGCCGAAGTTCATGACAACTTCGCTGACATGTTCCTGATCCTTGCCGGCACTACGATCCTCGTCACCGGCGGCAAGGTTGTTGGCGCCCGGCAGATCGGTCCCGGCGAGACTCGGGGCGACTCCATCGAGGGGGGAACCCGCCTCCAGCTCCGTACCGGTGATATTGCTCACGTTCCCGCCGGAACTCCACACCAGATGCTGATCGAAGGCACAAACACGGTCACGTATTTCGTAATGAAGAATCAGGAATCCGAGTGATTGGAGCCCTCTGGCGCAGGGTATCAACTATTCGCGTTCCGTGTTCGTCAATAAGGGAATGGGACCGCGCCCGGTGGCGATTGCTGGCCGTTGCTCGGAGTGCCGATTGGATTAGACAGCCTATTGGAAAGTCGATTGGACAGCTGAACCCACGCTCGGTTACATTCACCAAGAACTAAATTTAATATGCGAACTGTATTTCTAATGTTTTACGCAGTCCAGGGCACCACGATCCTCGCCATAAAGCCCGTGCAATCCAAGTGCCCACAGGCCGGGATATCTTCAGTATCGCAACCATAAACGGAAGCCGGCCGGATTGCGCCTGCTTCCAACAGAAATTCGAAATGCTGGATACCTAGAAAGTTACAAGCAGAAAAGGGGACAAAATGACTGGAAAAATAAAAATTGGTCTAGGAGCAGTTACGGTTCTCGTGCTTGCCTCAACAATCGCGCATGTAGGTGTGCTGGCTCAGGGCCCAGGCGGGCCAGGAGGCGGAGCGCCCGATACGCACGGTGTGCCTCTGGTCACCAAGGAAACACCCTCCACCTCGGCTCCGGCCAAGACCACAGTGCGCGTTTACGACAAGAAGGTCTTGCTTGCCACACACCCCGATGTGCCTGAAAACGTGCAGATCGGGCGCGCCATCTTCCAACAGAAATGCGCCTATTGCCATGACGGCGTCGGACAGCCCACCTACAAAACCATGGGCGACTTTCTCAGCGCCGAAGTCGTGCAATCGCTCGGCGAAGATGCGTTCACGGCCTTCACGAACACTGGCACCACGCGCATGCCCGGCTTCCAGTACACGCTGGACTCAAAGCAGATGGACGCTCTGATCGCATTCATCAAGACGATACCGGCCACGGACAAGCCTACGCAGAGCCAGCTCGACGGTAAAGCGGCGGCTCTTGACGGCAGCGACTAGTTTGACGGCAGCGAGTCATACATCGACACATAGCATCGATACGCGATAGGGGAAAATTATGAAGAGAAATTATTTGGCACTCATGCTTGGCGTCTCCGTAACGGTATTGGCCGCCATGTCCGTCTCGCGCATGGTGCGCACCGCCGATGCGGCCACACAGCCTGCGCCCGGCTTGATGGGCGTAATCCACGGCGCGGACGGCAAGCCCATGAATGGCGTGGCAGTGACCGCGCAGGCAACCGATCAGCTTTTCAAGACCACAGTCTACTCCGACGACCAGGGGGAGTACGTATTTCCCCATCTCGCAGCCGGCAAATACAAAGTGTGGGCGCAGGCAGTCGGATTCGCCACGGACCGCGCGCAAGTCACACTGGAGGGCTCAAAGACCGCCAGCCACGACTTTACCGAGAAGCCTGTCGCCAGCTTTGAAAACGAACTCACGAGCGCGGAGTGGATGGCCGCGCTGCCCGAGGATACGCCGCAGCACAAGAAGGAAAAGCAGATTCTCTTCACCACATGCACTGGCTGCCACGGGCTTGATGTTGTGCTAAACAACCGCTTTGATGAAGTGGGATGGAACGCAATCGTAAAAACCATGGAAGTGGCCTTTTACAACGGCCGTCGCGGCGTGGAAGATGCGGCGCCAGCCACCCTGGGTTGGGAGGGCCAGATCGCGCGCTATCACCGCGACGATCTTTCCAAGTACCTCGCGGAGGTGCGCGGACCCGGCAAGTCGCCCATGATTCTCAAGCCCTTGCCACGTCCCAGCGGAGAAGCTGCTCGCATCGTAGTCACGCAGTACGACCTGCCCATTCAGACTCGCCCCTCTGAGATGCCTCGTTACTCCGGCGACGACTGGGAAAAGGGGCCCTCAGTCGGCATGCACGGCATCGTAGGCATTCACGACGTTCTGGCCGCACCGGACGGAAACGCATGGATCACGCAAAGCCGAACGAATTTTGAATCGAATCGCTCGCTCATCAAGCTCAACCCTGAAACCGGTGAGATGAAGGTCATCAATGTCATCGGCCCCAACGGCAGGCCCTCGTTCTATGAGCAGGGAGGTCTTGACCCATTTGGCAATGTATGGGTGCACGGCGGCGGGAACTTTGTGAAGATTGACACAAAGACGGACGCCATCACCCTGTTCCCCATCCCGCGCGCTCTTGGCGGAACGGAAAACTCGCTGGACTCCGACTCCAAGGGCCGTATCTACGTGAATGCAAGTCACGGCGTGATGGAGCTTGACCCGGCGGAGATGAACAAGACCGGCGTGGTCATGTATCCCGGCTGGCACCTCTGGCAGCAAAATACTCCCGGCAACGGAACCACATACGGGCTGGGCGTGGATGCGCATGACGATCCATGGTGGTCAGAGAGCTACTCTGACATCGTTGCCACCCGCGACATGAAGACCGGCAAGGTTACCGAGTTCCTCATGCGCGATCCCGGTTTTGAAGAGCGCAAGGTGATGTTCTCAAAGAACGATCTCGACTTTTACGACTCGATCGGCGCCGAAACCTGGGGCGCAAACTCGGCAGAGCCGCTGCCGTTCTCCGAGATGCCTCGTCGCCTTTCGACGGACAAGACCGGCGATACTGTCTGGGTGCCGAACTGGGCGCAGTCCAACATTGCCGAGATCAACATCAACACCCATAAGGTTACCTACCACGAGCTGCCGATGCGCATGCACCCTTACAAGACGACCGTAGACAAGTTTCACAATGTCTACACAGACACGCAGGTCGGCGACGGCATGTATCAGTTCAATCCCACAACGCAGAAGTGGACCTTCTTCGCAATCCCAACCCACGGTTGCAGCTCGCGCCATATGAGCTTCGACGACTACAAGAACGAAGCCTGGATTCCCTGCGACCAGGCCGACACCGTGGACCGCATTCAATTCCGCACCGCGGCGGAGATCAATGTCCTCAAGGCGGCAGCGGTCAAGTAACGAACGAAAACCGTGGCAGCACCCATCCCGCATTGGATGAAAATCAAACGGCGCGCACTGCTTGAGTGCGCGCCGTTTTCTTGTTCACCATGATCCATTCAACCCAGACTTGAATCTCAGGTTGGTGCGGGATTCTCAACAGCGATGCCTATTGATAATTGCTGTCCCCATTGTAGACCGCGGTGAGCGTATGGGATCCCGCGGCGAGTGTCGCGGTGCTGTAGGTGGCCACGCCGGAGCTCAGCGAGACGGTGGTCAGCGTTGTTCCGCCGTCCTTGATGGTTGTCGTTCCCGTTGGCGTGATTCCGGGGCCGGTGAAGGTGTACGTCAGAGTTACGTTGTCGCCGTAGGAGGAGACTGTAAGCGAAGTGGTGCCGTTGACGGTCACTGAACTCTTGTTGACAACGACGGTCACCGATCCAGCCGATGGCGAGTTGTAGTCGGTGGCATCGGTTGGCGTAAAGGTCACGCTCTCTGATGGCGTGCCGGCGCTCGGCACAGTGCTTGAAGTCGTCCACGCAAATGTGCCGCTCACGGATGCCGTCCCGCTGGTCAGCGTCGACGAAGCCAGTGTCTGTCCATAGGCGATGGCGCTCGCCGTCGGCCATACAGAAACCGTGGGCGTTGCTTTGTTCACCGTGACGGTGACCGAGCCGGCCGTGGGGGTGTTGTAGTCAGTCGTGTCGGAGGGTGTAAACGTCACGCTCTCAGAAGGCGTCCCCGCGTTCGGCACTGTGCTTGAAGTCGTCCATGCAAACGTGCCGCCCACGGAAGCCGTGCCGCCGGTCAGAGTCGAGGAGGCCAGCGTCTGCCCGTAAGTAATGGCACTGGCCGTCGGCCAGGTAGAAACCGTCGGCGTGGCCTTGTTCACCGTGATTGTCACCGATCCTGCCGTAGGAGTGTTGTAGTCGGTGGTGTCGGTTGGCGTAAAGGTCACGCTCTCTGATGGCGACCCCGCTCCCGGCGCAGTCGAAGGAGTAGTCCAGGCAAAGGTGCCCGCAACAGAAGCCGTCCCGCCGGCCAGTGTGGAAGAAGCCAGCGTCTGCCCGTAGGTAATGGCGCTAGCCGTGGGCCAAGCTGAAACCGTAGGCGTAGCCTTGTTCACCGTGACTGTCACCGATCCAGCCGATGGCGAGTTGTAGTCGGTGGTGTCGGTTGGCGTAAAGGTCACGCTCTCTGGTGGCGACCCCGCTCCCGGCGCAGTCGAAGGAGTAGTCCAGGCAAAGGTGCCCGCAACAGAAGCCGTCCCGCCGGCCAGTGTGGAAGAAGCCAGCGTCTGCCCGTAGGTAATGGCGCTA
>Ga0302320_10007427_pt1 | contig 24141 bp, 16 predicted proteins | sample Bog_T0_3_FD_202130 | JGI IMG/M metagenome (GOLD analysis project Ga0302320, IMG submission 202130) | Peat permafrost microbial communities from Stordalen Mire near Abisko, Sweden - Bog_T0_3 | ecosystem: Environmental > Terrestrial > Soil > Wetlands > Peat | place: Sweden: Abisko, Stordalen Mire...
CGGAAAAGCCCATTGCCAGAAACGCCAGCGCTCGATTGTCGGATGCACTGTTGTCCACCTGCGCCTGCATAGTGCGCAGCCCGTCCACAACGAGAGTCGGATCAAGCTGATGCACGGCCTGCCGGATCGCGGACTCAACAGTCTCCGGCGCTCCGGCCGTCCGCGCGTAAATCTGCACGCCCGTCGGATGCTTTTCCTGCAGGTATGGCCGGTAAACAGCCGGCCCGATATCGGTCTTCAGGTCCTGGTGTTTTACGTCGCCCACCACACCTACAATCGCTGTGTCGAGCTTGACGTCTCCTCCGCCCTCAGCCAGCGTATGCCCCAGCGCATTCTGGGGCGTGCCGAAGAAGCGCTTGGCCAGCGCTGCGTTTACGACGGCAACCTTGGGCGATCCCTCCGTGTCCGCTTCCGTCAGTTCCCTTCCTGCAAGCAGGGGCTGATGCAATGTTGAGAAGTAGCCGGCCGTCACCCACGGCACTTCAAAATCCATTTTTTCGTCTTCGCTGGCAACGTGTCCCTGCACGGTAAAGTTTGAGCCGTTCTGGTCGCCGGCCAGTTCCGGATCCGTCGTCGCCGCCGCATTTGTCACCCCGGGAATCGCGCGAACCCTTTCCACCACGCTGGCCACGATATGCGCTGTGCGATCATCGCCATAACCCGAGTTCGTCGGATCAAGCGTGAACGTTGTCAGGTTGGCCGTCTCAAATCCCACGGGTTGATTGCGCAGGTTGTCGAGCGAGCGCACAAACAACCCCGCGCTGCCCAGCAACAAAACGCTGAGCGCAATCTGCGCACCCACTGCCAGCTTTCTGAATCGCTGCGACCCCTTGGCCGCCGTGCCAGCGTTCTGCCGCAACGCTTGCGCCAGGTCCGGGAACATGAAGTGAAGCGCCGGCGCAATACTGAAAAGCAGCGTCGTCAAAAGCGAGATCCCCAGTGTAAACAGGAGCACGCGCGTATCGATCGCGGCGGAATAGGGCTCTCTTCCCGGATCCGCGCTTGTCATCAGGTGCACCAATACTCCGGCTACCGCTGGAGCCAGCGCAAGGCCCGCAACGCAGCCCGCGGCGCCAAGCACGCCCCCCTCCACCAGCAACTGCGCTACAATTCGCCAACGCCTTGCACCCAGCGCGTAACGCATGGACATCTCCCGCGAGCGCCCGGCGGCACGCAATAGCAGAAGGGTCGCCACGTTGATGGCGCACATGGCCACCAGCAGCCCCGCCATGCTCATCAGGATGATAAGCGGCGTCTTCAAATCCCCGCGCTCTGGAGTAAACCCGGTCGAGTCGTCCAGCACTTGCAACTTCGACGTATCCAGAAAACTCTTTTTGAACCGATCGCTGCGGTTTTTGTAAAGCGTGAGTTCGTAAGTGCGCAGCGAATGCCACAGCGGCGCAAGGCTCGCCTCAGCCTGTTGCCGGCTCCCCCCCGGCTTCAATCGCGCCACCAGCGTCAACCACACGGACTGATGATTGTTCAGGTTGTCGCGTTGTCCCGTCCAAGGCATCGCCACTTCAACCATGCTGACGGGAATGAAGACCCCGGGCCGGTATCCGCCGATTGCCGAATCAAAACTCGCCGGACCCACTCCCAAAATAGTGAACGGATGTCCGTTGATCAAAACTGTCTGTCCCGCCACATCAGGCGAAGAGGCAAACCGCGCTTTCCAGTAGCTGTAACTCAGCACCAGCACCGGGTTCGCATTTCTTGCTGTGTCGTCCTCGGGTGTAATCAGCCTCCCAAGCGCCGGCTTCAATCCCAGCACCTGAAAATAATTTCCACTCACAATCTCCGCCGGCTGTTCCTCCGCCTGGTTGTGCCAACTCAAGCCAACGCTCGCGCGGTCCCCCGCCAGCACGCCCGCAAACACCCGGCTCTGATCGCGCAAGTCCTTGTACATCGGGTAGGAGAAGTAATTCGTGATGTCGCCGCCAAAGCTCGACCCCGAACCGGAAAACGATCCGGTCCACTGGAACCGTACCAGCTCCTTCGGCCGTTCCACGGGCAGCATACGGAGCAGCACCTGGTCGAACAAGGTAAACACCGCCGCATTGGCGCCGATGCCCAGCGCCAGAGTCAAAATCACGGTCAGTGTAAAGGCCGGTGACTTGCGCAGTTGCCGTAGCGCGTAGCGAACATCCTGAAGCAGAGAATTCATTTCCGTAGAGCCTCCGTTATTGCGTTCGCAGTGCCTGCATCGGGTCAATCGACGCAGCGCGGCGCGCCGGAATAAATCCCGCCAAAGCAGCGCACAACACCAGCATCAAGGGCGCGCCTGTAATCGCCATCGGATCGTAGCTGGCCACTCCGTAAAGCATTACCTTCATCAAGTACCCCGCATACAACGCCGCGGGAATGCCCAGCACGAGCCCGATCAGTATCTGCATCATGGCTCCGCGCATCACCATGCTAACCACGCTCTGGCGCGTCGCTCCCAGCGCCATGCGAATGCCGATCTCGCTTGTACGCTGCGCAACAAAGTACGACATCACACCGTAGAGACCTACTGAGGCAAGCACCAGCGCAAGGATGCCGAACAAACTCGTGAGCCGCGCAATCAACCGCTCCTGGCTAAAGTTGCCTTCCACCTGCTCGGAGAACGGCAGCAGTTGAAAGATCGTCAGGTTCGGATCAATCTGGGCAAGCGTGCGCCGCAGAAGCTGATCCACGTTCTGCTGCGGTCCGTTGAAGGCCACAATCATCGCGGCCATGTTCATCGACTGCGTCTCTGTCGAGCTCAAGAAAGACTCCTTGTAGCCGGTGAACGGTTGCGACAGCGGACGTAGATACACTGCGTGTTGCGCGTCGCGCGGCTGGTTCATCTTGAAATCGGAAAACACCCCCACGATTTCAAACGCGCCTGAATACTTCACATCGTCAATGCCGAAGTGCTGGCCGATCGGATCCTTGTTCGGAAAAAACTTCTTTACAAACGCCTGGTTCACAATCGCAACCTGCGGCGAGCTGGCCGTATCCTGGTCGCTGAAGTTTCGCCCGCGCACAATGGGCACGCCAATCGAATCCAGGTAGTGGTTGCTGACGCGCACCCACGTAGAACCGCAGTGATCGCCGGGTGACGGAGCCGGGTGGCCCTGCGGAATGACGCACTCGCCCCAGTTGTCTCCTTCGAGCGGACTGTACATGGAAAGGCTGAAGCTCGTCACGCCAGGCAGGCTTCCGAAGCGATCTTCCATCTGGCGGTAGAGCGCCGGCAACCGGTCTGTCGTGTAGCCCGCGCCCACCGGGTCAATATGCACCACGTAGCGATTCGCGGTCTTGATGCCAAAGTCCTGGTGTTCCAATTCGGTCAGCGACTTGGTGATCAGGATCGCCGCCGTCAACAGCACCACCGAAAGCGCCGCCTGAAAAACGACCAGGGATTTCTGCGGCAGCGACGAGCGGTCCTTCGTGGAACGGTTCGCGCCGCGCAGCGCTTCTGCCGGCTGCGCCTGGGACGAGAGCCATGCCGGTCCCGCGCCAAACAGCACGCCCGTGACCAGCGCCACCAGGAAGGTGAAAGCGAGCACCGTCAACGAGGGCCTGGGATCGATCGTCATATGCTTCGCGTATGGAAAGGCAAGCGCCAGGATTGTGCGGCAGCCGAGGTAAGCGACGCCTAGTCCAGCAAGACCTCCAATCAGGCCCAGCAACACACTCTCGGTGAGCGTCTGCACCATTACACGCCGTCGTCCCGCTCCCAGTGCCATCCGCAATGCTATGCTTGAGCGCTTCGTCGTTGCGCGCGCCAACAGCAAGTTGGCAATGTTGGCGCAGGCAATCAGCAGCACCACCGACGAAAGAATCATCAGCATCTTCAGGCTCTTCCCAGTCTGAATCTGCATCTGCTGAATGCCTCCGCCGCCGGGAGTAATGACGACGTGCATGCGCGGAATCACTGAGCCGCCACCATGAGCGGTCAGGATGGGCTGGTTCGCGAGCCACTGCCGCAGCGTACCGCCGATCTTGCTTTGCAGCGCAGCGATGTTCGTGCCCGGCCTTACGCGGCCCACTGGATAGAGCCAATGAGAAATCGGGTGATGAAGAATGGAACCCTGCCCACTGACATACGGTTCCATCTCGACCGGCACCCAGAACTCAGGCGGAGAGTCAGTGACGCGATCGCCGAAGAACCCCTCAGGCGCAATGCCAATTACCGTAAACGGCTTGGCCTGGATGTAGACCGTCTGTCCCACAATCGATGGATCGGACCCAAACTCGTTTTGCCACGCCTGGTAGCTGAGCACGGCGGTGGGAGCCGACGAAGGTGTGTCGTCGCTTTCAGAAAACAAGCGGCCGACAGAGGCGTTCAATCCGAGCGTCTGAAAATAGTTTCCTGTCACGTATTCACTGCCCATCGGCTTGGCCGGTTCGCTGCCGCGACGTACGCTCCAGCGCTGGCCGCCTGCCTGCACACCTGCCAGCGATGCAAACTCCGGCGTATTGGCCTTGAGATTTTCGAAAAGATCGTAGGAGAAAATCGCCACGTCACCGGTCGTCGATGAATCGGCCGGGAATCCGCCTTCGACGCAGCAGTCATCCGTATCGCCAATGCGATAGAGCTGCGCCGGATCCGCAACGGGCAATGACTTCATCAGGATGGCGTGCACCAGCGTGAAGATCGCCGAGTTCGCGCCAATGCCCAAGGCCAGCGTGAGCACCGCGGTCAGCGTAAAGCCCGGCGACTTGCGCAACTGCCGCAGTGTGTAGCGAATGTCGAGCCATAGGTTGGTCATCGCGTCTGTTCTCCGTTGGGGAATTTCCGGACCTACTCGGTTCGTAATGCCTGCATGGGTTCGATGCTTGCCGCACGGCGCGCCGGCAGCCAGCTGGCGAGCATCGATGCGCCAGCCAGAATCATTGAAACGCAAAGGATTGCGCCGTAATCCACCGTGCCCACGCCGTAGGCGACGCTGTGCAGCGCGCGGCCGATGAAGAAGGCGCCAATGAGCCCAATCCCGAGCCCAACTCCAGACAAGATAAGAGCCTCCTTGAGAATCAGCTTCATCACGTTGGCGCGACCGGCTCCGAGAGCCATGCGCAAACCAATCTCGTGTTCCCGCTGCGCCACCGAGAACGCCATCACTCCGTAAATGCCAACCGCCGCAAGCAGAAGAGCGATGAAGGCGAACCCTCCCATGAGGGTCATGATGAATCGGTCGCTGCCGAGATTCCGGCTCTTCAATTCGTCCAGCGTGTGCGGCTCAGCGAGAGCGATCTGCGGATCGACCGAATGAACCGCCGCGGAAATGCTTCGGAACATCGTGGCTGGGTCTCCGCTTGTATGAACGCCAATACTTGCGCTCGGCCACGGAATCTGCGCGAATGGAATCACGATCACCGGAAAGTCGTCGCGGAATCCGCCGGCCCGCACATTGTTAAAAACGCCCACAATATTCCAGGTGATGTACGGCCCGAGCTTGGTGACGCCGGGAATCAATTCCTCAACGTTGATGCGCTGCTGCAGCGGATCCTTTCCGGCGAAAAACTTATCGACGAATTTCTGGTTCACCATAGCCACATGAACCGAGGCCGCGGTGTCCTGCTCGCTAAAAGCTCGGCCACGCAGAATCGGAATGCTGTAGGTGTTGAAGAAATCAGAAGAAACCATGTCAAAGCCCGCGCCTGGCCGCTGCGAGGGATCGCCAAATTCGGGCTGACCGGCTATCGTGAAAGGCATTCCGAAAGCGGTTCCTTGCAGGGGCAGGCCAACTGAAACGGCAGCATCCTTCACGCCGGGCACAGCCTTGATGCTGGCTATCATCTGCTGATAATAGGCATTGATCTGTGCCGGATCATTGGGGCGCGAATCGGGCACGGGCAAAAAGAATGTCTGAATGTTCGTCGTGTTCACGCCGAGGTTGACCTGCGTGAGATTCCAAAAGCTGTGGATCGCCAGGCCGGCGCCCGTCAGCAGTGAGAGCGCCAGCGCGAACTCGCCGATCACAAGCACGCGGCGCGCTCGCTGCCGGTTAGCTCCCGTTCCGGAACGCCCACCTTCCTTCAGCGCCTCAGCCGGATCGACGCGCGTGGCGATCCAGGCTGGCGCACATCCAAACAGAAGTCCGGACAACACCGAAGCCGCGAACGTAAAGCACAAAATCGGAAGGTTCAGCGTGAGATCGGCCTCCGACGGCAGCGTACCCGTCGGCATGATCGCCTGCATTCCGCGCAGCAACGCCCATCCCAGCGCAACCCCCACTCCGCCGCCGGCAAGTGCAAGTGCCAGGTTCTCCGTCAGAAACTGTGCAAATACCGTCGCGCGCGACGCTCCAAGCGCGGCGCGCAAAGCCACTTCCTTTTGCCGCGTCGTCCCCTTGGCCAACAGCAAATTGGCAATATTCACGCAGGCAATCAGCAGCACAAAGCCCACGGCGCCAAGAAGTATCCACAGCATGTTGATCTCTTCCTTGGGCAGAAAGTCGTTGTGCAGCAACTCCACCGCCGCGCCCCACCCCTTGTTGCTCTTGGGGTAGGCCTGCGCTATGTTCGCCGTAACTGTGTCCATGTTGGCTTGCGCCTGCTTCAGCGTTACGCCGTCCTTGAGCCGCCCCATTGCCAGCAGCCAGTGAAAGTCGTGGTTCAGCTGGTCCGGCTTGAATGCCAGCGGAGCCAGCAGCCATTGGTCCAGCCTGTCTGCCTGCCCAGCAGACAGCACTCCAACTACGGTGTAAGGCGTGCCGTTTAGCTGGATGGGCTTCCCAACGATGTTCGGGTCCGATCCAAGCCGCTTCCAAAGCTTGTTCATCAAAATAACTTCGTGTTCTTTGCCGATCGTGCCTTCTTCCGGCAAAAAGTCGCGACCATAGAGAAACTGGTTCCCCATCATGCGATACATTCCCGGAGTCGTAAGCTGTCCCTGAATGTATTCGGGCTGTTCCTTGGTCGCCAGGTTGAAACTGGTTCCGCTGAAGGCATTGATGTCCTGAAAGACCGAGTTCTGTTTCTTCCAGTCCAGAAAATCCTGAGCTGCGATGCTGTTGCGGCTCCCCTGAATCTTCGACCAAACCATCACCAGCTGATCCGGCTTCGGATAAGGCATGGGCGCAAGCAGGGTTGCATACACAACCGTAAAAATGGCCGTAGTCGCTCCAATGCCAAGGGCCATCGTAAGAATCGCAGCGAGCGCGAAGCCGGGCGACTTGCGCAACTGCCGCAGCGTATAGCGAATGTCCATCCACAGATTTGTCATCGCTTCTGTTCTCCGTTGGGAAATTGCGAAGATCTATTCGTTCCTGAGGGCCTGCATGAGCTCAACGGACGCTGCCCGCCGCGCCGGCACGAAACAGGCTGCCATCGAGACCACCAGCAAAACCGCTGGAACCACCGCGAACGTCAACCAGTCCGTGGTGCCGACGCCAAATAAAATACCGCGCAAGAACCGCGTAAACAAAAGGGAAGCCGCAAGCCCTGCGCCCAGGCCGCCCAGCGCAAGTTTGAGCGCCTGCATCAGAATCTGCGCGAACACGTCGCTACGGTCTGCGCCCAGTGCCATGCGAATCCCTATTTCGTGCGTGCGCTGCCGCGTCGTATACGCAATCACTCCGTAAATGCCCACCGCCGCCAGCGCCAGTGCCAGCAATCCAAAACTCCCGGCAAAGATTGCCGCTAGGCGCTCAAACACGTCGCCAATCTCAAGATTCGACTTGAGCGTCCGCACGTTGTAGAGCGGCAGATCGGCATTCAAATCGTGCACCGCCTGGTCGATCACCGACGCGTACGACATCGGGTCGCCGTTAACGCGCACGTGCAGCGTCAATTCGTCTTCGTACCGTTCCAGCAGCGGCATCATGATGAGGGGAGCGGGTTCGTTCACCAGCCGCCGGTATTTTGCGTTGGCCGTAATGCCCACTACTGTGTACTCATGGTTCCAGTCGCGAATGTGTTTGCCAAGAGCGTTCTGGCCGGGCCAGTATCGGTCCACGAAGGCCCTGTTCACAATCGCAACGCGCTCCTGGGTATTGTCATCCGCGCCCGTAAAGTCGCGGCCCGCAAGCAAAGGCGTGCGTAGCGTCTTCAGGTATTCCGGGCCCACGATCCCCCGGTCCACCTCGACCGACTCGTGCGCCTGCGGAATGTATCCCTCCGGCATCACGCCTTCCGAGTGAATGCTGAAGCTGAATGGCGAAAAATCGGCCAGCGTTGCCGATTCCACGCCCGGCACCGATTTCACGCGCTCCAGCAATTGACGGTCAAACGCAACTCCGCGGCTGTCCGAGTAGCCCATCGGATTTAGATCGAAGGTCGCCAGCAGCACATGGTCGGCATCAAATCCCGGATCCATCGTCTGCGCTTTGGCAAGGCTGCGAACAAAAAGCCCCGCGCAGGTCAGCAGCGTCAGTGACAGGGCAACCTGGGTCACCACCAGCCCCGAGGCCAGGCGCGACTTATGCAAACCGCCGCTCGTACTCAGCGCCTCATCTTTCAAAATCGTGATCGGCGAAAGAGCTGAAGCACGCAGTGCGGGCACCACGCCCGAGATGCAGGCGGTCAGCAGCGCAACCGCGAAGGCCGCCACCACCACGCCCGTATCCACCTTGCCATCAATCAAAATGGGCAGCGTTGCGCTCGGCAGAAACATCGCCAGCGTCCGCGCCGTCCAGAAAGTGATGGTGAGCGCCACAATGCCGCCCGCCACGGCAGTTATCAGGTTCTCCACCATGAACTGCCGCACCAGCGTCCAGCGGCTCGCCCCCATGGCCAGACGAATGGCGCACTCGCGACGACGCGCCACCGACCTCACCAGCAGCAGGTTGGCTACATTCGCGCACGCCAGCACCAACAGCGCAGCGGCCAGGGCAAGCAGAATCGGAAGCGTGCCTGCCAGGTACACGTTTGCCCCGAATGGCGAGCGCCACAACGGATCCAGGGAAAGCTGGTTGTTACCGCGATGGTCGTCCGGATACCGCCCCGTGATTCGCTGCATACGCAGGTTCAGTTCATTCTCTGCCTGCTTGCGATCGACGCCGGGCCGCAGCACCCCCAGCACATTCAGCCAGGAAGTGCCGCGATAGTTGATGCGCGCGTCGTTCCAAACCAGCCTGTCCATGCCCAGCGGTATCCATATATCCGTACGCAGGCCCGACTTGCATCCATGAAACCCCTTCGGCGCAACCCCGGTGATCGTATAGGGATGAAGATTGATCTGGATTGTTTTGCCCACGATTGCCGGATCGCCGCCAAAGCGATTCTGCCAGAGATCGTAGTTGAGCACCGCCAGCGGCACGCCGGCGCGTTCGTAGGGCAGCGTGGACGCGAGCGTTTGTCCCAGCAAAGGCCGCACGCCCAGCACTTCAAAATAATTCGACGAGACCAGTGCGCCGTAAATGCGTTCCGGTATTCCCGTGCCGGTAATTGACATGTAGTCGTCGTGGTAGCCGGCCAGCCCCCTCAAGGTCGTCGTGCCGTCGCGCAGGTCAACAAAATCCGCGTAGGAGAATGGCGGCGCTGCATGCTCGCTGCGCACTCCGCGCTGAATCGTAATCATGTTTCCCGTATGCGCCACGCCCGGAATCGGATTCAGTAGTGTGGCATTGATCCAGCTCAGGATCGTGAGGTTAGCTGCAATCCCAAGCGCCAACGTGCCCACCGCGAGCGCGGTAAAGCCGGGATTCTTGCGCAATTGCCGCAGCGCATATTCAAGGTCGCGAACCCAGTCCCTGAGCGGCATGACTACGCCTCCGCTTCTGCTTCGAGCTTCTTGAGCTCGTTTTCCGAGACCACCTTTCCGTCGAACAGGTGCACTTCGCGCTCCGCATGCCGCGCAAAACGCGGATCGTGCGTCACCATGCAGATTGTCGATCCCTCGCGATGCAGATCGGCAAGCAGATGCATGACCGCTTCGCCGTTCTTTGAATCAAGGTTGCCGGTAGGCTCGTCGGCCAGCAGGATCGAGGGCGAACCAGCCAACGCTCGCGCCACGGCCACACGCTGTTGCTGACCGCCTGACAATTGCGCCGGATAATGCTTCATTCGGTGCGCCATGTTCACCCGCTCCAGCGCATCTTTCACGCGCTTCTTCCGCTCCGGCGACGGCATGCCCGCGCGATACGTCAGCGGCAGCTCCACATTCTCTTCCACCGTCAAATCGCCGATCAAATTGAAACTCTGAAAAATGAAACCAATCTCCTGGTTTCGGATTCGCGACCGCTCGGCGAAACTGAGATTCTCCACAGGATTGTTGTTCAGCAGATATTTGCCGCCGGTCGGTGTGTCCAGCAGTCCGAGAATCGAAAGCAGCGTCGACTTGCCGCAACCCGAAGGGCCCGACATCGCCACATACTCGCCTCGCGCAATGGTCAGGTGAATGCCCGACAGCGCATGTGTCTCTACTTCGTCGGTATAAAAGACCTTCGTCAGATCCTCAATCTCAATCAAGTTGCCATTCAATCCCATTTCGCTCCCCTTTCTGAATTCGCCTCACTACTCCCTTAGTCCCTGCTTTTCTGTTCCCTGATCTCTGATCCCTATTCCCTGCTTTTTCAATCCAGCCTGATCCGGTCCACGCTATCCCAACGCGACATATCGGAAAGGATCACCGTGTCGCCTTCGTGCAGTCCTTCCAGCACCTGGATGTCGTTGACCGATGCTCGGCCCACCTTCACCGGCACGCGCGTCGCACCCTTGCCATCCGCATCCACCTTGAACAACGTGAGCGTGGAATTTTCGTTGCCCAGCGCCGGCCGTCCCACGAACACCACATCCGTCATGCGTTCCAGGTCGATGGTTCCGTCCACGCTCAGTTGCGGAACAGCTCCCGGCGGAAGCGGCCCATCTAGATCTACGTCAACCGTGCGCGTTCCGTTCACTACGGAAGGATCAATTCTGGTTACGTGGCCGGGAATCACACCGTTGTGTGTGTCAATCGACGCCGGCTGCCCGATCTGAATGTCGCGCGCCTGCGTCTCGGCGATTTGCAGCGCGGCCTTCAGCTTGTCGAGCTGGATCACTTCCGCCACCGACGTTCCCGCCGTCACGTGCTGGCCCACCTGCACTGGTGTAGCCAACGGCGCCAGCGAGCCCGAAATCCCCGCTCTTACCTGCAACGCAGCCGCCTGCCGTTGATACAGGTTCAACAGCGCCTGCGCCTGGTCGATCTTCGTTTTCTGCGACGCCAGTTGAATCTCGATCGCCTTTTGATTCACATCGAGCTGTTGCTGGCTGAGCTGGTGCTGCGTCGTCAACTGGTCCGCCGTACCCTTCGACTTCTGATAAGCCAGCCCGGAAATGACGCCGAGGTCGAAAAGCGCCTTGTCGGTCTGCGCTTGCAGTTGATCCTGCGAATAGTCCGCATTCACCTGCGCCGCCGCTGTCTTCTTGTCCATCAACGTGCTTTGCAGCGTCGCCTGCAGGCTCTTGTAGTCCGCCTCGGCAGCTTTCAGCGCAAGTTGTGCGTTCAACACTTCCTGCTCCAACTGCGGGTCGGTCATCTCCATGAGGATCGTGTCCGGCGTAACCATCGCGCCGGGCAGCACGCGGATGCGCACCACGGTCGCCTCGGTCTGTGCGGGAATCAGCTCGATCGAGTCTTCGCGTGGAACCAGGCTGCCGGTCGACGCCCTCACCTGGCGCACAAGCGGGCCTCGCTTCACCACATCGGTCCACACCGTGGACCGGTCGACAGGGGGCGCTGCCGGCTTCAGCCGTGAAACGGCAAACACCAGCCCTGCAATCACCACCACACCGACGCCAGCCCAGATCATCAGCTGGCGTTGCCTCTTCTTTTTTATGTCGGGACGCGCGATATCCATCACGCAAGGTTATTGCACGCGGGGAGCCAGAAATGACCATTTCATTTCTTATTGATTTTAATAGACTTATAGGTTATTCCACAGCAGAGAGCCGCGAAATGAGTGACCGTTTCCGCAGAACAACTGTCCGATTTCGAACACCTGGTCAGGGCCTGCCCTTTGAGTGGAGCGCTACTCCCCAATTCCCAAATACTCGATCCGCCCCATCTTCTCCCGCGGTATCAACGCGCCCATTGCGCCCGCCACAATCTCCTGCGCGCGCAGCCCATCCAGATGGTTCACCGGGAACGGCTCCCCGCTCCGGCAACAAGTCAAGAACGTGCGCAACTCATCCTTGTAGGCCGCGCCGTAGCGGTCAATGAACTCCGGCAGCGGCTGATTGTAGCGCCGCATCTCGAAGGTCTTCAGCGCAATCGGTTCCTTCGCATCGCGGTTTCCGTAAACCTCAACCGTCACTTCCAGCAGCTTCTGCCGGAAGCTCCCCACGCGGATCATGCCCTTCTCGCCGTACACCACCGTCTCGCCGCGATAACCCGACACGTGATTCCGAGTCACCTGGATCTGCGCAATCAACTCATTGCCAAAATCGAGCAGCATGAGCGCGTCGTCGAAATCTTCGTCGCACGTCGTCAGACGATGGCTGAACACGCGCGAACCAACCGCCAGAGCCCGCTCCGGCTTGCGCCCAGAGAACCACGCCACTTCGTCGACGTTGTGCACGCCCATGTCCGCCAGGATTCCCGGGCTTGCGAACCCATCGGGAGCCGGACCTGAATCCTCGAGCGAAGAATAGATCTTGAACACGCGTCCGATCGTGTCGTTATCGATCAGGTGTTTTGCATAGAGAGTCGGCGCATCGAATCGCCGCTGAAAACCCAGCATCAGAGCTTGTGGGTGTTTGCGCTCCAGCAACTCCGCAAACGCGCGATCGCCCTCGAGCGTTCCCGTCAACGGCTTTTCGAGAAACACTCGCTGCCCGGCTTCGATCATCATCAGCGCGTGCGCGCGATGCAGCGGCGTATTGGTCGCAATCACAGAGACATCGCAAACGCCCGCCTTGCGGAAGCTTTCCATGTCCTCGAACACAGGTGTCGCCCCGCCGGTCATCTTCAGGAATGCGTCGGCCTCGTTCTTGTCTTGCGTGGCAACGGCAGTCAACCGGCAAAGGTCCGTCTCCTGCGCCAGCTCATGAATATGCAGCGCATGAATCATCCCCATGCGCCCCAGCCCAGCCACGCCTAGACGCAACGGTTCAGTAGTTTTTGAAACGGAACCTACAGAAGAATCGAGACCCATCGTGCCTTACCTCTTGCAATCTCGCAGGGTCCCGGGCATGCGAAGCCCAGGGACCACGAACTACATCCTCAACACAAAGCTAGGAGCTAGAAGCTAGAAGCTGACCGCTGTTCACTGACCACTGCTTTACTCCACTTCCTGCTTGGCCTTGTATCCGTCACGCGCAATAATGTCGTACTTCAGCGGCTTCTGTTTCTGGTCCTGGAACCGCAGAGGCTGGCCTTCGTTATCCACCAGTTCCACGCGCAGTTTGCGATACGTGCCATCCTGCTTGGCGTTGCTTGGCCGGTACACCAGTTCGTACTTCGAACGAATCGTCTGGTTGATGTTGGAGAAGATGTCAGGCATCTCGCCTTCGAAGCGTGGGAAGAAGCTCTGCCCTCCGGTTGCGGCGGAGAAGGTCTTCATCTCGTTATCGGCCTGCAGGTAATCCATGTCGCGCATCGCGCCACCCATGCCGCCGCGACCTTCCGTCATCGCACGCACCATTCCGCCGGTCGAAACCGTAAAGATCGTAATGTCCTGCGATGCCTTCACCGCCTTCAGAATCTTGTCGAAGGTCAGCTTCGAGAACGAGTCCCTTCCGGTCGCAATCAGGATGATGTATTTGCGTCCTTCAATCCGCTGCAGCCTGTCCAGTCCCTCGTACAGCGCGTCGAACACATTCGACTCCTGGAAGCCCGGAATCACCAGCGAATTAATGCCCTGGAGGATCTGCTGCTTGTCCTGCGTAAAGTCCGTGATGATCTGCGTGCGCATGTCGAAGGTCATCATGGCCACGTAGTCCTGCGGCCTTAGCTGCTGCGCAAACGACCACGCCGCATTCTTCATGTCATAGATAAAGTAGTAGCTGTTGGCCGCGAACTCGCACAGCAGCAGCGCCGTAATCGGCGCCTCAACCCGCTTGAAGCCGATCACCTTCTGTTCCACGCCGTCTTCATACACCTTGAAGTTGGCCGGCTTCAGTCCCGGAACAAACTGGTGCGTCTTTTCGAGGAGCACGCCCACGTCCACTGTCACTTCCGGCACGTCGATGCGCAGCGACACATTCGGCATGCCCTCGGGAGCCTTTAACTTGGGCTCAGCCGGCGCCGGCGGAGCCGCAGGCACATCCTCCGGCACGTCCTTCCTCTTGGGAACGGCGATCACGCCGTTGTCGCTTCCTGGGCCGCCCGAATCCGGAACGGTCTGCTGCTGCGCAGGCGGCGTGGACTGCCCATAGGCCGACGGCCCAAGCGTCACGGGATTGATGGCCATAACCGTCACGGAATAAAAAAGGAGCCCTACCGGAACCTGGCGGGCCAGCGTTGCGACTCTGCGAAGCGGTGCAATTCTCGACGGTGATGTCATGTCTACCTCTTTGTCCAACAGCATACGGGATCCACCTCCAGCAACGACAACCTTGAAACGGCAAGCGAGGAACCCAGCCGGACCATCGCGGGGCCTCCATCTTAACCGCCTCTCTGCGGTTGGAGGGGCTCGCAGGAACTCCTTCAGCCCCATCGGAAGAATGCCCGCACCAGCGGTAACTACTGAAAGCTGAGAGCTGAAAGCTTTCTCACCCTCCGCGGCTGTACTCTTATAGACGTGGAACTTCCTCTGAGGCAAACCGTCTTACGTTTTGTAGTCGCGGCCATGGCTCCGGCGGTCTTCCTCTCGCCCGCGCAACTTCGCTCCCAAGCCAGTCCCTCGCAGGACACCCCGCCACCCTCGACAGGCGGCGTGTTCCCGCTCAGCCAGGTGCGCGCTGGAATGACCGGCACGGCCTGGACGGTCTTCGCCGGCAGCAAGCCCGAACCCATGGACGTGGAAATCCTCGGCGTGCTTCGCGGCGCGCGCGGCCCAGGCCAGGACATGATTCTCGTCCGCCTTCACGGCCCGCATCCCGAGTACACCGGTGTGGTCGCCGGCATGAGCGGCAGTCCCGTGTACATCGGTAACAAGCTACTCGGCGCGCTCGCGTATCGCATCGGCCAGTTCTCCAAAGAGCCCATCGCCGGCATCACCCCCATTGAGCAGATGCTCGACGTCCGCGACCTTCCTGCTCAAACCGGCGCCATGGAAACGGCACAGGCCCAACTCTCTGCGGCCGCGCTTCCCACCAGCGCCGCCGACACCGGCAAGAACTTTCAGATGATGGAAACGCCACTCGTGATGAGCGGATTCAGCCCGGGCGCCATCGACTTCTGGAAGCAGAAAATGGCCGGAACCAGCCTGGCGGAAGTCGCCGCGGGCGGCCTTGGCGGTGCTTCTGATTCCAGTCCTGAGCCCTCTGCAGCCGCAGCCGCCACCATCGTTCCCGGCTCAGCCGTCAGCCTGCTGCTGGTGCAAGGCGATCTTGAGGTCGCTGCTACTTGCACCGTTACCTATGTCGATCCAAAACGGCTGCTGGCCTGCGGCCATCCCATCCTTCAATCCGGATCGATCTCCGTGCCCATGACCACTGCCGACGTGGTGGCAACGCTCGCCTCGCCGCTCGATTCCTTCAAGATCATCAATACCGGCGCCACCATCGGCGCATTCACTGAAGATCGCGCCTCAGCCATCGGCGGTGTTCTCGGCCAGCGCGCCCGCATGATTCCCCTCCACATCACCATCGACGCGCCATCCGGCAAGCGCAACGTCAACGTCTCCATCATCGATCTGCCTTCGCTCACCCCGCAGGCCATGGAAGTCGTGCTCTACAACTCCCTTACCCAAGCCAACGACGCCACCGCCGACGCCAGCTATCACGTCGAAGGCTCCATTGATCTCGACGGCTTTCCGCCCTCGCCCATCAACGCCTGGTCCACCCCCGGCGAATTGCTTCCCTCGCCGATGCAGGCCACCTTGCTTGCCGGCCAGCACTTTCAGAATCTCTACGCCAACGGCGCGCGCCAAGCCACCATCCGCTCCATCGACCTGCATGTCCACGTGATTCCCCGCCGCCTCCAGGTCGATCTCGATTCGGCCCGGCTCATCTCTGGAGACGCGCCTCGCGCAGGCGAGACGGTCATCGTCGAAGCAACACTGCGCCCATGGCAGCAGCCTGCGCGCAACATCCGCATTCCCGTCACGCTGCCCACGCGTCTCGGCACCGGGAATCTCCGCCTGCTCGTCTCGGATGCGGGGACACTCGACCGCGTTCTGGACCAGCCACGTCCCCTCTCGCATCCGCTCGACCTGGCCTCGGTCCTTGCCCAGGACCGCCGACTCCACTCCGCCGACCACATTTACGTCAGCCTGCTGTTGCCTGACGCCCAGGCCGGCGTCGCCGGGCAAACCCTTGCCAGTCTGCCACTTTCCATGGCCAACGCTCTGGAGCCCATGCGTGCCGATCAGCAGGCCGGCCTCAACGGAGAATCTGCCGTCGTTACCGCCGATGCCCCCGTAGGCGGCGTGCTAAACGGTTTTCAGGTCATCAACTTGCATATTGAACCCGGAGGCGGGTTACACTAGTTGCACGATCTAAACCTGTAAGTTACTTTTTGCATCACCGGCGCCTTGGTTCGCAATGCCGGCATTTTCGAAAAAACCTCCATTGGGGCAATCAGAGAGGCCATGGCTCAATTTCAAGGTTTGGCGGCACACGCAGCTGGCGCAGAACTGCTCAGCTACCGGTACGATCCCGGCAAGCTGGGGTCTCAGGAAGTCGAGATCGCCATCACGCACTGCGGCATCTGCCACAGTGACATCCATCTCATCTCCAACGACTGGGGAATCAGTCATTATCCCTTCATACCCGGCCATGAAGTCATCGGTTCCGTTGCAGCCGTCGGCAGCGACGTTCGAGGCCTCAAGCTAGGACAGCGCGTCGGCCTCGGCTGGCAGTCCAACTCCTGCGGCGTTTGCGAATGGTGTATGCGCGGCATGGAAAACCTCTGCCCTGAAGCGGAAGGCACCTGCGTGCATCGCAACGGCGGTTATGCGGATCGCGTCCGCGCCAACGCCCGATTTGTGATTCCCGTCCCGGACGCCCTCGGCAGCGAAGAAGCCGCGCCCCTGCTCTGCGGAGGCATTACTGTCTACAATCCGCTCCGCATTCACGAAATCAACCCCGCCTCGCGGGTCGGCGTCGTCGGCATCGGCGGTCTCGGCCACATGGCCATCCAGTTTGCCCGCGTCTTTGGCGCCCATGTCACCGCTTTCTCCACCTCCGCCGGCAAGGAGAAGGAAGCCCGCGCATTCGGCGCGCATCACTTCGTCAACAGCCGTGAATCCAAGGCCATGAAGGAGGTAGCCGGCTCGCTCGACTTCATCCTCACCACCGTTAACGCGGACCAGGAGTGGGGAACCTATCTCCAAGCCCTGCGCCCCCTGGGAACGCTGTGCTTTGTTGGTGTGCCGCCCTCACCTGTCTGCGTCCACGCCTTCCCGCTCATCTCCGGCCAGCGCGCCATCAGCGGCAACCCAACCGGCAGCCCCTTCCGCATCCGCGAGATGCTCGATGTGGCCGCCCGTCATGGCGTCAAGGCCACCACCGAGCTGTTCCCGATGGCCAAGGCCAACGAAGCCATCGAAAAGGTCAAGAAGAGCAAAGTCCGCTACCGCGCCGTCCTCGCCAACTAGCGTTCAGTCCTGTTGATAAAAAAAACTGGGTGCCCCCGGGTTCCGCTTTTGGGACCTGGGATCGCAGAGCCCCGAGCCCCATCCATCGGGCGGCTTCATCGCACGATGGGTGGGGCAGAACGCCCCCCTCGCGCCCTCCAATCACGACCCCTCGATATTTCGCACGACTTTACGTCGTTTTGATCCACCAAACGCTGCCGATTCCCGACCATTTTTCTGCGCCCTTTTACCCGAAATCCACCCCTTTTCCCCTCATTCCCTGCATCCAAAACCTTTGACACCCTGAGCGGAGCCTTTGCGCACCAGCGCTGAAGCCCTGACCGGGGGGGGCGCTCGACAAAAAAGCGAAAGGTTTCTTACCCATGCTGGTTCGTGTTGGTTACGACATTCAATTCCATCTCCCCGCGCAGACGGCCATGATCGCTGTGCTCAACGTCCACCCTTCACACGACGCCGATCTATTGGAGCCTGACGAGCTCAAGACAGAACCTGCCCTCAACGTGAACACTTTTATCGATTGCTTCGGCAACCGCTGCACACGCTTCGTTGCACCCCCGGGGCTGCTGCGGCTCACCAACTCCACGCTCGTCCGCTGCCCCGATACGCCCGATGCCGTCAAGCTCGACGCTCGCGAGAATCCTGTTGGCGATCTGCCGCCAGAGGTCCTCACCTATCTGCTCAACAGCCGTTACTGCGAAGTCGATCGCATCTCCAGCTTTGCCGCGGAGCTCTTCGGCCACCTCCGCCCCGGATGGAGCCGCGTTCAGGCCGTCTGTGACTGGGTCAACGCCAAGGTCGCCTTCAACTACATGCACGCGCGCCCCACCAAGTCCGCACTCGACGTCTACACCGAGCGCGTCGGCGTCTGCCGCGACTTTCAGCACCTCGCCATCGCCTTCTGCCGCGCACTCAACATTCCCGCGCGCTATGCCACCGGCTACCTCGGCGACATCGGCGTGCCCTACGGCGGTCCCATGGACTTCAGCGCCTGGTTCGAGGTTTACCTCGACGACAGTTGGTGGACCTTCGACGCGCGCCACAATGTACCTCGCCTTGGCCGTGTCCTCATGGCTACCGGCCGCGACGCATCCGATGTAGCGCTTAGCACGTCCTTCGGCCAGGCCAACCTCTCCAACTTTTTCGTGGTCACCGAAGAGAAAGTTGAGCAGCCGAAGAAACAACCGGAGCGAGCGACGGATGAGAAAGAGAACGCCCGCCGGAACTCCGTCGCTGTGTTGGCATAAACCGGCTCATAGCCGCGACTACCCCGTGCCAAAAATGGATGGCGATGGCCCTGAATGGAGCCACTGCCATTTTTATTCCCTTGGCAAGATCGGCAAGAGAAGCCTGCCACCCGCACTCAACAAGCTGAGAGCTGAAAGCTAAAAGCTCGGCCCTAGCGCCCTTCGAGATGGTTCATCGCCGCGTCATAGCCGTGGCGGAAGCCCTCGCGATAATCGTCGCGCGCACTGTGATCGACATGCGGATGGCGATACTCGTCGCGATCCTCAACGTTGGGCGCGCGATGTTTGTCGAAATCCTTGCGGGCACCTTCCACTCCGTCGTGAAAGCCTCTGCGCTGAATCTCGCTGAACTCGTGCGGAGGAGCATCCCAACCCTGCTGTTCCACCATCCCAGGACCCTCCTGGATAACAGCAGCGTGAGCCTTTGGTGTCACCATCAGACCGGTGACCGGAATCGAAAGAGCAAGAAGTGAGCTCAAGACCCATTTGTTCTTCATCGCGTGTTTACCTCCTCATGAGGTTCGATAGACAAACGCAAGTCTGAAAATCCAACCCTCGCGATAGAGATGTGCCAAAGCTCCCTCGTGTTGCCTCGTCACTGCTAAACTCAGTCGCTTCACTGAATTGCCGCACGCACGCTTTGGCTTTCCTTCGTGGTGACCGAAAGCGAAAAAGGTTGCTTTGCAAAACTACCCTGTGAGGCAACCTTTGCTGCTGGCCTCGTTCGCGCTGGCTAAAAGATAATCGGACTCGTTTATTTTGCGCGCCCCTGATCCAAATCCCTGCCATCTTGACAAACTCTCAGATTAGATAGAGTCTAGATTGAGTGGACACCAACGAAATCAAAATGTCCCTGGAGACAACCGGTCTCCGCTGCACGCCGCAACGCTACAGCGTGATGGCCTTTCTGATGGAACACACGGGCCATCCCACCGCCGCCGAAATCTTTGAGGGTGTCAATCGCCTCGACCCGCGCTCTTCCCGCGCCACAACCTACAACAATCTCCGCGATCTGGTGCAGGCCGGCCTCGTGCGCGAAGTTGCCGTCGAAGGCCGTGCCGCGCGTTTCGATGCCCGCGGCATGCGCCATCATCACTTTATTTGCGACAACTGCGGCAAAGTGGAAGACATGGAATGGTTCAACGTTCCGCGTCCCGCACACGCCTTGCTCGGCAAACGCGTTCTTCGCGAATGCGAACTGATTCTCCGCGGCCTTTGCGCCAGTTGCGCGCCGCGCCGCGCCTCACGTTCTGTTTCGTAGCCTCTCACTCTTCCAACAAACCCACAGCACCGGGACGTGCGTCCCCCGAACACAAGGAGCAACAACAATGGCAAGCGAAGGTAAATGCCCCGTAATGCACGGCGCCCTCCCTCTCTCGGCGGCCGGTTCCACAGCGAATGCCCGTTGGTGGCCCAATCAGCTCAATCTCAAAATCCTTCACCAGCACTCTTCCCTGTCTGACCCGATGGAAAGCGATTTTGACTACGCCGCGGAGTTCAAGACCCTCGATCTCGACGCCGTAATCAAGGACCTGCATGCGCTCATGACCGACTCGCAGAGCTGGTGGCCGGCGGACTACGGACACTACGGTCCATTTTTTATTCGCATGGCGTGGCACTCGGCAGGCACCTACCGCATCGGCGATGGCCGTGGCGGCGCCGGTGCAGGACAACAGCGCTTCGCGCCGCTCAACAGCTGGCCTGACAACGTAAGCCTCGATAAGGCGCGGCGGTTGTTGTGGCCGATTAAACAGAAATACGGGCGCAAGATTTCATGGGCTGACCTGATGATTCTTACTGGAAACGTAGCCCTGGAATCGATGGGTTTGAAGCCCTACGGGTTTGGCGGCGGACGCGTCGACGTATGGGAACCGGAAGAGGATGTGTACTGGGGGCCGGAAGGCAAGTGGCTGGCCGATGAGCGCTACTCCGGCAATCGCCAGCTCGACAACCCTCTCGGCGCGGTGCAGATGGGATTGATCTACGTGAATCCCGAAGGGCCCAACGGAAAGCCCGATCCACTCGCTGCAGCCATCGATATCCGCGAGACGTTTGCGCGCATGGCGATGAACGACGAGGAAACCGTTGCCCTGATTGCCGGCGGTCACACCTTCGGCAAGGCGCATGGAGCGGCCGACCCCAGCAAATACGTGGGGCTTGAGCCCGAGGGCGCGCCCATTGAGTTGCAGGGCCTTGGCTGGAAGAATTCCTACGGCAAGGGCAACGGCGCAGACACCATCTCAAGCGGCCTGGAAGGCGCATGGACGGAGAATCCGGCAAAGTGGGACAACGATTATTTCGACAATCTGTTCAGCTACGACTGGGAACTGACGAAGAGCCCCGCCGGCGCGCAGCAGTGGATTCCCAAGGACGGCGCCGCGGCGGGCACCGTTCCCGATGCGCACGATCCATCGAAGAAGCATGCGCCCATCATGTTCACCACGGACCTTGCGCTCAAACTCGATCCGATTTACGGGCCGATTTCCAAGCGCTTCTATGACAACCCGCAGGAGTTCGCAGAGGCGTTCTCCAAGGCCTGGTACAAGCTGACGCACCGCGACATGGGTCCGATTGTTCGCTATCTTGGACCGCTCGTTCCCAAGGAGACTTTGCTCTGGCAGGATCCACTGCCCGCAGTCGATTACAAGCTTGTCGACGACGCGGACATCGCGGCGCTGAAGGCGAAGATTCTCGCTTCCGGCCTGACGATTTCCGAACTCATTTCCGCAGCGTGGGCTTCGGCCTCAACCTTCCGCGGCTCCGACAAACGCGGTGGCGCCAACGGTGCGCGCATTCGCCTTGCTCCGCAAAAGGACTGGGAGGTCAACGAGCCCGCGCAATTGGCCAAAGTTCTCTCAACGCTTGAGACCATCCAGAAGGACTTTAACGGCGCACAGACCGGCGGCAAGAAAATCTCGCTCGCCGATCTGATTGTTCTCGGCGGTTCCGCGGCTGTTGAAGAGGCTGCGAAGAAGGCTGGCTCTGACGTGAAGGTTCCCTTCGTGGCGGGCCGCGTGGACGCGTCGCAGGAGCAGACCGATGTGGACACCTTCGAAGTGCTCGAGCCCAAGGCAGACGGCTTCCGCAACTATCTCCGCATTGGGCTCAAGGGCACGGCGGAAGAGTTGCTGGTGGACCGCGCGCAGTTGTTGCGGCTCACGGCTCCGGAGATGACGGTTCTTGTTGGCGGCATGCGCGTACTTGGCACGAACTTCCGCCAGTCAACGAACGGCGTGTTTACCGACAAGCCCGGAACGCTGACCAACGACTTCTTCGTGAACCTGCTCGACATGGGCACGGAGTGGAAGCCTTCCACTACGGTCGAAGGTGTTTTTGAAGGTCTCGACCGCAACACGGGGGCAGGCAAGTGGACGGGCACGCGCGTCGATCTGATCTTCGGATCGCACTCGCAGCTCCGCGCACTGGCCGAGGTGTATGGCAGCAGCGATGCGAAGGAGTTGTTTGTGAAGGAGTTTGTGGCCGCGTGGACGAAGGTGATGAACGCGGATCGGTTCGACCTGGGCTGAAAGGCAGTTTTCAGTTGTCAGTTGACTCCTCAGCAGTTCCCTTTTCGCGCGCGCCGGTTTCTGGCGCGCGCGATTCTTTTGGTGCAGGCTCGTATCCCTGGTCCCCAAATGCGAGGGACCAGGGGCACCCGGCACCGGCATTCGAAATGGTCGATAAGTGTCGATCGCGCATTTTGCGCGCAGAAAAATTTCCAGCGCGTGAGGGGCGCGAAAATGCGCACAGAATCGCGGGCAGGAGGCTACGGTTTGGCATGCGGCCGGTGACGGTGGTGAATTGACCGAGACGAACAAGTCGATTTTTGCAGCAGACATCGAGGACCGTCGACCGGCGGGTGTGCTAAATGTGCAATTTTGGACGTTTTTGGCGGCATTTTGCAGGTAATTAACAGGTTTTTCGCTACGCTCAAAACAGGGATCAGAAATCGGGGATCAGGGAACAAGGGACCAAGGGGACAAGGGTGAGGAGGCTTGAGGCGATGAAGGTATCGGTACAAAAGTTGGCGCGGAAGAATTTGGATGAGGAGATGAAGCCTTATCGGCAGGCGGCAAGGGTCAGGGATCCGACGCAGGACTTGTTGCGCGCGGTGCGGAAGGCCTTGAAGATTTATTCGCACGAGATTGCCGCGAAGTTGGATCGGACGCCTGGGACGGTGTTCGAAATCGAGCGGCGCGAAGCGAAGAGGACGGTGACGCTACGCGATTTGGCGCGGTATGCGGGTGCGATGGATTGCAAGGTGGTGTACGGGGTTGTACCGAAGAACGGGCGGACGTTTGAAGAACTCTATATGGAGCGGCTGTGGGCGGCGGTGTTAGGGATTAGGGATTAGCGGTGAGGCTTTTAGCTTCCAGGTGCCAGCAGCTAGCTCTCAGCTGACCTCCATGCCGGATACAATCAATCCCCCACCGGGTACACTTTTATTCCGCCAGTCGATGCAAAGTTATGCCCCCACCGAGTACAACGGAATCCCGCCAGTGGATGATTTGCGAAGAAGCAGCATCATCCAGGCCTGAGGCGTGCGGAATGTTTACCGAAAGGTAACTTCCGCATAGACGGTGATTGGCTCGGAACACCATTATCTCAACGAACACTTTGCATTCTCTGGATGACCCGGCGGCCAGTAGACGAGGCACTCGGTCGGATGAGTAGCCAGCTTGAGTAGCATTCCCTCTTGCGAGAGATCGTCCGAGGCGCGAACCCAACGATCCTGCGTCTGACCATCTGCCAGATACCGGACATGCGCCTCGACGCGGTAGCTAATCTTGCCGCCGTAAAGCGTATCGCGGGTGTGGTCGACAACCTTCCTAATCTCTAAAATCTTTCCAGTGGTTGTCTCGGATGTCGATGGAAACGAGTGAATCCAATTGGCTGCCAGATACACAGCGACGACCATTAGCAAAATGGTCGCTAGACCGAGCGCAATATGCCACCCAACGATTGGCTGCGACGGCTTCGGTTTTCCTGTGATGCGACTCTGGCTCATGAGATACGCACTCGTCCCACCAATGAAATCATCCCACATTCCGCATCTCGAACGGTTGGTCGCCTACACTTCCCCAATTCGGTTTTGCACCAAATTTGGGTCATTGACGGGTTGCCGGTGATTCAGGAGCTATGCTGGGGGGCAGCCCTAACGGGCTATTCTGAGAGAGGGAATTTCGGCGTTGAACCTATCCGTTCTCAACTCATCGAGCCTTCCGGCGAGCGCGTTTCCAGAGCCAGCCGACCGGTATGTTTGTGACGACTGTGGAAGGGATGTCACGAAACACCTCCAT
>Ga0302320_10007429_pt1 | contig 24138 bp, 27 predicted proteins | sample Bog_T0_3_FD_202130 | JGI IMG/M metagenome (GOLD analysis project Ga0302320, IMG submission 202130) | Peat permafrost microbial communities from Stordalen Mire near Abisko, Sweden - Bog_T0_3 | ecosystem: Environmental > Terrestrial > Soil > Wetlands > Peat | place: Sweden: Abisko, Stordalen Mire...
TTAAAGATGGCGGAAGGGGTGGGATTCGAACCCACGTTAGGATTGCTCCTAAGCCTGATTTCGAGTCAGGTGCCTTCAACCACTCAGCCACCCTTCCGCTGCGGCGCCGGACATTAAACCAGAAATCGGCGCGCGGTAAATCTTAATTCAGCAGCAGTCGGCGTTTGACTATTCTGTTCTGATTCATTAACGTCACTTCCCGAAAGACCAACAATCAACTTCAAAATTTATGCCGCCGAAATCCACCGAAAAAACCACCGCCGAAACCAAGGATGCCAAAGCCGCCCCCTCGCACGCCCGCGAACTCGAAGCCGCCATCTCCTCCATCACCAAAAGCTACGGCGAAGGCAGCATCATGCGCCTCGGCGATGCGCGGGCGCAGGTGAAAATTGAAGTGATTCCGACCGGTGCGCTTGCGCTGGATCTGGCCTTGGGCGTGGGAGGCATTCCACGCGGCCGCGTCATCGAGATTTTCGGGCCCGAATCGTCCGGCAAAACCACGCTCATGCTCCACGTCATCGCCAACGCCCAGAAGACCGGTGGACTGGCGGCGTTCATCGACGCCGAGCACGCGCTGGATCCCGGCTACGCGAAAAAACTCGGGGTGAATCTCGATGATCTGCTCGTATCGCAGCCGGATTCGGGCGAGGAGGCGCTGACCATCTGCGAAACGCTCGCGCGCTCTAACGCACTGGATGTCATCGTGATTGATTCCGTCGCCGCGCTCGTGCCAAAAGCCGAACTCGAAGGCCAGATGGGCATGGCCACGATGGGCATGCAGGCGCGATTGATGAGCCAGGCGCTCCGCAAGCTCACGGCGATTTTGGGCAAGTCCAAGACAACCTGCATTTTCACGAACCAGTTGCGCGAAAAGGTCGGCGTGATGTTCGGCAATCCCGAAACCACGCCCGGCGGCAAGGCCCTCAAGTTTTACGCGAGTGTCCGTCTCGACATCCGCCGCAAGGATACCCTCAAAGACGACGCGGGCAACGCCACCGGCAATCATGTCCGCGTCAAAGTGGTGAAGAACAAGGTGGCGCCGCCGTTCGCCGAGGCCGAGTTCGACATCATCTACAATCATGGCATCAACAAGGAAGGCAGCATTCTTGAAGTGGGCATCGAAAATGGCGTCGTTGACAAAAAAGGCGCGTGGATTCAATTCGAGGGCGAACTGATCGGGCAGGGGAAGGACGCCGCTCAGAAGGCGATGGTTGAAAAACCAGCGCTAGCAAAAAAAATCGTGGATGCCATTCTCGCCAAGCGGGCAATCGCACCCATTGTCAATTAAAGTCGGGAGCCTATTTGGGCTCAGACCGTTACTGCTAACACCGTGCTTGCTTTCCGCACGGGGTCAATCCAAGCTATGATTCATTCTCGGCTCCGCGTGGCGGGGCGTTTTATTTGATTTTACATGAACACTGTTTCCGATCTCGGTCTTGACCTTGAAAAGCTGTTTCAACCTGCGTGGGCGCAGGGGAAAGCCGAGGCCAACCGCTTTGACAAATTCACCGGCAACGAGGGCATGAAGCCCGAACGCCAATTCAGCGGCAAACCCGGTGAACGCCGCGCACCGCGCCGCGAAGGCGGTGGTGGTGGTTTTGGCGGTGGTGGTGAACGTCGTGGCGCTGGCGGCCCGCCGCGCGGTGGCTCCAAGTTTGGTGACCGCAATGGCGGCTTTGGCCGTCGCGACGACCGCCGCGAACCGGAACGCCGCGACGCGCCCGCCCCGCTGCCGGAAATCAGCGTCACTTTTTTGCCGGACGAAAACGGCGTCGAGTCGCTCGCGCGTCAGATCAAGATGACAGGCCGCGCATATCCGTTGTTCGACATCGCGCGGCTCATCTTGCAGAAGCCGGAACGTTATACGGTCAAGCTCGCCGTCCAGAAAAAGCCCGACGGCGCAATCGCGCATGCGCTGTTTGTTTGCGCGCTAGACGAGACGCCGTGGTTGAGCGAGGACGAGGCCGTCGCGCACGTCCTAAAAAATCATTTCGCCACGTTTTATCAGGCCGAGCGCACGGCCATCGAGCCGCCGAAGGGCCGATACACGTTCGTCGCGCAATGCGGCGTGAGCGGTGTCATCCTCGGCCCGCCGAACCATCACGATTACCAGAACCAGTTGCGCAAGCTGCACACCGAGCGGTTTTCGCGGATGCCGTTCGACATGTTCAAGTCACGCGTGAAAATCGTGAAGGACGGGGAGGTCGTCAAGAAATGGGTCGAGGAGCAGAGCTTTAAGACCGAATACGCCGTGTTGAACGTGCCGGAACCGCTCAAGCTGCCGAGCATCGAGGAAGTCGAGAAACATTTCCGCGCCGTTCACAAGGACACCATCATCAAGTCCGTTGAGTCACACACGATCGCCGGCGTGCCGAGCCGCAGCCTGCGCAGCCGCGAATTGCAGAGCCTCGTGCGCAATGACTGGGAGCGGCAGGGTTATTTCCCGCTGCAACTGGCGACGAAGTTGAGCCAGATGTTTACCGGGCACGGCCTCCAGTTTTTCAAGGTCAACAAGACTGTCACGCATGTTGGCGTCGCGCGCCCGCAATTCCTCGACCTCGAAACCACGCCGGTTTCCGAAAGCATCAAGAGCATCATCGGCTTCATCAACAGGAACCCGAAATGCACGCGCAGGAAAATGATCGAGGCGCTCGCGCCATCGCCGGCGGTCATCGAGGTGAAGCCGGAGGAGCAGAAATCCGCCGAGCCGACGCCGGAGCAGAATGCGTTGATTGCCGATTTGCACTGGCTGATTCACCAGGGCCACGTTCTGGAATTTGCCGATGGCCGGTTGGACACTGCCAAAAAGCCGCTGCCGAGACCGGTAAAGCCGGAGAAAAAGAAAGCCGAAGCAAAGCCGGCTGCTGAAGGCGAAGCTGTCGTGACAACTGAAACTGCGCCGCCAGCGGAAGGTGCTCTTGAAACTGCTGTGGAAATTTCCGCGCCTGCCGAAACAGTTGTGGAAGTTCCTGCTACAGCCGAAACCACCGAACCGGCGTCGGAAGTTCCGGCAGCCAGCAAAACAGTTTCTCCCGCAGTCGAGCCTGTGCCTATTGTCTCAGCTGCACCGGTCGGCGAAACGGACAAGTCGGCGGCGTGATATTTTCGGAGGGTCGATCTCTGTGAGACCCAACTTTCACTCTTATATTTGGGACTCGTGGAACTCGCCCCTCCGTTTTTTGCCCTTCAATTCCCTCCTTTCTTTAGTCCATCATTCTGATAGGCTGGCACATGGCTTTTAGCAAATTAGGTCTTTCTCCGACAGTCGTGGACGGTGTCAAGGCAATGGGTTACGTCGAACCGACGCCCATCCAGCTTCGCGCCATCCCGCTCGTGCTCGAAGGACGCGACGTCATCGGCAGCGCACAGACCGGCACCGGCAAGACTGCCGCGTTCGCCCTGCCCATACTCTCCAAGCTCGGCCAGCACGCGCCCGGCCCGCGCGCTCTCATCCTCGAACCCACGCGCGAACTCGCCGCGCAGGTGGAGACTGCCATCCACGATTACGCGCGCTTCACCAATTTGAAAACCACTGTCGTTTACGGCGGTGTCGGCTATGGCCGGCAGACGGACGAGTTGCGCGCTGGAACGGACATCGTCATGGCAACGCCGGGCCGCCTGCTCGATCATTTGGAAAAAGGCACTGTTCGGCTCGACAAGATTCAATTCCTTGTGCTTGATGAGGCTGACCGGATGCTCGACATGGGATTTCTGCCCGACGTGCGCCGGATTTTGGACAAGTGTCCGCGTCAGCGCCATACCGCGCTTTTTTCCGCGACCATTCCGCCGCAAATCGAGACGCTCATCAAATGGGCGATGCACAATCCGGAGACAATCGAGATCGGCGCGCGCCGGACGCCTGCCGAGACTGTGAAACACGTCATCTATCCCGTCTCCGATTCGCAGAAAGCCGACCTGCTCATTCAGTTGCTCGAACGCGTGAATTACAACTCCGTGCTGGTTTTCTGCCGGACGAAGCACGGCGCGGACCGCATTGCCGGACTGCTCAAGCGCAACAACCACGCCGTGGCCGTGCTGCATTCCAACCGCACCCAACGCGAACGCGAGCAGGCCCTGGAGGGGTTTCGCAACGGCAAGTTCGAGGTGCTCGTCGCCACGGACATCGCGGCGCGCGGACTGGACATCGCGGAGGTGAGCCATGTCATCAACTACGACGTGCCGCAGCATCCGGAGGATTACATCCACCGAATCGGGCGCACCGGCCGCGCGGAAAACACCGGCGACGCCTTCACCATCATGACCGCCGAAGATTCCAGCCACGTTTTCGCCATCGAACGCTTCATCAGCCAGAAAATCCCGCGCGTGAAACTGGAAAATTTCGACTACAAATACACCATGCTGTTCGAGGAAAATAAACCCGGCCAACCGAAGGGCTTCCCGGGCAAGGCCCGTGGCGTGCGCGTCCATGGCGGCTACCACTTCGCTCCCGGCCGGAGAAGGTAAAGTATTGCAACGGATTTGGAGGAGCGGTATTGATTCTGCCGGATGAGCGAATCAAGAAAACCTTCTAAAATGGTGCTTCGCTTTGTGGGTGTGATACTGATTTGTCTCTTTGCCGCAATCATCATAGTTTCGATTTATCCACCCCACGAACATTATCCACCAGACGATATTTGTATTAATAACCTTCGTATTATCGATGTTGCAAAGAATGAATGGGCGTTGATAAACAATAAGACGACAAACGACATGCCAACATGGGAGGACATCAAGCCTTATCTCGAACGCGATCCCGAACGTAACAAGACTTTTGTAAAATTTGATCCAAAAAGCAATCTTCCCATCTGTCCGGCGGGCGGCATTTATACAATTGGAAAGATTGGCGCCCCTCCGACTTGCTCGCTCAGCAACGCCATTCCACCCCACGTATTGCCTTGAGCTGTAATGCGGCGTCCGACAATAACCCAGTATTTCAACGCCGGTGGCAAAAGCATTCCAAAATACCTTGCGCGGACGAACACTTTCCGCATCCTCCTCGCAATGCCTGAACGCGCGGTTTCCAATCTGAACAAACCGGACGTGGCGCTGGAAATGACGCTGCGGCCTTCGCTCTTTTCCGAATTCACCGGCCAGCCCAAGGTCAAGGAACGGCTGGAAATCGCCGTCGCCGCCGCCAAAAAGCGGAAGGAGCCGCTCGACCACATCCTGCTCAACGGCCCGCCCGGCCTTGGCAAGACCACGCTGGCCAACATCCTCGCCAAGGCGATGGGCGCAAATTTCAAATCCACCAGCGGTCCGACGATTGAAAAAGCAGGTGACCTTGCGGGACTGCTCACCAATCTTGAGGAAGGCGACGTGTTGTTCATTGACGAAATCCATCGCCTGCAAAAAACCATCGAGGAATACCTTTACCCGGCGATGGAGGATTTCAAACTGGACATCATCATTGACCAGGGGCCGAACGCGCGCAGCGTCCGGCTGAATCTCCCGCGCTTCACGCTTATCGGCGCGACCACGCGCAGCGGCCTGCTCACCGCGCCGCTGCTCACGCGCTTTGGGATGCGCGAGCGGCTGGATTATTACGTCGGCGAAGATTTGCAAAAAATCGTTCTCCGCTCGGCGCGCTTGTTGGATGTCGGAATCGAGGAGGCCGGCGCGCATGAAATCGCCCGGCGCAGCCGCGGCACGCCGCGCATTGTCAACAACCTGCTCCGCCGCGTCCGCGATTACGCGCAGGTGCGGCATGATGGCCGCATCACGAAGGAAGTCGCCGACAAGGCTCTGGCGATGCTGGAGATTGACCAGAACGGCCTCGACGAAATGGACAAGCGCATCCTCGAAGCCGTCATCACAAAATTTGGCGGCGGGCCGGTGGGCGTGAACTCGCTCGCCGTTGCCGTGGGTGAGGAGCCGGACACGATTGAGGAAGTCTATGAGCCGTATCTCATCATGGAAGGCTATCTCAACCGTACCTCGCAAGGCCGCGTCGCGACGGAATTGAGCTACAAGAAACTCGGACTTAAGGCGGCGACTGGAAACCAGTCCAAACTTTTTTAGCGAAATGAAGGACGGATTGAACGCAGATTGCAGTAACCAGCCGCGCCGCGCGTTCACGCTGGTTGAACTGCTCGTCGTCATCGCCATCATTGGCATTCTCGCCGCGCTGCTGCTGCCCGCGTTGAGTCGCGCCAAGCAAAAGGGCCAGCAGGCCGTATGTCTTTCCAATCTCAGCCAGATCGGCGTCGCGTTTAGAATCAACCTTAACGACAACAACGACCGTTTTCCCGACCGGCGCGATTTGAAGTCCAGCCTGCCCGGCGGTTATCATCCGTGGACTACATGGCCGCCGTCCGACCCGCGCGCCGGCTGGGCGGCGACAAATCTTTCCGATGTCTGCCCGAACATGAAAATCTGGTCGTGCCCGGCGGCGTTGAATTCGTCCGTTGGCAACATCATCCAATCGGTGCAGGCCACGTCCAATGACACCAGCGCGCCGCTCTGCCGCTATTGGGCGTGGCGCTTTGACCGTCCCGACAATCCCGTGGGACTCGAGGATTTTTGGGGCAAATTCGAAACGAGAGCGGTCTCCGACCTTGAGTCCACCAACGACCCCACTGTTGGTCCCATCAGCGGCCCGGTGGACGTGGAGTTGGTGGTTGATCCTTATTATCCGAAAACCGTGCCGACCGTTCCCGCCGGGTTCAGTGGACACACGATCCATGCCGGCGGACGCTGCCGTGCTTTTCTCGATGGCCATACGCAATTTCTTCTGGACCCCAGAACGCCGTTGCAGTGAGCAATTTTCTTTCGTTCCACGCCTCTTTGGTGTTTCATATTCGCCGTTTGAACCATGCCCAAGCGCACTGACATCCACAGCGTCCTCATCATCGGCGCCGGCCCGATCATCATCGGCCAGGCGTGCGAGTTCGATTATTCCGGTACGCAGGCATGCAAGGCGCTCAAGGAGGAGGGCTACCGCGTTATCCTCATCAACTCCAATCCGGCCACCATCATGACCGACCCGGAGTTTGCCGACCGCACCTACATCGAGCCAATCACGCCGGAATGCGTCGAGAAAATCATCGTCCGAGAGAAGGAGGAAATGGAAAGGCTCAAGGCGAAGGGCAAGTTGGTGCTTCTGCCAACCTTGGGCGGCCAGACGGCGCTGAACACCGCGATGGCGCTCCACAAAAATGGCGCGCTCGAACGGCATGATGTCGAAATGATCGGCGCCAAACCCGAGGCCATCCATCGCGGCGAAGACCGGCAGGCGTTCAAGGATTTGATGCTGTCCATCGGCCTCGACGTTCCCATTTCCGGCACCGCGCATAATCTGGACGAAGCCCGCGCCGTCGCGGAAAAAATCGGCAAGTTCCCGCTCATCATCCGTCCCGGGTTCACCCTCGGCGGCACCGGTGGCGGCATCGCCTACAACCGTGACGAATTCGCCGGACTTGCCAAGCATGGCATGGACCTCTCGCCGGTCTCCGAAATCCTCATCGAGGAATCACTGCTCGGCTGGAAGGAATACGAGATGGAGGTCATGCGCGACAAGGCCGACAACTGCGTCATCATCTGCTCCATCGAAAACTTCGACCCGATGGGCATCCACACCGGCGACAGCATCACCGTTGCGCCTATCCAGACGCTCACCGACAAGGAATTCCAGATCATGCGCGACCAGAGCTTCGCCGTCATCCGCGCCGTGGGTGTGGAGACCGGCGGCTCGAACATTCAGTTTGGTGTGGACCCGAACACCGGCCGCATGGTCATCATCGAGATGAACCCGCGCGTCAGCCGCAGCTCTGCCCTCGCAAGCAAGGCTACCGGTTTTCCCATCGCGAAGATCGCCGCCAAGCTCGCCGTCGGCTACCTGCTCGACGAACTCAGGAACGACATCACGCGCGAAACCCCGGCGAGCTTCGAACCGAGCATTGATTACGTCGTCACCAAGATTCCGCGCTTCGCCTTCGAGAAATTCCCGCAGGCCGACCCCACGCTCACCACGCAGATGAAAAGCGTGGGCGAAGCGATGGCCATCGGCCGCACCTTCAAGGAAAGCCTGCAAAAATGCCTGCGCTCGCTGGAGATCGGCCGCAGCGGCCTGGGCGGCGACGGCAAACCCTGGCGCATTGGCACGGAAGTCTATGGCGACCGTGACATCCTGCCGCGCGACGTCATCAGCCGCAAATTGAGTGTGCCCAACGCCGAACGCATCTTCTTCATCCGCCACGCCTTGCGCGCCGGGTTCACCATCGAGGAGATTTTCAACCTCACGAAAATTGACCGCTGGTTCTTGGTTCAAATTAAGGAAATCGTGGACTTCGAAGAAGAGCTCGCCACCGCCAAGAACTGACTTGCTCTCAACCCTCATCCGAGCTATTCCACCGGAATGAAGGCGCAACACGGACTAATTTGAATTTCATTCGTCGCAAGCTTGGTGTTGGCGGCAAATTTCCGCCAGAGCCGCGCGGCGACCACGGAATTACGCGCCTCCACCAGCGCCGCCGCTTCCTTGTCCCTCATTTCCGGCAGTGCGACCACAAAACCGGCCAAATCGGGTTCTCCATCGTCTGGATTTTCTTCGGGAGCATCGTCATGGACTCTCACGTCAACCTCCGGTTCGTCGGCGGGGTAGACCGGCACCGGGCGTGGACTGAGAACGCTTACGAGGAAGAAGAATTTTTTGTCGGGAGACCAGTTCAAGCCGGAGCGGATGTCCTCCGGCAACCCCTTTTTCAAGGCTTCGATGTCGAAATCGATTTTTCCCGGCGGCACGACGTCGTTGATCTCCACCCAATAACCCTGCTCAAAATCATCTACCGCGCTCGCCTGCAAAGCGTCGTAAGCCTGACGGGAAAGCTCCGGCCAGACCGGTGGTTCGCCGCCGGTTTCGGTGAGCAATTGATCTACGAATTGTGCCGCGACAATTCTTTTGATTACCGTTTCAACCGCGTTTTCCCCCTCCGGACTGATGCAGCACCAAGCTTCAAACTTCTTTTGCGCCCGGTCGGCATCGCCGCCATAGACAATTCCGGTCATGCAACTGTCCCACATTTACATGCTGTCCATCATCTGCCCGTAACGATTCGGGGCGGGCCGGACTTGGGCCTGGCTGACACCGGCATTAAAAAGAAAGGCATTCATGGCAATGTCGTCTTGTTTGCGCGAAATTGAAGCAATCATTCCCGCAGCAAGCGACAAAATTGTTTCCGGAAGATTGCTTCAGATGCGCCCGCGTCGTTACCCATTTTCCGCCGTGCTGTGTCGGTTCCCCCGTTTCATGGCCACTGATAGCCGGGAAAGAAATCGTTCTTGATCTGCTTCTTGGGGACGCCGGCTTTTTTCAGGATTTTGTCCATGGCCTCGACCATTGGTTCCGGGCCGGAAACGTAAATCAGCGGTTCTTGAAGGTCGGGCACAAGCAGGGAAATGCTTTTCTCGTCGAGTCGGTTCGGGCTGACGATATAATCAATCCTGAATTCCCGATGCCGTTTTCGCAATGCCTCGAGTTCTTTTCGATACGGAAAATCTTCGCTCCGGTTCGCTTAAGGAAGCTGAACGTTCAATGGTTTCCCGTGGTGATGCAGATCCAGCAGGATGGCGCGAAATGGTGTGATGCCGATTCCCCCGGCGATGAACACGAATATTTTCCGGCGATCATCAGCAACGAAATCGCCACCCAGTCGGTCGGCTTCAATCGTATCACCCGGCTTGAGTTTTTGAGCGCCTTCTTAAAGGAACTGCTCTTGGGCGCGAACCGCGTTGTCACCATCACATATTTTTCATGAGGCGCGGATGCGATGGAAAAATAGCGCTCCACACCGCGATCATCGGGATGGGGATGATTGAGCGTGTAGTGCAGATATTGCCCGGCCTTCCAGCGCAAGGGGTTCTCCGGCATGAAAATATAAGAGACCGTATCGCCGGTTTCCCGTTTCGTTTTCTTAAGCGTGAAGATCATCAATTATTCATTAGAATATGCGGTTAAATCTTGCGACAACAAGAGGGGTGTTCACCCCAGCTATATTCAGCTTAAGAAACCGTCCCCACAAATTCATCAACGCTGAAGGCGTTGCATCCAATCTGTTGGAGTTGATGATCGAGGACATCTGCGGTTACATTGCCGGCGTGAAATTGTTTTACACCGGCCCGGTGGTCAACGCCGAGATGCTCGTGATGATGCTGGAGAAGCATGGCATCGCCGCCACGCAGGCGTTCGTGGACCCCGCCGCACCGGACGACGGCGATTTGAGTCGCCCCGCCCAGGTATTGGTGCCGGAACCCGATTACGACCGTGCCCGCCAACTCTTCTACACTGAGCGTGAGGACGAGCTTTGACCCCGCTAGTTTTTTATGCAGGCCGGAAATCTTCGGAAGTGGACAACAAACCACCCGCAAAACTTGCGTCGTGCGGGTGGTGATTTGAAATCCAGACGCTGGCCGGAAAAGTTACTTTATGGACAGCGCGATGTTGATCTGCACGATGGCGGCGTTCACATGTTTGAGCGCCTTTTTTGAAAGTCCGCCAGTAGCCTGCTGGAGCAGGGATTGGGCCGCGCGCAATTGGCCGTCGGAGGTGCCCTGCGGTTCATGGCCCCTGCCTTTGCCGCTGATTTTGCCGCCGAGTTCATGGACGGCCAGTTCGATCTGCTTCATGGCTTTGACGCGATGTCCTTTGTAGTCGTGGTCAGCCTGGGCGAGGGTAGCGTAGGCGTCATCCAGTGTGGTGATTGTGCCGCCGGCTTGGGCGTGGCTGCGGGTCACAAGGCCAAAAATCAGGAGCAGCGTGGCCAGCAAAGTTGCATAGCGAGGGAAACAATTGGTTTTCACGGATTCATATTTTTCATTGAAACCGAAGTTGTCAAGAGGGTGGATACCCAGTTCCCCAATGCTTGAAAATGGTTGTATCGGTGGAGCGGCTTTGCTGCGACAATGATTGTAGGTTTTCCATCATGGACATTTCATCCGCCATTTTTGATTGCAGCGCGCCGGACCTGGATTCGTGTCCGGACGAGTCGCTGCCGGAATTCGCCTTCATCGGCCGCTCGAACGTCGGCAAGTCATCGCTGCTGAACATGCTGGCGGGCAAGGAAGGTCTGGCGCGCGTCTCGTCCACGCCGGGGTTCACCAAGCTCATCAACATCTTCACCATGAACAAGACGTGGCGGCTGGTGGATCTGCCGGGCTACAGTTTCGCCGAAGGGGCGAAGAAGGACAGCGCGCGGTTCAATCATGCGGTGTCGCATTACCTCAAACAGCGAACCAACCTCTGCCTCGTTTTCGCGCTGATTGATTCCGGGCTTGAGCCGCAGGACATTGATCTGGAGTTCGCGGAATGGCTTACTCGCAACGCCGTTCCGTTCGTGCTCGTCTTCACCAAGACTGACAAGGTGACGCCCGTGACGGTGCAGGCGAACATCGCGGCGTTCACGGCGCGCATCTCGGAATGGTTCGAGCAGTTGCCGGCGATTTTCACTTGTTCCGCGACGACGGAGCAGGGTCGGCAGGAGTTGCTTGGGGTGATTGACGAGGCGATGACGGCGATACAGGCTGAACAAGCGTCGGTTTCTTCAGACGGTTTACCGGCCATCGTCCAGAAAGCGCAGGAACCCCGCAAAAAGCGTCCCGACCGCTCGCGCCCCTGGTAAGGATTCTTGCGGACGGCCACCAAGCGCGCCCGGCTATCCGCCCAGCCGATACGCGCAATCTTTCTCCTGAATTTGCATTCTGCCAAATGCGTGTATATTTCGCCCATGCTTGCGACTCCGGAACTCATCCGCGAAGCGGGCCAGCTCGAACAATTGGAGGGACTCCTGCCGCGCTGGCGCGAGGTGCCGCTTTATCGCGAGGCGTTGGCACGGGCGGATTGCCGGGGCGTTGACCTTGATTGTTTCCGCCGGCTGCCGCTGCTGGCCAAGCGCGGGATGCGGGAAAATTTCCCGTTCAACTTCCTTCCCGGCGAACTGGCTCTCGAATCGTTGCTGCAGAAGAACTTGGTGGAACTGGAACACACGTCCGGTACCTCCGAAGAGCGGCTGCCGGTGATTTTTGGTCGCGGCTGGTGGAACGAGCAGGAGGAGCGCGCGCTGCGGTTGAACGGCTTCGTCGCCCGCGTGTTGGACGAACATCCCAATGCCCGCCGCGCCACGCTCGTGCCGCCGGCCTGCAACGGCCTGACGTGCCCAACGGTCTGGATGTCGCGCGAACAACGGACAATCGGCAACACGCTGTTCGTCAACCTGGCGCGCATCCCGTTTTTGTTGAGTGAGGCGGAGCTGGCGCGGATGGCGGGGGAGATTGGCGAATGGTCGCCGCAGTTTCTGGATTTGGATCCGGTTCATGGCGCGTGGTTCGCGCTTTACTGCGAGCGGAAAGGAATCCGCTTTCCGTCGCTGAAGTTCGTCCTGTGCAGTTACGAGTTTGCCAGCGTGGCGCATCGGAAAATCTTGAAACGCGTTTTCGGCGTGCCGGTCTTCAACCTTTACGGCTCAACGGAAACCGGCCATCTGCTCATGGAAAACGAGTGCGGCGAAATGAAGGCGGGCTACGACGCGGCGTTCCTCGAAATCGTGGACGCAGGCGAGGATGGTGTGGGCAACCTCGTCGTCACGACGCTGACGAACGATTACATGCCATTGCTTCGCTATCGCATCGGAGACCTCGCAGAAAAGCGCGCGCAACCTTATGGAAATGATTTTATTGTCCATGGCCGGGCGCGGGATTCGCTGCACACCGGTGATGGGCGACGCGTGACGATGTGGCAGGTGGATGAATGCTTTTCGGAGGCGGACGGCATCGCCCATTACGAATTGCGGCAGGATGAAACGGGAGATTATGTTTTGCGGTTTGTGATCGCCGGGGCCGGGCCGATGGAATTGCGCGGCGTGATTTCGAGGCTCGAAGAACTGCTGCAGGTTCGCGCTGGAATCAAAGTTGAAGCCATGCCTGTTTTGCTGCCGCTGGCATCAGGAAAATTTCGCCTGACTTGTCCCGCTTTGACAGCATCAGCGTCTTAATCCGGCACCGGTCCCTCGGTTCCGGGTTCAGGCGGCGTTGCCGGAGCGGTTCATCAACTGGGTTTTGAATTCGGTCAGTAGATTGTCGTAGTAGTCAGCGGCTTTGGGCGTGGTGGTGACGGTGGAATTGTAATTCACCAGCGTGACGAGGGTGCTGTAGGTGGCCATGTCGTGGATTGGCAACACGGCGCGAATGCCGCCGGCCGAGCCGAGCCGCGAGTAGCAATCCTGTTCGTGGATTTGATTCACCATGATCACTCGATAGCCGAGCTTGGCCAAAAACATCTGGTAGGCATTCGTGGTGACGATGGCGGCTTGCATCAACGGGATGGTTATTCCGAGATGGTCGAAGACGGCCTTCAGAGGTTTGAATTGTTCGCGTGACAGGATGCGTTCGAACCGTTGCTGCTCGGTTTCACTGGACGCGGGCTCATGGGCGACCGTCGCGGTCGCTGGTTTTTTGGTCATAAAATTCGGGTCGGAACCTTTCCCTTGAACCGGCTCGCTGGGCAGGAACACGCCCATTGTCGTTGATGACAGCGGGAAAGTCCATGATTCATTTGCGGGCGTCGTCGCCGGGCTTGCGTTTAATTCATTCTTCTGTTCATCCGGTTGTTTCTTGACCAAAATGTCCCCAATAATGGCAGGCGTTTTGAAATTTCCTGAAGGCTTCCTCTGGGGCACGGCCACGTCGCCGACGCAGGTGGAAGGCCACGTTGCCAACGAGTGGACGGATTATGTGGCGGCGGACGGCGGCCATTGCCGCATGGCGTGCGATCATTATCACCGTTACGAGGAGGACGTGGACTGGATGGCGCAACTCGGCGTGAATGCCTATCGCATGGGCATCGAATGGTCGCGCCTGCAATCCACGCCGTTCGCGCCGCTCAACCCAAAGGAGCTGGCGCGCTACATCCACCTGCTCGACTGCCTCAAGGCGGTGAACATCACGCCGATGATCGTGCTGCATCATTTTTCCAATCCGCCTTGGATTACGGCGTCGGGTGGCTGGCTGAATCCGGCCACGATCCCGGCATTTGTGGATTATGCAGCGAAATTGTCGGCGGCCTTGAAAGAACGGGTTTATTTGTGGAACACGTTCAACGAGCCGGACACTTACGCGTCACTGACGTATCTGCTCGGCGGATTTCCGCCGTTCCACAAATGGCATTTCGCGTCCTACCGGAAAGTCGTCAAGCATATGGCCGAGGCGCACGCGCAGGCGAGCCGCGTCATTCAGCGTGAAGGTTCCTGCGGCAAAAGACCGGAAGTCGGCATCGCAAAAAACTGGACGTCTTTCGGCGCGTTCCAGGTGTTCGCGGTCTGGGACCATTTGCTGGCGGAGGCGTCGCATCACGCCTTCAACCGGTTTGTGCTGAATGAATTTCTGGATGGCGAACGGCGCGAAGCATCCACATTTCTTGGCGTCAATTATTATGGCCGGGCGCGGCTGAACCATTTCCAAGCGCTGGTCCCCACAAACAATGTGTCGCCGGAAAGATTGAAAGAACTTGGCATCGTTAGCGACGATATGTTCGAACGGTATCCAACCGGCTTCGGTAAGCTTTTGAAACAATTTCACAAACGCTACGGCCTGCCGATTTACATTACCGAACACGGCGCGGCCTCGACCGACCAGGATTTTCGCATCCGCGATTTGGCGGCGCATTTGCTGGAACTGCATGCAGCGATCAATCATGGCGTGGATGCGCGCGGATTTTTTTACTGGTCGCTGCTGGACAATTTTGAATGGCAGTTCGGCTATACGAAGAAATTCGGCCTGCTCTCCGTGGACTTCAGCGACGAAAAACTTCCTCGCAAGATGACGCGCGTCGGCGAGTTTTATCGCGGTATCTGCAAGGAGCTCGAGACGGCGGCTTGAGCTTTTGTCCAGGTTCGCGTATTTCTCGGTCATGTTCATTGTTCACGTTCACGTCCATGTCAAACCGGATTGCGTGGAGGCATTCAAGCGGGCGACGCGGCTCAACGCGCGCTGGAGCCTGCTGGAATTGGGCGTCCTGCGCTTTGACGTTTTGCAGCAGCAGGATGATCCGACCCGTTTCGTGCTGGTGGAAATCTATCGCGATGCCGATGCCGCCGCCGCGCACAAGGCGACGGAACATTATCCAGTCTGGCGCGATGCTGTCGCACCGATGATGGCCGAGCCGCGCCACAGCGTGAAGTTCGAGAATGTGTCTCCCTCCGACAAGGTTTGATGAATGACGATGCGCTTTGAATTCGCAACGGCGACAAAGATCGTTTTTGGCGCAGGCACACTTCGTGAGGCGGGTTCCGCTGCGAAGGAATTTGGCCAGCGTGCGCTGATCGTGATAGGCCGCGACACAAAGCGTGCCGGGCCATTGCTAAAAAATCTTGGCGATGTGGGTGTCGGCACGGTGACTTTTTCCATCGCGGGGGAGCCGGAGCTTTCCACGATTGAACAAGGCACGGCGCTCGCAAAAAAGGAAAACTGCCAGGTAGTCATTGGCTTCGGCGGCGGCAGCGCTCTGGATGCGGCCAAGGCAATTGCCGCGATGCTGGCGAACGACGGTCCGTTGCTCGATTGCGTCGAAATCATCGGGCGCGGCAAGGCATTGACGAAAACATCCGCGCCGTTCATCGCCATTCCCACCACGGCGGGCACCGGCTCGGAAGTCACGCGCAACGCCGTGCTGTCGTCGCCGGAACACAAATTGAAGGTGAGTTTGCGCAGTCCGCTGATGCTGGCGAAGATGGCGATTGTGGATCCTGAACTCACTTATGATTTGCCCCCCGCGCTGACCGCCAGCACGGGTCTGGACGCGGTGACGCAATTGATTGAACCGTTCGTGTGTTCGCGAGCAAATCCGATGACCGATGGTTTGTGCGTTGAAGGAATCCGCCGCGCCGGGAGGTCGTTGCGCGCGGCGTTCATGGACGGCAAAAATAAATCCGCCAGGGAAGACATGGCGGTGGCCAGTTTGTTTGGCGGACTGGCACTTGCGAATGCCGGCCTTGGGGCAGTTCACGGATTTGCCGGGCCGATTGGTGGAAGTTTTCCCGCACCGCACGGCGCAATTTGCGCGGCGTTGCTGCCGCACGTCATGGTCGCAAACATTCACGCGCTGCGGCAACGATCTCCGGAAAGCGCGGTGCTGTCCCGTTACGACGAGGTGGCGCGGCTGCTGACGGGCAAAGGTTCCGCAACTGCGGATGAGGGGGTGAAATGGGTTCGCCAGTTTGTCGGTGATCTGCAAATTAAGCCGCTCGGCACTTATGGAGTTCGCGAGGAACATGTCGTTGACTTGGTTGCGAAAGCCGCAAATGCCAGCAGCATGAAGGCAAATCCTGTTGCTCTCACGCCGGAGGAATTGGCAGGAGCGCTGCGGCAGGCATTGTGAATTTCAAACCGCTAATCACCGCTCATTTTGCTGATGCAAATTGATTGGGCGGATTAGGAAGATTAGCTGGCTCAATCTGATCATGGATGCGATTTGGAAAACCGACTTTGTCATCGCGCAAACGGGGTGTTTGTCGCGCAGTCTGAAGCATTGGACTGGACACGAATTGCTGCCGGGTTTGTTCGAACCGGTTGAACTGGCGCAGAATGTTTTTGAAGCGCCGTTCGTCGTCGTTTCGCATGGCACGGAAGCGGATCCGGTTTTAAACTATGGCAATCGCGCTGCGCTCGCGCTTTGGGAAATGTCGTGGGAGGAGTTGACGCGTACGCCGTCGCGGCTCACCGCCGAGGCGCCAAATCGCGAGGAGCGTGCAAAATTATTGGAAGCCGTGACCCGGCGCGGTTTCATTGACGACTATTCCGGCGTGCGGATTTCCAAAACAGGCCGGCGCTTTCGCATCAGCCGCGCGACGGTCTGGAATTTATTGACGTCAGATGGCAAACCCTGCGGCCAGGCGGCGATGTTTGACCGCTGGGAATTCATTTGAGCGAATGGACATTGAACGCCTCCGCGTTAATTCCGTCAAAAGCACATGAAACCGTCCGGAATCATAAAAATAGTGACTGCGGTGATGCTGGCGGCGTGCACTGTGGCGGTGATGCGCAACGCGGTCCGCGCGCAACCGGCCCATGATTCAAGCGGTTCAACCAATCATTTTATGGATATGAAAAATTTCAAAAAACCGGACGTTGCGGAGTTGAAGAAAAAACTGACGTCCGAACAATTCGCCGTCACACAGCAGGCGGCGACAGAGCCGGCGTTCCAGAACGAGTATTGGGACAACCACGCGCAGGGCGTTTACGTGGACGTGGTGTCGGGCGAGCCGCTGTTCAGCTCGCTGGACAAGTTTGATTCCGGCTGCGGGTGGCCAAGCTTTACAAGGCCGCTCGTTGGCGAAAAATTGATTGAAAATACGGATAATTCATTCGGCATGGAGCGCACCGAAGTCCGTTCGCCAGTCGCCGACTCGCACCTCGGCCACGTTTTCGACGACGGCCCCAGCGACAAGGGCGGATTGCGTTATTGCATCAACTCGGCATCGCTGCGATTCATCCCGCTCGACAAGATGGAGGCGGCGGGCTACGGCGCGCAACTTGCACCATTCATCAAGGCCGGACTTTACAAGCCCAAGGCCGTTTCGACACCAACAAATAATCCCGCAGAAAAGTAGGAGCCGGGGTAACGAGGCTCATTATTTTCGATTTGCGATACACGATTGACGCGCCGCGATTGGATTGGACGCGTAAATCGTAAATCGCACATCGTAAATTCATTCGTGCGCTGACAGGCGGTTTGTGGTTTAATCTGCACACTCTGATGGAAGACACGAATTCACTCATCGAACAGCGCAAGGCCAAGCTCGCTGCGCTGCGCGCGAATGGCATTGACCCATTCAAAAACAAATTCACGCCCGGCGAAACCTGCAATCACGCGCGCGACCATTACACTGAAGGCCGCGAAGTGGCTGTTGCCGGGCGCATCACCGCGCACCGTGAAATGGGGAAGAGCATGTTCATTGACGTGCGCGACCAGAGTGGGCGCATTCAGATTTACGCGCAGAAAAACACCCTCGGCGACGAGCAATGGAGCATTTTCTCGCACCTCGACCTCGGCGATTTCATCGGCGCGCGTGGAAAATTGTTCACCACCAAGACCGGCGAAATTTCCATCAAGCTCGAATCGTTTGTCATTTTGGCGAAAGCCTTGCGTCCGCCCCCGGAAAAATGGCACGGACTGGCCGATACGGAAATCCGCTATCGCCAGCGTTACCTCGATTTGATGTCGAATCCCGACGTGAAAGACGTGATGCTCAAGCGCAGCGAAATCATCCGCGAGATCCGGAATTTTCTCCACTCGCGCGGCTTTGTCGAGGTCGAGACGCCGATGATGCAGGCGATACCCGGCGGTGCGGCGGCGCAACCGTTCAAGACGCATCACAACGCGCTCGGCTGCGATTTTTATCTGCGCATCGCGCTGGAACTGTATCTCAAGCGCCTACTCGTCGGCGGCGTGGACAAGGTGTTCGAGATCGGACGCAACTTCCGCAACGAGGGTCTCTCGCGCAAACACAATCCCGAATTCACAATGCTCGAGGCGTATCAGGCGTTCGGCGATTACGAGAGCATGATGGAACTCGTGCAGGGGTTGGTCTGCCACGTGGCGCAGAACGTGTCGGACACGCTCTTTATCGAGCACAAGGACGCCGAAGGCAAGATCGCCAAGACCATCAACCTTACCCCGCCGTGGCGTCAGGTGAAATACAAGGACCTCGTGCGCGAAAAAGCCGGCGCGGATTGGTTTGAGATTTCACCCGCCGAACGACGCCAGCGCGCGCATGACCTCGGCGCGGAAATCACCAAGGACTACCAGGATTTTGAAGTCACCGGCGCGGTGTTCGAGAAATTGATCGAGCCGACGCTGATTCAGCCGACGTTCGTCACGCATCTGCCGAAGGAACTCGTGCCGCTCGCCAAACTTTCACTCGACGACCCGGCGACCGTTGAAGTCTTCGAGTGCTGCATCAACGGCCAGGAAATCGCGCCCGCCTACACCGAGCAGAACGATCCCATCGAGCAGCGCGAGCGCCTCGAACATCAGGCTGGTGGCGAGCAGCAAAAGCTGGATGAGGATTTTCTCGTTGCGCTCGAACACGGTATGCCGCCCGCCGGCGGCATGGGCATGGGTATTGACCGCTTGTGCATGATGTTGCTTGGGCAGGAAAGCATCCGCGACGTGATTTTGTTCCCGCAGTTGAAGCCAAAATAAACGAGGTAGGGACGGGTTGCCGCTCGTCCGATAATTTGGGTCGCGCAGCAGCGCGGCCCTACCATTTACAAATATTCAATGTTAACCGTAGCCGGACTTAGTAAATCATTTGGAGGGCGCGAATTGTTTGATGATGTTTCGTTGAACGTCATGTCGGGCGACCGCATCGCCATCGTCGGGCCGAACGGCGCCGGCAAATCCACGCTCATCAAAATCATTCTTGGCAAAGAGGAACCGGATGCGGGCAGCGTGTCGCTCATTCGTGGCACGCGCGTTGGCTATCTGCCGCAGGAAAGCGAGCCGGCGGGCAACGAAACCGTTATGGAAATCACCATGCCGCACGAGCACGAGCACGACGGCCAGTTTGTCGCCAAGGCCAAGCAGATTCTTGCCAGCCTCGGTTTCAAGCAGACGGATCACGACCGGCCGGCGCGCGAGATGTCCGGTGGCTGGATCATGCGCGCGCACCTCGCGCGGCTGCTTGCGGAAGAACCCGACCTCCTGATGCTCGACGAGCCGACGAACCATCTCGACCTCGAAACGCTCATCTGGTTCCAGGATTACCTGAAATATTATCCCGGCGCGATCCTGCTCATTTCGCACGACCGCGAATTTCTCAACAACCTTTGCACGCACATCGCGGAGCTGCGCTCTTCGCGCATCATGCGCTACACGGGCAACTATGACGAGTATCTCGAACAGCGCGCCGCCGCCGAGGCGACGATGATCGCCACCGCAAAATCGCAGCAGCGCGAGATTGACCGGATGCAACTCTTCGTGGACCGCTTCCGCGCAAAAAACACGAAGGCCGCGCAGGCACAGAGCAAGATGAAGCAGATCGAACGCATCAAGGAAGACATGGTCGAGCTGCCAAGCGGGCCGGACGCGACGATGGGTTTTCGTTTTCCGCAGCCGCAACGCAGCGGCCAGCGCGTCATCACGCTGGAGAAAATCAAGTTCGGCTACGGCGAAAAACTGATTTACGACGGCATTGACCTGGAAGTGGAACGCGACCAGCGCATCGTGCTCGTCGGGCCGAATGGCGCGGGCAAATCCACGCTGCTCAAACTGCTCGCCGACGTTTTGAAGCCGCAGGCCGGCGAGCGCAAGCTCGGTCATAACGCGAAGCACGGCTACTTCGCGCAGCATCGCGCGGCGATGTTGAACCCGGCGCACACGGTCTTTCAGGAGGCGCTGGACACGCCGCAACGTATCACCGAGCAGGCCGTCCGCACGGTGCTGGGCAGCTTTCTGTTTCGCGGCGACGACATCTACAAGCCGGTCAGCGTTTTGAGCGGCGGCGAGAAAAGCCGGCTCGCGCTGGTGAAACTGCTGCTCGACCCGCCGAACCTGTTGCTGATGGATGAGCCGACGACGCATCTCGATCTGGCGAGCGTGGATGCGTTGATTGTGGCGCTGAAGCAATTCCAGGGCACGCTGGTTTTCATCAGCCACGACGTGCATTTCATCCGCAAGCTGTCCACACACGTTGTGCGCGTGGAGGCGGGGCAGCTCCGGCATTTCACCGGCGGCTACCAGTATTATCTGGACAAGACCTCGCAAACGGCGCGGGAAGCGCTCACATCCAGCTTCGGAGGGACGAGTTATACGAGTCCCAATAATAATTCAGGGACTCGTGAAACTCGTCCCTCCGAAAATGCGCCGAAGGTTGACCGCAAGGAACAGAAACGCATCGAGGCCGGGCAACGGCAGGCGCGCTCTAACAAGAAGCAGGAAATCCAGAAGCGCATCGCTGTCCTCGAAAAGGAAATCGCCGATTTGGAGGTGCGCGAGGGCGAGCTGGCGGCGGAACTGGAAAAGCCGGAAGCCTACGCCAACGGCGGCCGCGCGACACACATCAACCGCGAGTTGATGAAGATCCATGACCGCCTGCCGCTGGCGACGGCGGAATGGGAGGCGGCCGGGGAAGATCTGGCCGGGTTTGACGCCGCGCAACTGGCGGAATAAATGTTAGAGCCAGCCCTTCAACCGTTCGCGCAAAAGCTGGCGGGCGCGATAGAGCCGCGATTCCACGGCTTTCGGCGTCGTTTCAAGAATCGTCGCGGCCTCGGCCACGCTCAATTCTTCCCATTCGCACAAAATAATCGCCTCGCGCAAATCCTCCGGCAATTTCCCAACGGCGGCGCGGATGTCCCCGGCACGTTCGGCGGCGAGCGCCTGTTCGTTCGGGGCGGGAGCATCGGAGGGAAGCGTGCTGCCCAGCGTTTGTTCCGTTTCCGCATTTTCCGTTTCAAGTGAAATGGCCGGATGCCGCGCACGCCAGCGGAAATGATTTCGCGCCAGATTAGCGGCGATGGTGAACAGCCAGGCCGAAAACTTCCCGCTTTTCCGGAAACTGTCCCGCGACTTGAAAACGCGGACGAATGTCTCCTGCGCGAGATCATTGGCGTCGTCCTCGTTGCCAACCATGCGGCAAAGGAAATGGAACACCGGTGTGGCGTGGCGCTCCATCAAATCGTTGAGGGCCGTTTCCTCGCCGGCGATCAGGCGCTCCATATCCGCGCAGTCGCGGGCATTGGCTTGCCGCGCCGACTCGTCGCGCTGAAGCGCAGCGGAAGCGGAAGCCTCCGGCGAAGGCGGGGTGTCAGTTTGTTCCATGTTCGTGGCCGGTGTGGTCAGACATGGATTGCTCGATCTCCTCGTGCGAACCGAGCGTTACTTTTTTCATTTCGGCAAGATAACGTCGGCCCTCCTCCGGCGGCATCGCCTGGCTGACGGCGATGAAATGCCGGAGCATCTGCGCCTGGCACTGCGCGCGAAGTTCGCCGAGTTCGGTCAGTTTCTGTTGCGCCTCGGCGCTCACATTGGTCCCGCTGCCGAGCGCGGCCTGGACCTCGGCGCTCTTGGCCGCGATGAGCGCGCACATTTTGGCGCATTGCGGCATGTAACCCTCGTGCAACTGCCGGACGCGCGTCATCTCGGCATCGCTCAAATGAAACTCATCGCGCAGCCAGCTCAAATCATCCGCCGACCTCGTGATGGCAGAAGCGCGCTGGCCGATGAAGTAGGAACCTGCAAAAAGCACCGCGCCCAAGGCCAGCAAGCCCAGCAAAATGACGAGCGACCGGTTCATTTAACGCAATGAATCCGGCGCGACGGCGGCAAGATAACGCGCCTGCTCGGTTTGCTTGGCGGATTGCGCGCCCTGGTAAGTTCCCAGCAACACGCCCGCCAGCACAAGCATGGCGACCGTGGCGTAGGCGAAACGCGGCCTCAACACCAGCGCGGCAAGCGCATCTAGCAAGGAACCGAATTTCGCGGGCGACTCGGCGTCTTCGATGCGCCTCCAGACATTTTCCTGAAAGCGCGGCGGCAGCGACGGCGAAGGGCGTGCGGCGCGCAGGACTCCGCTGAATTTGGTGTCGCTTGCCTCGGCGGAACCTCTGGAGGAGCCTGGGTCGGGATTCATATTTTCTTTCATCGGTTAAAGGGCGGCGGGGTTTAAGTCCGCCGCCCACAATCTATCTTTTTTATTGTGCCGGGCAACCCGGCAGATGATTCACATTACTTTGCATCCGCGATCGTCACGGTTTGGCAACCGGGCATGGTCGTATGTTCAACGCACGCCTGGATCGCCTTCGGGGTGCCGTTCATGATTTTGGCGCAGGCCACGGCGGAATTCACGTCGCTCGACCTGCCGGCGACGGTCACAATCTGATTGTCTGCGGCGCGGGGTGAAATCGCAGCCGTGTTGACGACAACGGTGTTCGCATCGTTTGCCGTGCCGGAAACCTGCTTGATCTGGTTGGCGGCGGCGCGCGGCGAGAGCAGGGCGTTGCCGGCGGTGGCGTTGATGGTGATTGCGGCGAATGCAGCCGCGCCGAGGGTGATGAGGAGATTACGAGTTTTCATTATTATTTTCTTTCAGTTTGGGTGGCGCTTCATTGCTCCACCCGGTTGTTGTATCTGTCATACCCCGGCCAGCCGGAAACCCCTCAAAAAATCGCGTGCGGGATTTTGGAAACTGGGAAAGGCCTTTCAACACGATGCAGCAGCGTCGCCCTACCTTGGTGGCCGTCCGCAAGGACTCACGGAACAATTTTCCTGACCTCATTGCTCCACGCGTCCGTGCCAGCGGCATTGATTGCGCGCACCCGTGACAGGTGAGGGTTGAGTGGAAAAACAATTAACCAGGGATGAACGCCGATGGACACAGATGGGAAATCATCTCCTGCTTGTCCCCCGCCGGGCCGTAACCGAAGCTCATGCTCATGCAGCCCAGCCCGATGGCCGAGACTTCCAGATTGGGTATGGATTCAAAACTGATTCTCGCAGTTGCAATCGGAAATTTTCCACTACACCAGTTCCAATTGTTCCAAAGTATTCCGCCGGAATTCCAAACCGGGCACGGAAATTTGCGGCCGTTCGGGAAATTCATCATAGGTGCGCTCGTCCAGTTCCCGGCCGGCTTCCTTTTTGCGGACGCCGCCCCATTGTTTGAAAAAGAAGGCGATTTTGGCGCGGTGGCATTGCGCGCGGATGTTCCGCACCCAGTCGGCAGCCATTGGCCGCGCACCCGGCCCGCTTTCGCCGCCAACGATGACCCAATTGATGCCTTTCAAATTGATTGAACCGAGATGTTCCAGCAGCGGTTCAATGGAAAGGAAACGGATTTGCGCGGGCGAATCACGCAACAAATCAATGCGCGGCAAACCGTGCTGGCGGTTTTCCACGCTTACGCCCCACCAGATGTGCGGCTGTTCCGCGGCGAAACCGAGTTTGCCTTTTAGCAATTTCTGCATCCGGTCGGCGCGCTTTGTCAGAATCTGGTAAGTGTGCCAGTTGGCGGTCTTCATCACGCGCGCCACCCTGACGATGTATTCATCCGGCACGCCGGGATGAAAAAGGTCGCTCATGGAATTCACGAAGATTCTTTGCGGCGTTGACCAGCGCAGCGGGTCGCCGAGTTTTTCCGGCACGAGGCGCAGATC
>Ga0302320_10007432_pt1 | contig 24132 bp, 22 predicted proteins | sample Bog_T0_3_FD_202130 | JGI IMG/M metagenome (GOLD analysis project Ga0302320, IMG submission 202130) | Peat permafrost microbial communities from Stordalen Mire near Abisko, Sweden - Bog_T0_3 | ecosystem: Environmental > Terrestrial > Soil > Wetlands > Peat | place: Sweden: Abisko, Stordalen Mire...
GAAAAGCCTGCCTCGCACTATATCGGCTGTGGGCCACACCTCCCCAACGAGGTGCTATCATTCTGGAAGGAATGAAACACGATGACGGAAGTTGCCAAACCGGCTGTGCGTCCCGTGCGGCCTTTTTTTTCGTCCGGACCCTGCGCCAAGCGCCCTGGCTGGACCCCGCAAGCCCTCAAAGACGCGCTGGTGGGACGCTCCCACCGCTCCAAGCCCGGCAAAGCCAAGCTGAAGGACGCGATCGACCGCACCCGGAAAATCCTGGGCATTCCCGCCGATTACAAGATCGGCATCATGCCGGCCTCGGACACCGGCGCGGTGGAAATGGCGATGTGGTCCCTGCTGGGCCCCCGCGAAATTGACATCTTCGCCTGGGAAAGCTTCGGCGATGACTGGGTCACCGACATCGTCAAGCAGCTCAGGCTGAGGGCCGATATTCACAAGGCCGGCTATGGCAAGCTGCCGGACATGAAACCCGCAAAAGACCGCGATGTCGTGTTCCTGTGGAACGGCACCACCTCGGGCGTGAAGGTCCCGAATGGCGGTTGGATCGCCGATGACCGCGAAGGCATCACCATCTGTGACGCAACCAGCGCCGCCTTTGCCATGGAGCTGCCTTGGGACAAGCTCGATGCCACAACTTTCTCCTGGCAGAAAGTGTTGGGCGGCGAAGCGGCGCACGGCATGCTGGTGCTGTCGCCCCGCGCCGTGGCGCGGCTGGAAAGCCATACGCCACCCTGGCCAATGCCGAAGATTTTCCGCATGACCAAGGGCGGCAAGATCGTCGACGGCATTTTTGAAGGCGAGACCATCAACACCCCATCCATGGTGGCGGTGGAAGATTATCTCGATGCCCTGAGCTGGGCCGAGAGCGTGGGGGGCCTTAAAGGGCTGATCGCCCGCTCCAACGCGAATCTCAAAGTGCTGGCAGACTGGTGCAAAAAGGCGGGCTGGGCCGACTTCCTGGCCGAAAATGAAACGATCCGCTCCAACACCTCGATCTGCCTCAAGATCACCGATCCCTGGTTCGCCGCCCTCAGCGACGAGGCCAAAGCCGACGCCGCCAAGAAGATTGCCTCCGTTCTCGAGAAAGAAGGCGTGGCGCTGGACATTGCCGGCTATCGCGCCGCGCCGCCGGGCCTGCGCATCTGGTGCGGCGCCACGGTGGACGCTTCGGACCTCCAGGCGTTGACGCCCTGGCTTGATTGGGCTTTCGCCCAGGTCAAAGCCGCTCAGTAGATATCCAGCCCCATCGTTTCGGCGCCTGGCCGCGCCGAAACTCTTTCATGGAGTTTGCCATGCCCAAGGTTCTTATCGCCGACAAGCTTTCGCCCGCTGCCGTCGCCATCTTCCAGGAGCGCGGCGTCGATATCGACAACAAGCCGGGCATGACCAAGGAAGAATTGCTGGCCGTGGTGGACCAGTATGACGGCATCGCCATCCGCTCCAGCACCAAGATCACCGCAGAGGTCATCAAGGCCGCCAAGAAATTGAAAGTTGTGGCCCGCGCCGGCATTGGCGTTGACAATGTCGATATTCCCGCCGCCACCGCCGCCGGCGTGATCGTGATGAACACGCCCTTCGGCAACTCCATCACCACCGCCGAGCATGCCATTTCGCTGATGCTGGCCCTGGCGCGCGAACTACCCGCCGCCAATGCCTCGACCCAGGCCGGCAAATGGGAAAAGAACCGTTTCATGGGCGTGGAAATCACCGGCAAGGTGCTGGGCCTGATCGGCGCCGGCAATATCGGCGGCATCGTCGCCGACCGCGCCCGGGGCCTGAAAATGCGGGTGATCGCCTATGATCCCTTCCTGTCGCCGGAGCGTGCCGAGGATCTGGGCGTGGAGAAGGTCGAGCTGAACGACCTTCTGGCCCGCGCCGACTTTATCACTTTGCATGTGCCGATGACGCCGGAAACCAGGAATATCCTGTCAGCCGACGCTATCGCCAAGACCAAGAAAGGCGTGCGCATCATCAATTGCGCCCGCGGCGGCCTGATTGACGAAGCCGCGCTCAAGGCGGCGCTGGACAGCGGCCATGTCGCCGGCGCGGCGCTGGACGTGTTCGCGGTTGAGCCGGCCAAGGAAAATATCCTGTTCGGCAATGAAAAAGTGGTGGCGACGCCGCATCTGGGCGCTTCCACCAACGAGGCGCAGGAGAATGTGGCCTTGCAGGTGGCCGAACAGATTTCCGATTACCTCTTGACCGGCGCGATCACCAATGCCCTCAACATGCCGTCCATCTCGGCCGCCGAGGCGCAGAAAGTCGGGCCGTGGATTTCACTGGCGGTAAAGCTGGGCTCCTTCGCCGGCCAGCTCACCGGCACCAGCCTGACGGCGGTGGAAATCATCTATGAGGGCACCGCTTCCGCCCTCAACACCCGCGCCCTCACCCAGGCGGCGCTGTCGGGATTGCTGCGGCCGATGCTGTCCGAGGTCAACATGGTCAACGCCCCCGTCATCGCCAAGGAACGCGGCATCAAGGTGAGCGAGACCCGCCGCGACCGCCAGGGTATCTATGAAGGGTATATCAAGATCGTGGTCACCATGGGCGATACCAGCCGCCGGGTCGCCGGCACCGTGTTCTCGGACGGCCGTCCGCGCCTGATCCAGATCAAGGACATCAATCTGGATTCCGGGTTCGCCCCGCACATGGTCTATGTGGTCAATGAGGACAAGCCGGGTTTTATCGGCAAGCTGGGCACGCTTTTGGGCGACGCCAAGGTCAACATCGCCAACTTCACCTTGGGCCGCAGCGCCCCGGGCCAGGACGCCATCTGTCTTGTCGAAGTGGACGGCCAGGTGCCCGACAGCGCCATCGCCGCCATCACCCAGCTGCCGCAGGTCCGCATGGCCAAGGCGCTGGCGTTCTAGGACAGACGACGCGTCAGTTCTGCTTGCCCGAACGGATGGATTCGTGGTGGCGGATCACTTCCTTGACCACAAAAGCGAGGAATTTTTCCGCGAAATCCGGATCGAGCTTGGCGGCGCCGGCCAGGGCGCGCAGCCGCGCGATCTGGTCCGCTTCACGCGCTGGATCGGCGAGCGGCAGATTGTGCCGTGCTTTAAAATGGCCCACCGCCTGGGTGCATTTGAATCGCTCCGCCAGAAGATGAATCAGCGCCGCATCGATATTGTCGATGCTGTCCCTCAGCCGTAAAAGTTCCGGATGCCCCGTCATGCCTCTGCCCTTTCCGCTGCCTGCTTTTTCGGCAGACCGTGCCGATCTTTACCCTGTCTCTTAAGGTAAAGCGCCGTTCGCGCCAACCATTCTGCGAATTGGTGCGGTGCGTGAGCGCTTTTTTGGGACAGGTTTCAAGGCCTGTCGTATATTGCCATTCACGAAAATGGGGCTTGGCCACCAGGCGGCAGATTCGGGCGGTCATGTGGGGCGGATGGATCTGAAAAAACTGGCACTGGTGTGCGCGTTCGGCTTTCTGGCCGCCGGCTGCGCTTCTGCGGACAATCAGGAAGCCGCCACCGCGAATGATCCGCTGGAGCCGATGAACCGCCTGTTCTTCGACTTCAACCAGCGCCTCGACCGCCATGCCGCCCTGCCGGCGGCCAGTTTTTACACGGAAACGGTGCCGCTGCCGGCGCGTCGCGGGGCGCATAACTTCCTCAGCAATCTCGGCGGCCCGGTCAATGTCGTCAACGACCTTCTGGAAACCCAGTTCAAAAATGCCGGCAACGCGGCGGCGCGCTTTCTGATCAACACCACCGTCGGCATTGCGGGCATTTTCGATGTCGCCACCGATTGGGGCCTGCCGGCACGCGACCGCGACTTTGGCGAGACGCTGGGCGTTTATGGGGTGCCGCAGGGGCCGTATCTGGTGCTGCCGTTCCGCGGCCCGACAGCGGTGCGCGACCTGGGCGGCAACTATATCGACGGATTTTTTTCGCCGCTTTACTATTGGCATGTGCAATACACCGGCAAGCAATATGTCGGTCTGGTCAAATCCACCATCGGCTCGGTGGACAACCGGGCCAACAATATCGTGACCTATCAGGACATCGAGCGCGCCTCGGTGGATTTCTACGCCACCATGCGGGCCTATTACCGCCAGCGCCGCCAGCGCCAGGTCGAAGACAAATCGGCGCCCACCGCGGAACTTCCGGACTTTTAAGGCCTGTCTCAAACCTCTTGTGGGCCGCCTTTTAGAAGGCCGCGAAACAGGTTAAGCCTTGCGGCGGATTCCCATGCCCATCATTGAGCGCGTCGTCGATTTCTGTTGCCGCTACGCCGCCCTGACGGTGCTGGCGGCGCTGCTCGTTACCCTGGGCGCCAGCGCTTACACCCGGTCGCACTTCAATATGAATACCGACAGCGAGCAGCTGATCTCGGCCAAGGTGGGCTGGCGCCAGCGCGAAATCGCTTTCGACGCCAAATTCCCCGGCCAGTCCAATCTGATCGCGGTGGTGATTGACGGGGCGACGCCGGAGCTGACCGAAGCCGCCGCCGCTTCGCTGTCTGCCCGGATCGCGGCGGACACGGCGCTTTTTCCTGTCGTGCGCCGTCCCGATGGCGGCGCCTTCTTCGATCACAATGGCTTGCTGTTTTTGCCTCTGTCGGATGTGCAGGCGACGGTGCAGCAATTGTTCAAGGCCCAGCCTTTTCTGGGCGCGCTGGCGGCGGACCCGTCTCTGCGGGGCATCCTGGACAGTCTTTCCACCGCGCTGATGGGGGTCTCGGCGGGGCAGGCGAAACTCGCCGACCTGGCTGCGCCAATGGCGCGCTTTGAGGACAGTTTCGCGGCGGCGGCGAACGGTCAGGTGAAATATCTCTCCTGGCGCTCGCTGATCACCGGGGCGCCGCCGCGGCCCGAGGAAATCCGCCGCTTTATCGAAGTCCAGCCGGCGCTGGATTTCAACGCGCTGGAGCCGGGCGCGAAAGCCTCGGACGCCATTCGCAGCGCCGCCCGGGCGCTGGGCCTGACCCCGGAAAACGGGGTACGGGTGCGGCTCACCGGCGATGTGCCGCTCTCGGATGAGGAATTTGCGTCTCTGACAGACCGCGTCTGGCTGATGGGCGGCACCATGCTGGGCGGCGTGCTGCTGACGCTGTGGCTGGCGCTGCGCTCCTTCAAGATGATCCTGGCCATTTTGGTCACGCTGGTGGTGGGGCTGGCGGTGACCATGGCGCTGGGCCTTTTTGCCGTGGGCGTGTTCAACATCATCTCCATTGCCTTTATCGCTTTGTTCGTCGGACTGGGGGTGGATTTCGGCATTCAATTCTCGGTGCGCTATCGCAGCGAACGCTTCCAGCAGCCCGACCTGGCCAAGGCACTGTGCCATACCGGGCGCAGCGTCGGCGTGCCGCTGGCGCTGGCGGCGCTGGCGACGGCGGTGGGGTTCTTTTCCTTTCTGCCCACCCAATATACTGGCGTCGCCGAACTGGGCTTTGTCGCCGGCGTCGGCATGATGACGGCCTTCCTGACCAGCATCACGCTGCTGCCCGCGCTATTGATGCTGCTGCGGCCCGAGGCCGAAGGCGAGGATGTCGGCTTTGTCGGCCTGGCGCCGCTGGACCGCTATCTGGCCCGGCAGCGCAAGACGGTGCTGCGCATCGCGGCGCTGGCCGGCACAGCGGCGCTGGTGCTGACCGTGTTTCTGCGCTTCGATTCCAACCCGTTGGATCTGCGCAGTCCCAAGGTGGAATCCGTCTCGACCCTGTTCGACCTAATGAAAAATCCTGAAACGTCACCCAACACCATCGATGTCCCAGCCCCGTCACTGGCGGCGGCAGACAGAATGGCGGCAAAGCTCTCCAGCCTGCCGCTGGTCGCCCAGGTGCTGACCCTGTCGAGTTTTATCCCCGACGATCAGGACCGCAAGCTGGCGGTGATCGCCGATGCCAATGGACTTTTGGATTCCACGCTCAATCCGTTTGACGTCAAGCCGCCGCCGGGCGACGCCGAGGTCAAGGCCAGTCTTGCCGCCACCGCCGCCAAGCTGCGGGCAGCCGCGGGCAATGACAAGGACGTGCCGGCCGATGCGGCGCGCCGCCTTGCCGAAACCCTGACCCGGCTGGCGGAAGGCGGACCGCAGAACCGCGCCCGCGCCGCCACCGCCCTGGTGCCGGGGCTGCAGACCATGCTGCGGCAAGTATCGGATTCGCTGACGCCGCAGAAAGTGACTCTGGCTACCATTCCCGCGGCGATGAAATCGGAATGGATCGCAAAAGACGGCAGCGCCCGCGTCCAGAGCTTTCCCAAGGACACCAGCAATGATCCGGCCGCGCTGTCCGCGTTCAGCGATCAGGTGCTGGCCATGGCCCCTCAGGCGACAGGGGCGCCGATCTCGATCCGCGAATCCGGCCGCACCATCGTCGGCGCCTTTATCGAGGCCGGCATCCTGTCCTTCATCGCCATCATCATCCTTCTGGCGGTGGTGCTGAAGCGGGCGGATGACGTGATGCGCACCCTGGCGCCGCTGGTGCTGGCGGGCCTTCTGACCCTGGCCAGCTGCGTCGCGCTGAACCTGAAGCTGAACTTCGCCAACATCATCGCCCTGCCCCTGCTCTTGGGGATCGGCGTGGCCTTCAACATCTATTTCGTGGTGGCGTGGCGGGCGGGCGCCAGGAATTTCCTGCAATCGGCGCTGACCCGCGCCGTGATTTTCTCGGCCCTCACCACGGCGACCGGCTTCGGCACGCTGTGGCTGTCCAACCACCCCGGCACCGCCAGCATGGGCGAACTCTTGATGATCTCGCTGGCCTGGACCCTGGTGACGACTTTGTTCGTGTCGCCCGCCCTGCTGGGTCCGCCGCCGCCGCGCGGCGAACGCAAGCATGAGAAGCTGATTTAGTTTAACTCTTGATCCGCCAGCGCATTGATCTTTTTCGCCAAGCCCTGCGGTCCGCTGGCGCCAAGCGTGGAGGCGAAATCGGCGCGCTTCTGGGCCAACTGGCTGATCGTGCCGGCCAGATAGACATCCACGATCTTCCAGCCATTGCCCGCCTGATGCAGGCGGTAATTGAAGGCGATGGCATCGCCGCTGCCCGGTTTCATGACGGATTTGACGAGCTTGTCGCTGCCGCGCGTCACCACGGCGGGATCGATGGTGAATTTCTCACCGTTATAGGAATCAAAGTTGCGCGCGTAATTGGCGATGGTCATGCGCTCGAACGCGTCCACCAGCGTCTTCTGGTCGTCGGCCGGGATGGAGGACCAGGTCGGGCCCACCGATAGCGCCGTCATGCCGGCCAGGTCGAAATCCTGTTCCACGGCCGGCTTGAGCTTGTCATAGCGGCTTTTGGCGCTGCCGCCCGCCTTCATGCTGGCGGTCAGGGCGTCATAGAAATTCTGTACCGACGCCGCGGCGGCATCGCCGTCCGCCCGGGCGGGCGCGGCAGCGACGCAAGCAAGAAAAGCGATGCAAAGACTCTGGACGATCCGGTTCATGGAAATGCCTCTTGCAAATGAGTTTCCGGTAAAACGCGCCAGCCGAAATATTGCTGCGTCAACCAGGCAAAAATAAGGACGGAGCATCGGCCCGTAATAGCGGTTTCCCGAAAGGCGCCGGAGGCGCCCATTGAACGAAGGGCGCGTCCGCGCCCGGGCCGTGCGACCCTTAAAAAGGCAACTCATGCTTCCCGGTCGAGCAGGAACAGCGGCAGGCCCGAAAGCTCCGGCGAGCGCGCCGCGTAAGGACCCAGCGCCGCGACGGCGGCCTCTGCGCGCCTGTGCGCTTCGGCGCGGGCGCCGTCCACCCCCAGCAGCGTCACCAGCGTCGCCTTGCCCATCTGCGCATCCTTGCCCACCGCCTTGCCGGTCTTTTCGGCGGTGGAGGTGACGTCGAGCAGGTCATCGGTGATCTGGAACACCACCCCCATTTGCTGTGCATAGGCGCGCAGGCGGGCACGGTCTTCCGCCGAGGCCTTGCCCAGGATAGGCCCAGCCTCGCAGGAAAATTCGAACAATTGGCCGGTCTTGAGGCGCTGGAGATTGACCACATCGTCCACGCCGAATTTTTCAGCCGCCTTCATGGTATCAGCGATCATGTCGATCACCTGGCCGCCGATCATGCCGTCATGGCCCGAAGCCTCGGCCAGCCTTGCCACCAGCGCGATGCGCACCGCCGGATCGGGATGGGTATTTTCGTCCGCCAGAATCTCAAAGGCGATGGTGAGCAGAGCGTCGCCCGCCAGCACTGCCGTCATTTCGTCAAAGGCAATATGGGTGGTGGGGCGGCCGCGCCGAAGATCGTCATCATCCATGCAGGGCAGGTCGTCATGCACCAGCGAATAGGTGTGCAGCACCTCGATGGCGCTGCCCACCCGCAGGCTATGGGCGTCATCCACCCCGAACAGGCGGGCGGAATGAAGCACCAGAAACGGCCTCAGCCGCTTGCCGCCCGCGAAGGTGGCATAGCGCATGGCCTCCTGGACCCGGCCTTGGGGGCCATGCGGGCGGGGCAAGACCGCTTCCAGGGTGGCATCCACCGCCTTGGCCGAGGCCGCAATCGCCCGGGACAAGGCGTCAGAAGGGCCTGGGGTAAGCCCCCCGGCCTTTTTCTTGTCCATGGTCACGTCCAACGGCCCCATTTATTGCCCCATGTGAGGTCCCTATGGCGGGATTGGCCCCCCAAATCCACCCCAAATTCCCGAGTCGGGCGCTATTATGCGACAATCTGGGTGCGGTGAAGCCTCGAAGCAACGATTTTCCCAGCCAAATCAGCGGGCCGGCGCCGATTCTGGCAAAATGGCAACACGGAACCCTTATGCGATTTGGCCCTTCCGGCGAAGGGGTTGAATGGGGTATTGCGATGCTGGAAACTGGCGATTGTTGCGTTGCACAGGCTGCTATCTTGTTGGCCTCCCGCCAAATGGGTTGGCCGGCGGCGCTGAAGGAGTTCGATGCGAGTCATTCTTGCCCAGCCGCGCGGCTTTTGTGCCGGCGTCGTCCGCGCCATCGATATTGTGGAGAAGGCGCTCGATAAATATGGCGAGCCTGTCTATGTGCGCCACGAGATCGTACACAACAAGCATGTCGTCAACACGCTGAAGAACAAGGGTGCCCGTTTTGTCGAGGAGCTCGACGAAGTGCCCGAAGGCGCGGTCACCGTGTTCAGCGCCCATGGCGTGCCGCAATCGGTGGTCAAGACCGCCCAGGATCGCGGCTTGCCGGTGCTGGACGCCACCTGCCCGCTGGTTTCCAAGGTGCACAACCAGGGCAAGCGCTATGTCAGCCATGGCCGCACACTTATCCTCATTGGGCATGCGGGCCATCCCGAAGTGGAAGGCACCATGGGTCAGGTTGGTGCCCCGGTGCATCTGGTGCAATGCGAGGCCGATGTCGCCACCCTGCCGATCCCGGTGGGCAAGCCGGTCGCCTATATCACCCAGACCACACTTTCGATTGACGACACCAAGGGGATCATCGTCGAACTGAAAAAGCGCTTCCGCGACATCGTCGGCCCCGAAACCAGCGACATTTGTTATGCTACCCAGAACCGCCAGACTTCGGTGCGCGAGCTGGCCAAGGTCGCCGATGTCATCCTGGTCGTGGGTGCGAAGAATTCCTCCAACTCCAACCGCTTGCGCGAAATCGGGATCGAGGAAGGCGTGCCGTCCTATCTGATCAATGACGGCAGCGAGCTGGATCCCGAATGGGTGCGCGGCAAGGCGGTGGTGGGGCTGACCGCCGGCGCCTCGGCGCCGGAAAGCCTGGTGCAGCATGTGATCGATGCGCTGGGCGAAATCGAGCAGGTCAAGGTCGAACAGATGGATGGCAAGAAGGAACATATCGAGTTCCGCCTGCCCGCCGAGTTGAGGGTTTAGAGATGGGACTTCCCATGCGTCAGGCGGCCAAGATCGGCGCCTATGTGATGAAGAAGCATTTGTCGGGGCAGAAAAAATATCCCCTGGTGCTGATGCTGGAGCCACTGTTCCGCTGCAACCTGGCCTGCGCCGGCTGCGGCAAGATCGATTATCCGGACGAGATCCTGAACCAGCGCCTGTCCTTTGACCAGTGCATGAACGCCATCGACGAATGCGGCGCGCCCGCGGTCTCCATTGCCGGCGGCGAGCCTTTGCTTCACCGCGACATGGCCAAGATCGTCAAGGGTTTTATCGAGCGCGACAAGTTCGTGATCCTTTGCACCAACGCGCTGCTGCTGGCCAAGAAGATCGACCAGTATGAGCCGCATGAGAATTTCACCTGGTCCATCCACCTGGATGGCGACAAGGCGATGCACGACAAGTCGGTCTGCCTGGACGGCACCTATGACAAGGCCGTCGCCGCCATCAAGCTGGCCAAGGAACGCGGCTTCCGCACCCAGATCAACTGCACTTTGTTCGAAGGCTCGGACCCGGACCGTACCGCCAAATTCTTCGACGAGATGATGGCGATGGGCCTGGACGGCATTACTGTCTCGCCGGGCTATGCCTATGAGCGCGCCCCCGACCAGCAGCATTTCCTGAACCGCGAAAACACCAAGAAGATGTTCCGCGAGATTTTTGCCCGCGGCCATGGCGGCAAGGATTGGGAGTTCACCCAGTCCAGCCTGTTCCTGGATTTCCTGGCCGGCAACCGCACATACGAATGCACGCCCTGGTCAATGCCGCTTCTGACCGTATTCGGCTGGCAGAAGCCCTGCTACCTCCTGGGCGAAGGCTATGCCGCGACATTCGCGGAGCTGATGGAAGGCACCGAGTGGCAGAAATACGGCGTCGGCAATTATGAGAAATGCGCCAACTGCATGGTCCATTGCGGTTTCGAGGGCAGCGCGGTGCTGGACAGCACCCGCAATCCCTTCCAGATCCTGCCCATCCTGCTGCGCGGGGTGAAGACCGACGGCCCGATGGCGCCTGACATCGACCTTTCGAAACAGCGCCCGGCGGAGTTCACCTTTGCCCGCCATGTCGAGCACAAAATGTCCGAGATCAAGACCGGCCGCTCAAACACCACAGAGACCGGCCCCGCAGAGGTCGCGGCAGCGGAGTAATTCCGCGAAAGCCTTGCTCGAAGCCCGGCCGGTGCGGATCAGCGCCGGAATCTGCAGCGGGTTCTTGACCACCGACCAAAGCACCCGTCCCAGGGCAATGCCGCCGTCCGGCGTCATCGCCACCAATGCGGCCGGCGGCAGGACATGCGAGGCATCGTCGGAAATGATGCGCAGACCCGCCAGCTTCAGGCCGCGCGCGGCGGCAAAGCGGGCCGCCACCTGGCTTTCCATATCCACCGCCAATGCACCCGTGGCATCATAAAGCGCGGCCTTGGCCAGCGCGTTATCCAGAATGACATTGCTGCCGATCAGCGGCCCCTGATGCGCGCCGGGCAATTTCGCAGCTAGCGCCACCCGCCAGAGATTGTCGCATTTCCATTTTTCTCCGCCGAAATAAATCTGGTCAGCAATCACCACGTCACCCACTTTCAACAGTGGCGACAAAGCCCCGCCAAGGCCGATGGAGATCACGCCGGTAATGTCGCCATGCAGGGCGTCCAGCTTGCGCACCAATCCCACGGCATCGCCGCCGCCCGCCACTGCCACCACGCCCCCGGTGCCGGCGATCTCGGCTTCCCGCGTCAGGCCTGTGACGGCGAGAATGGTCACAGCCCGTATTCCACGCGCCGCGAATTGCCGCCTTTGAGATTGCGGTAGCGCGCCAGCGCCCAGAGGGGGAAGAATTTCGGATAGCCGTGATAGTTGAGATAGAAGACGCGCGGAAAGCCGCCGCCTGTGTAATGCGCCTGTTCCCACAGCCCGTCCGGCTGCTGCTGCGCGAACAGCCAGCCGATGCCCCGCGCCACCGCCGGATGATCCACCTGCCCCGCCGCCATCAGCCCGAGCAACGCCCAGGCGGTCTGGGAGGCGGTGGAGGGCGCCGGTTCATAGCCTTTGTAATCCAGCTTGTAGCTGTTGCAGTCCTCGCCCCAGCCTCCATCCGGATTCTGGATTTGAATGAGCCAATCCGCGCCGCGTTTCATGGTGTCATGGTCCGGCGCCAAACCGGCGCCGTTCAATCCCGCCAGCGCCGACCAGGTGCCGTAAATGTAATTGACCCCCCAGCGGCCGAACCAGGAGCCGTCTTTCATCTGTGTACGAATTAAATAATCCACGCCGGCCTGGAGTTGGCTTTGGTCACCGCCCAGCTGCGCGATCATGCCGACACAGCGGCCCGAAACGTCCTCGGTGGGCGGGTCGAGCAACGCGCCATGATCGGCGAAGGGAATATTGTTGAGGTAATAATAGGCATTGTCCGCATCGAAGGCGCCCCAGCCGCCATTTTTGCTTTGCAGGCCATAAATCCATTCTTCACCGCGAAAAATGGCCGTCTGATAATCTGCATCTGGCGCGATACCGCTATTTTTTGCTCGGTCCATCGCCATCACCACCACGGCGGTATCGTCGGTGTCCGGATAATAATCGTTGCGGTACTGGAAGGCCCAGCCGCCGGGGCGGATATCGGGCTTTTCCCCGGCCCAGTCGCCTTTGACATCCAAAATCTGCAGCGGTTTCAGCCATTCCAAGGCGCGGACAACGGCGGCATTGGCTTTGGGGTCGCCCGTTTCCATCAGAGCATGGGCGACCAGGCCGGTATCCCACACCGGCGAAACACAGGGCTGGCAATAGGCTTCGCTGTCCTTGATCACCAGCAGCTTTTCCACCGACTGACGCGCAATGGCCCGGTCCGGATGATCGGGGCCATAGCCCAGCACGTCGAACATCATTACGCTGTTGGCCATGGCGGGATAGATCGCCCCCAGCCCGTCTTCGCCATTCAACCGTTCGGTGGTCCAGCGGCGGCATTCCTTAATCGCCCGCGACCGCAAGCCCTTCGGCCAGGGCATGATTTTTAAAATGCTGTCCAACGCGGCAAAGAAAGCCGACCAGCCGGCGCTTTGATGCGGCGCGCGCGGGCTGGCGGCGCCCACACCGGGCACGAACAATTCGGCGATCTGCACGCCGCGCGGATTGCGGGCCAGCGGCTTTTTTGCCGCCAGCACCAAAAGCGGCACGATCACGGTGCGGGCCCAGTAGCTCATCTTCGAGAGATGAATGGGAAACCAGCGCGGCAGCAGGATCAGTTCCACCGGCACGGTGGGTACATTCGACCACGATGTCTGGCCATACAGTGCCAGCAGAATGCGGGTGAAGACATTGGCCTTGATGGCACCGCCACGTCGATGCAGGGCATCGCGGGCCCGCACCATATGCGGCGCGTTGATGTCGTCGCCGATCATCTTGAGCGCGAAATAGGCTTTCACCGTGGCGGAGATATCGAAAGCGCCGTCGTGATACAGCGGCCAGCCGCCATGGACGCCCTGGATACGGCGCAGATAGACGCCGATCTTGTGTTCCAGTTCCAGGTTGGGGGATTCGGCCAGGTAATGGACCAGCAACACATATTCCGCCGGGATGGTGGCATCGGCTTCCAGCTCATACACCCAATGGCCATCGGCGCGTTGCTGCTTCAGCAAAGCCTCGGTGGCGGCGTGGATGCTGCGATCCAGATCGGGAAACGGGGCCAACTGGTTCATTTCGCGACTATAGTGACAGTTGCCGCAGCGCCAAAGCCGCCGCTTTTTCACCGGAGCGCACCGCGCCCTCTATGGTGGCGGGCAGGCCGGTATCGGTCCAGTCGCCGGCCAGGAAGAAATTGCGCCAGCCGGTCGCGGCCGTGGGCCGCATCGCCTCCTGCGTCGGGGTGGCGGCGAATGTGGCGCGCTTCTCCTTGACGATTTGCCAGATGGGCAGGGGCACGGGAATGGCCAGGGCTTTGGCGACATCGGCCCAGAGGATTTCTGCCAATTCCTGGCGGTCCTTGTCCACGATCGCATCGGCGCCGGAGACTGTGACGGAAATGCGATCATCGAACGCGAATATCCATTCCGCCGTACCGCCGATCACGCCGAGAATCGGCGGCGAGCCCGGCGGCGCCGGAAATTTGAAATGGGCGTTGACGATGCTGCGGAATTCGGACGGCGCGAGCAGGCGTGGCACCAGATCCCGGGCGATCCAGGGCGGCACCGCAAGGATCACGGCATCGCGCGGCCCAAGCGGCAGGGTCGCGTCGGGAAATTCCAGCGCCGCAGCGGCGCGACTGTCAAAGGTGATGGCGCGCAGCCGCTCATTGAACTGGAGGCGCGCACCGCGGGCCTTGAGGAACGCCAGCGCCGGATCGATGAAGGCCGCCGCCAGGTTGGGGGTAGCGATGCGGGGGCGATAGGCCCGCCCGCCCTTGGCCAGCGTCTCTTTCAGCACCGCGCCGGCGAGCTGGGCGGAGCCCGTGCAGGGATCCGTGTTGAGCGCCGCCAGGAGGAAGGGTTGCATCAGCCGGTCCCATAGCGGTCCCTTGCAGGACACCACATCGCCGACCGACTGGCGCCTTCCGGCGAACAATAACTTGGCATAGGCAAGATAATCGCCCGCGCTGGTGCCCGGCACCCGCCGCGCCGCCGATGTCAGCCACCAGGGCAGTGGTCCGTCATTGGGCCTCAGAGTCCAGCGGGCGCCGCTTTTCAGGTCCACGAAATCGAAAACGGCGCCGCTGGGGCCGGCCAGATGATGCTGCGCGCCGATACGGTTCAGATATTGATAGATCGCACGGTTTCCGGACAGCACCAGGTGATTGCCGTTGTCGATTACCCCATCGAAAGCGGGGTCGAAATAGGAGCGGCAACGCCCGCCCGCCTGCCCCGCCGCCTCGAACAGGGTTACGGCAATTCCGCGCGCCGCCAGATGCGTGGCGGCGGCAAGACCGGCCAGCCCCGCCCCGATCACATGGGCATGCGCGGCCGTTTTCACAGGAATTTCGAACGCAACACCAGCGACAGCAGCTTGCCCTTGCTGAGCGAGACGCGGCGGCGCGGCGGTGCGAAACCGGCGGCTTCATTGGCGCTGAGAATCTCCGAATAAACCGCGCCCATCAGCCAGGGCGTGGCAATGCGGCCCTTGGGCTTTGCCGTCAGAACAGCTTGCGCCTTGCCGTAATGGTCATGCGCCAGGGCTGCCAACTGGCGGCAGACCGTGTCCACGCGCGGATCGGATACCACCATCCTGGGATCCAGCGACTTGAACCCCGCCGCGAAAAGATATTCGCGCGGCAAATAAAGACGGCCGATGCTGGCGTCTTCGTCAATATCGCGCAAAATGTTGGTGATTTGCAGGGCGCGGCCCAGATGATGGGCCAGGGTAAAGCCGGGCCCCTCCTCCATGCCGAAGATCTTGATCGACAGCCGGCCCACGGCGCTGGCCACCCGCTCACAATAAAGATCGAGCGTGGCCAGGTCGGGCGCGACGATATCCTCGGCCACATCCATGTCCATGCCATCCAGGATGGTGCGGAAATCGTCCTGGCGCAGGCCATACTGCGCCACCGCCGGCGCCAGAAACGCGGCCTGGCCGGACGGCGCCCCGGCATACAGCGCGTCCAGGTTGGCGCGCCAGCCGTCAAGCTTTTCGTGCCGCTCCGGCCGGGTGCCGATGCCGTCGTCGGCAATATCATCCACCCGGCGGCAAAACGCATAGATTGCGAACATGGCGTCGCGTTCGCGGGCTGGCATCAACCGCATCGCCGTATAGAAGGAACTGCCACTGGCCTTTTTCTTGACCGCCTTGGACTGGGGCGCGTTCATTTGGGGCGCGTTCACGCTGTCGGGCATCAGGAACTCATCTTGTCAGGCGCCGGAAGGCAAAGCCGGGCAGCATCTTCAGAAACAGTGCCGCAATGGCGGGTTTGGAGTGATGCACAGTCTGGGACAGCGGATCGCGGCGGATCAGTTTGGCGTTTAAATCTTCGGCGAGGGTTTGAATGAGATCGACTTCCAAGGCAAGCCTCGCACCCCGCAATTGCCGCGCGAAACTTCGGGATTTATCCAGCAATCCCGCGTTTTTCCGGGCCAGGCCGGCGATCACGCTTTTCAGTGCCGGGCTGGCGGCCGGGGCGGCCAGGGCCTGGGCCTGCGTGCCGGCTGCGGCCAGCGCGTCCTCCGGAATATAAACCCGGTTCAACGCCCGGTAATCCTTGGCGCAGTCCTGGAGGTGATTGATGATCTGCAGCGCGGCGCAGAGCGCGTCATTGGCGGGCCAGGCGTCACGGCTCTCGCCATGGACATCCAGGACAAAGCGTCCCACCGGCATGGCTGAATAACGGCAATAATCCAGCAGATCGTCCCAATCGCGATAGCGCAGTTTGGTGACATCGCGGCGAAAGGCTTCCAGAAGATCGAGGGCATGAACCGGCGTGAGGTTTTTTTCCGCCAGCACCACCCGCAGATTTATGCCTTCGGGGGAGGCATCGCTGTCGCCCACCAAAGTGGCGCGCATCTCTTCCAGCAGTCGTAGCTTTTCATCCGGCAAGGCGGTGGCGTGATCGGCGATGTCATCGGCAAAACGCACAAAGCGGTAAAAAGCCAATACCGCCGGACGATGCCGGGCGGCAATCAGGAAGGACGCGACGGGGAAATTCTCGTCCTTATGGCCCTTGCCGGACTGGAGCGCATCGCCGCTCATGCTTTCTCGCTTCCGATGTTTTCCTGAGCCTGCGCCCGGCCTTTCCACATGCCGCCTTTGCCCGACCAATGCTGAAGCGCGGAGTCCAGGGTAAAGCCGGCATAGAAAAGCCCGATCAGCGGCAAACCGATGCCCCAAAGCGGCGACAGGCGATAAAAGCGCAGGACAGGCTGGAACATCAACGCCATGATGATCCAGGCCATCCAGCCCGCCAATTGTGGTATCTCCCAGGCGAACAGCGCCGTGAGCACGGGCGCGATATAGACCAGACCAAGGCCCAGCAAGGTGCCGATCAGCAGGAGCGGCGAATAGTCCAGTTGGGCATAGGCGGAGCGCGACACCATCTGGCGGATTTCGGAAAGCCGCTCATAAGGCCGCAGGGAGACTGCCCGGTCGGTCAGCCCGAGCCAGATGGGACCCTGGACCTTCATCGCCCGCGCCAGGGCGCAATCGTCAATGATATTATGCCGGATGGCGTCAAGGCCGCCGGCCGCGTCCAGCGCGCTTTTGCGCGCCAGCATACAGCCGCCCGCCGCCGCCGCGATAGGCCGGGCGGGATCGTTGACCGCACCGAACGGGAACAGCATGTCGAAAAAGAAAACAAAAGCGGGAATGAGGAAATGCTCGGCCGCCGTGCGGCAGGACAACCGCGCCATCAGCGAGACCAGGACCTTGTTGCCGCTTTGCGCCCGCGCCACCAGCCGGGACAGATTGTCGGGGCTATGGGCAATGTCGGCATCGGTGAACCAGAGAAATTCCGGCGCGCCGGCATGATCGCTGCCCTGCTTCATTGCCCAGAGCTTGCCGGTCCAGCCCGGCGGCCGCGGTGCGCCTTCGAGCACCGTCAGTTTTTCCGAATTCAGGGCGCGGGCAAGATCGCCGGTGCCGTCATCGGACTGGTCGTCCACCAGGATGACCCGCAATTGCCCTCCATAATCCTGCGCCAAAAGGCTGGCGAGGCTGTGCTGGATCACATCGGCCTCATTGCGGGCGGGCACCACGGCCACAACCGCCGGCCATTGGGCGGGCTGGAGCGGCTCGCCGCGCGTGTCGCGCTCATTCAATTGCCAGAACCAGTCACGGCCCAGAAGCAGGTACAGCCAGATCGCCAACGGCAAAAAGCCGAACAGAATATCCGCGATCATTTGAGATATCCTCCACCCAGATATCCATGCGCGCCGAACCAGGCCAGCGCGTCTGTCAGTCCTTCGCCATAGGGCCGCGCCGCATAACCCAATTCGGCTTTCGCCTTTGCCGAGGAGAAAAACATCCGATAGCGCGACATGCGCAGGGCATCGGCGGTCAGAAACGGCTCCTTGCCGGTCAGGCGCGCCACCAGTTCCGCGCCATAAGCCAGCGGGAATAAAGGCCCGCGCGGCAACTTGATTTTCGGCGCGCGGCGGCCGGTGCGGCGGGCGATGTCGCCCAGCATGGTTTCCAGCGAAACATCCTCGCCGCCCAGGATATAATTCTGTCCGATGCGGCCTTTTTCCAGCGCCAGGAAATGGCCCTCCGCGACATCCTCGACATGGACCAGGTTGAGGCCGGTATCGACAAAAGCGGGCATGCGGCCGGTGGCGGCCTCGATGATGACGCGACCGGTGGGGGTGGGCTTGATGTCGCGCGGTCCGATCGGCGTCGACGGCGCCACGATCACGGCGGGAAGATTCTCTTCCGCGATCAGGCGCTCGACTTCGCGTTCCGCCACTAGCTTGCTGCGCTTGTAGGCGCCGATTGCGCTTTGTGGGGTGTGGCGCGAGGTTTCATCCACCGCTTCGCCGGCGCCCGGCTTGAGGGCGGCAACCGACGAGGTATAGACCACCCGCTCGACACCAGCCTTGAGCGCGGCCTGCATGGTGGCGCGGGCGCCTTGCAGATTGTTGCGCTCGATTTCGGCCGAGTCCCGGGCCCAGAGCCGATAATCCGCCGCGACATGGAAGAGGTAGCGCGCGCCGGAGAGCGCCGCGGTCATGGAGACGGTATCGCGCATATCGCCGCAGACGGATTCGACATCCAGACCCTTGATGTTGGCGTGGGACGATGTGGGGCGCATCAATACTTTGGTTCTAAAGCCGCGGGCGACGGCGGCGCGGGCCACCGCCGCGCCGACGAAACCGGAAGCGCCTGTAACCAACACGACGTCTGTCACGGTTTCCACTCCCGCCGGGCCGCTCGCCCGAGCTCGCGGCGCTCGTCGTTTTCGCCGGTCCACTGCACCGGCTTACACGCTACGCGCGCCACTCCTCGCACCAGCACCGTGTCACCGCTCATCGGGTGCTTCCGTCCCGGCCGCTCGCCCAAGCTCGCGGCGCTCATTGCTTTCGCCGGTCCACTGGACCGGCTCATGCGCTGCGCGCAACGCAACTCGCCCCTCAACGCTCTGCCAATAAAGCAGCGCCGGGACACCCAGTACGATTTCCCGCGCCCGCTTGAGCAGCGACACGGCCAGCCCCATTTCCGCGGGAAGCCCGAACAGCGGCGCCAGCATGGCATAGCCGGCTTCCTGCACCCCGATGGCGGCGGGGACAAAGGCCGCGATGCTGCGAATGGTGCAAAGCAGGGCTTCCAGCGCCACCGCGTTCAACAGGTTGATTTGGCCGCCCACCAGACGGAACGCGATGAAGGTGCCGCCGCCGGCTCCGATCCAGGCCAGCAGATGCAGCGCCGCCGAAGCCGCCAGCCGCGATGGCGAGTCGTAAAGTTCTTCAATCGCGGCGCGGAAGGAAACGCCCTGCTTCACTTGCGGAAAAAAGCGCCCGGCCATTTTTTCAGCAAAGCCTGCGCCGCGCTTTTGCAGGAAGATCAGCAGGGCGATGCCGGGCACCGCCAGCAGCAGCACGGCGATCATCGCTTCGGTCAGCGGCGCGCCGCCCTGCAGATGGCGAAATTGCGTAAAACCGATGCCAAGCCCGAAAGCCAGGAACGCCACCTGCGCCATGGCTTCGGTGGTGGCGTCGGCGGCGACGGAGGCTCCGGCATAGGCGCCGTCCATGCCCTTCAGAATCATCAGCCGCGCCGCCGCGACCATGCCGCCCACGGGCGAGAAAGGCGAAATCTCGGCGATGGAATCGCGCACCAGCCGGGCGACATAAAGCTCGGCGGCGGGACGGCGCTGCGGCGGCGGCAGCAGGAAGAACCAGGCAAAGGCCAGCGACACGAACACCACTAAGGCATAGAGACAAAGAAGGGCCAAGCCGCCAAAACCGGCCCGCGCGATGCTGGCGAAGACGGCGTCAAAGCCGATGGCCCAGACCAGATAGATGGCGGCGACCAGACCCGCCAGCAGCGCGATGGCGACGCCGATCTTTGGGGCCCATTTCATGACAGGATCAGGCCGGCAGCGGCTTGGCGCGGAAGCTCCACAGGCGCATTGCGCCCAGGGCGGTTTCGGCCAGCTGGGGCAGGAAACTGGGACGCAGCAATTCCGCGTCGAAGGCGCCCATGCGGCGGCGATTCTCGGAATAGCAATCTTCCAGAAAGCGGCGGAAGGTGAAGCCGTCCAGGAATACGGATGCCTGGGTGGCGGAAAATTCCTTGCCGTCATTCAGGTCCTTGCCGCGCTTGGCGGTGCCGATCATGCGGCCAAGGGCACGCATATAGAAGCGGAAACTGGTGAAGGGCAGCATCAGGCGCGCGGCAAGCCCCTTGCGCGCCTGGGTGTAGGCCATCCAGTTGACAAAGAAGACAATGTGCCGTGTTTCCTCATACATCAGGGTTTCGAAGATGTTGAACATCTCCTTGGGCAGGAATTCCGACTGCAAGGCGATCTTGAAAACGCCAAAGCCCAGGAAGGAATCCATGCACTCGCCGAAGCCGAAATCCTTGAAGCGGGTTTCGACATTGTCGGAAACGTCTTCCAGCGGGCGTTCGGCGGCATCGATATTATACTTCTCGATCATCACCCGGATCATCTTGGCGTGGCGGGCTTCTTCCAGGCCCTGGAGCGCCACCGCTTCCTTGAGCACAGGATCCTTGATGGTTTCGACAAAGGCGGCAACGATCGCCCCGGCGCGGCGCTCGGTATAAAAAACCTCTTCCCAGAAAGGCACCGATTTCAGGCGCTGCAAGGCTGCCGCGTCCAGCTCCGGCCAGGGCAGCGTGTCGGGATCGAACTCGGTATAGGTCCGCATGAAATGACTGCAAAACGCATCGCGATGGGCCTGGGAGCCGATTTTCATGTGGCGGCTTTCTTTTTCGGACCGATGAAGCGAAGCGCAAGCCGCGCGATGAAGGGCACAAAGCGCGGACGTTTGAGGCGATTGTCATAGGGCGCCAGGCGGCGGTCATTTTCGGCGACACAAAGGGCGATCAACTCGCCGACATTGATATCCGAGCCCAGCGCTTCGGCGCCATTGACCGTAAAATTATTGTCCTGCTGGCCGTTGGAGACATCCGAGGCGATGCCCATGCGCTCATAGATCAGGAACAGCCAGACCGCCAAAACCTTCAGCTCAAAATAGGGCCGCCGCCAGATCGGCATGTTGCGGCGATGCCAGGCGACCCAATTCACAAAGAACAGGATATGGCGCGCCTCTTCATTCACCACCGGATCGAACGTCTCCACCAGTTCGGGCGGGAAATAGCCGGTATCCTTGGCCGCCTTGAACAGCCCGAAGGCGAAGAAGGAATCGATGCATTCGCTATAGCCGGTGACCATGAAAGCCCATTCGGGATTTTTCGGCTTTTCATAAACCGGCTCGGGTGCCAGCTTGATGCCATAGGCTTCGACCAGATTGGCCAGCACATGGCGGTGGCGGCGCTCTTCAAAACCGTTCAGTTCAACCGCCTTGCGCAGCAGCCTATCGGGTATGCTCTCGGCATAAGTGCAGACATTCAGTCCGGCGCGATTCTCGGTCTGCACCGCGATGTCCCAGATCGGCAAGGACGTAATGCGCTTTTCCGCCTCTTCGCCCAGCTTGGGCCAGTCCAGCACCGCCGGTTTATAGGGATCGTGGGTATCGAGCAGGGTCTTGCAGAACAGCCGCTTGTGTTCGTCGCTGCCCCATTTGATCGGGCCATCGCCCGGCATTGTGCCGGTGTCACGGGTCAGATCGGGCGGGATAGCGAAAGCCCGGCTAGACATGCAAAAAAGACCTACTCATCGAAGACAGCCTTAAGTGGTTGAAATTTCAGCGCCGTGCGCCATTTGCCTATTGTACCGGAAAGTCGCCAAAGCCGCCAAGGCGAATATCGCCCGCCTGGATCAGTGCCGCCGTGCGCGGATCGGTCAAAGCCGCCATTTCGGCGCGATATTCATATCCCTGCGCCGAGCCCGGATAATCGCCGGTGGCGGGATGCATGTATATCTCGGAAAGCCCCTCTGGCAGATGGGTTATCAGCCCGGCCAGGCGCGCGGCGTTCATGGCGCCCGACCAGGCCAGTCCGAACACCTGATCCGGCGCGGCAATGCCGGCCCTTTTGAAGCGGCCTCGCAAGGCGCGCGCGAACGGCGCGGTCAGCGCCACCGTGGCCGAAGCGCCGTGCTGTTCCACCTGGCGCAGCACGCGCTGCGGCTCCAGCGGCACGCGCGCGCCTTTCGCGCCATGGCGCTGGCCGATATTCACGACCAGGCCGGCGATGGTGGGATGCAGGTGAAAATGCTTATGGGCATTGACGTGATCGAGGGGCAGGCCCGTGGCGGCGAACGCGTCGAACTGGGCTTCGATCTCTGCTGCCAGCTGACGGCGCACAGAAGGCAGAAAAAACATCGCCGCACCGGCACGCGCCATGTCGGTGCGGAAATTGCCGCTGGCATCCACCAGATCGGGAACATCACGTACCGGCAGGACAGGCTTGCCTTCCACCAGCACTAGGTGCAGGCCGACCCGCAAAGACGGCATCGCCCTGGCGCGGCGTACTGCATCGGCGGCTGCGGCGCCCGACACCATCAGGCTGGCGGCGGTAAGAATGCCGTGTTCATGGCAGCGCTGGACGGCGTCATTGACCTCGGGTGCCACCCCGTAGTCATCGGCAGTAACGATAAGCTGCTTCACTGGCCGCTCGCCTTAGGCTCGCGGCGTTCGTCGCTCGAAACGGTCTGTCGCCAGCGACAGCGTCGTGCGACAACCGTTTCGTTCGCCTGCGGCGAACCGCTCCTCACTAGGAGACGATCATGTCTTCGCGGTGGCGCAGGAACTGGAAGAATTCCACGCCTTCGCGCAGACGGCGCACCAGCATGTCGCGCGAGGTGAGCATCTCGCCCACAATCTCGGCGATCTTGGACGGACGGAAGTAGAATTTCTTGTAGAAAGTTTCCACCGACTCGAAGATTTCGGTATGGCCCAGATGCGGATAATTGAGCGGGGCGATCTGGGTGCCGTCATCGGTCAAGAGGTCCACATCGCTGGCGAACCAGCCATTTTCCTTGGCCTGCTTATAGAGGAAGGTGCCGGGATAGGGCGCCGCCAGCGACACTTGCAAAGTGCGCGGATTGACTTCCTTGGCGAAGGCCAAGGTTTCCTGGATGGTCTCGCGGGTCTCGCCGGGCAGGCCCAGAATGAAGGTGCCGTGCACCACGATACCCAGATCATGGCAATCGCGGGCGAAACGCTTGGCGACTTCGACCAGCAGACCTTTCTTGATGTTGTGGAGAATTTTCTGGTTGCCGGATTCATAGCCGACCAGCAGCAGGCGCAGCCCGCCCTTTTTCATCGCTTCCAGCGTCTTGCGCGGCACATTGGCCTTGGCGTTGCAGGACCACACCACGCCCAGCTTGCCCAGTTCGGCGGCCAGCTTTTCGACCCGGTCGTGATTGTCGGTCAGCGTGTCGTCGTCGAAGAAGATTTCCTTCACCTGCGGGAAATTCTCTTTCACATATTTAACTTCTTCGACCACTTTCTCGATCGATTTGAAGCGGTAATTGTGGCCGCCGATGGTCTGGGGCCACAGGCAGAAGGTACAGCGCGATTTGCAGCCACGGCCGGTGTACCAGGACATATAGGGGTGCAGCAGATAGCCGCCGAAATACTTCTCGACCTTGAGCTGTTTGTAGATCGGCAGCACCGAGGGCAGCTTGTCCATGTCCATCAGGATTTCGCGCTCGGGATTGGTGATGATTTCCCCCGACGCATTGCGCCAGGTCAGGCCTTTGATAGAAGCCCAACTATCGCCCTTGGCCAGTTCCTGGATGGTGAACTCATATTCGTTGCGGCAGACGAAATCGAGCGCCGGACAGGCGGCCATGCTTTCGTTGGGCTCGACCGCGACCTTGGCGCCGATAAAGCCGATCTTGGCGCTGGGATTGATGGCCCGGATCATGGTGGCGGTCTTGCAGTCCGACTTGAAGCTGGGCGTCGAGGTGTGAATGACGATCAGCTCATGCGCCTTCACATCTTCTTCGATGTCCTTGAAGCTTGTGTCATGCGGTGGGGCGTCAATGATCTTGGAGCCCGGCACCATCACCGCGGCCTGGGCCAGCCATGTGGGAAACCAGAAGCTCTTCACTTCGCGCTTCATCTGGTAGCGCGCGCCGGCGCCGCCGTCATAGCCGTCGAATGACGGGGCCTGGAGAAAAAGCGACTTCATCATTGCAGAACCTCGACCTCGGAAGAAAGAACACCGCTGCGCTCGACCGAAAGGCGGGACCCCCGCCAATGCACCGTCTCGCCGAACAGCGACACCACGAAAACCGCAAAACTCAAAAGATCCCGCAGCGGCAACAACCAGGCGGGTC
>Ga0302320_10007433_pt1 | contig 24131 bp, 23 predicted proteins | sample Bog_T0_3_FD_202130 | JGI IMG/M metagenome (GOLD analysis project Ga0302320, IMG submission 202130) | Peat permafrost microbial communities from Stordalen Mire near Abisko, Sweden - Bog_T0_3 | ecosystem: Environmental > Terrestrial > Soil > Wetlands > Peat | place: Sweden: Abisko, Stordalen Mire...
TCGCGAGTTCGCCGATGAGCTCAAAAGCCGACCCGGTTCGCTTGACCCAGATGCGGCAGTCCTCATTGACGAGAATGTCCTCGATTCCGCTCGACTGATCGAGCAGGCCGCAAATTACCGGCCCCAGTTCGTCGCGGAGCTTCTCCTTGAGCCGTTCCTGCTTTTCGTCCGAGTGGGAATCCTGAATCACAAGTTCCTCGCGTTTTGGATCATCCCGGTCTTGCGCAAATCGTAAATGGGATGTACATTCCAATACGAATACATGTAACACCAGTTCCCGACATTTTGCAAGTCCGCCGAAAAGGAGGTTGTATGGATCGAACCAGAAATGCTGTCGAACGGATGCTTGCCGCTCTCGACGTTCCGGCCTACGACCTCGGCGTCCGAAGCGAACGCGGAATGCTTCCCGGCCTTGCAAATCATCCTGCTCAGACTGTTCTTGCCCGCATTCCTCTCCTGAAGGCCCACAATGCGCGGAGCGCGCACATCTACATCAGGCCAGTCGGTGAGCACCGCTTCACCGTTCTCGACGACCTTTCCGCGGAAGCCGTACAACGGCTTGCCGCCGACGGGTACGAACCGTGCGCCGTGGTCGAGACCAGCAGCGGCAACTTTCAGGCATGGCTCAAGCACTCGGCACTATACCCGGCGGCGCTCTCTACTTTCGTGGCGCAGACGCTCGCCCGGCGCTACGGAGCCGATCCGAACGCCGCAGACTGGCGCCGCTTTGGCCGGCTGCCCGGATTCACCAACTGCAAGCCGAATTACAGGCAGGAGAACGGACTCTTTCCTTACGTTCTATTACGGTCGAGTTCTGGAGTCGAGTTCAGCGCGGCGGCGCGTTTCCGCCTTGAGGTGACAAAGCTCTACCAGCTTCACGAGCAGGAGCGCGAGGCCCGCGCCGTCCAACATCAGCCGAGGCCTGTACCTGTATCCGGCCAGCCAGCCTATTCGTGCCTCTCCATTGAGAGGTTCCGGAACGCGACCAAGTTTCACGACCGCCCCGCCGCTGCCGACATCGCCTTCTGTGTAGCCGCCATCTCGCTGCGGATGCCAGACGATGCAATTGCCGCCACCCTTGAAATCAACTATCTATCGAGCGATCCCAACCCCTCCCGGCGCGCGGCCTACATTCGCCGAACGATGGCGAAGGCGCGGGTTTGGGCTCAGCGGTAAGCGCCATGAGTGCGCCGGTACTCGCCCTGATCCTTCCGCTCGGAAGTTCGCTGTGTCGGGTCTCCGGACTCACACTTCTTTCGAACGCGCTGCCTCTGCAATTCAGGCGGCAGATTGAGGAGCTTGAACAAGCTTGCTCCACTTCAGTTTGCCTTTCTGTTTGCGTTCAGCGTGCCGCGCTCAAAGCACCCACGCCCAGCGGACGCACGCTCTCCCTTCAGAGATTCTTGTCTTTCAGATGTGGACTCCTCCCCCGAGGCAAGCTCTGGTCCCCTTCCACAAATCTCTTCCACTCGCCTTGGGAGTGGGCCGCGACGGCACACCCTCCGGGCAAGCATGTACCGCATCCAGCGGACAAACTTTCAGAAAAAGGAGCAATACACCATGTTCAACAAAGTCATCCTCATCGGCCGCCTCGGAAAGAATGCAGAAGCCAAAACCGCGCAGAACAAGAAGGACTATGCCGTCCTCAACCTTGCAACCAGCGAGAGCTGGAAGAACGAGCAGGGCGAGTACGAAACCCGCACCGAATGGCACCGCGTCTATGCGTGGGGCAATCTCGCCACCTTCGCCAAGAACCTCTTGAAGGGCCAGCTCGTCAGCCTGGAGGGGAAGATCAAGTATCGCGTGATCGAAGAAACCGTCAAGGGCCAGCAGGTCAAATACACCATCGCCGAGATCCACGCTTCGAGCATCCGGCGTCTGTCAAAGGTTGAAGCCGCTGACGATCCCAGCGACGGGGCGGACGAGGCGTAAGCCTCGTCCGCAATTTATACCTACGGAAATATTACTGCACGCCTTGATCTCTGATCAGCTTCTCTGTCAGTTCATCTCGATCCAAAGATGCCGTAGCTCAATTTCAGAAAGACCTTTCGACCTCTTGTGCGACGAACGGAAAACCGCCACTCGTGAGGCTGTATCGCTGCGGTCGGGAAATAGCAGATCCTCTGCGGTCCAGCCAGGCTCCGCGCCTGCCAGATCGCCAATCCATTTAGCAACATTAGTATTCCAGCAAGCCGCCGTTTCTTCCTGTATGTACCCGATCATTGCGCCGAAGGTGTGGGCGCTTCCATGATTTCCCTTTTTGAATCGCTGGATACCGCCGGTCGAAGAGTAGCGGCTAATGACGTATTCACGTTCGTCCCGATCCTTCGCCTTAGGCGTTGGCAATCTTTTGCATTCGATAGGCATTATGCTGTCGAACTCGGTGTGTTTGCGACCCGCCACACAAATCGTGGCATTGCAGGGGGAAGCAACCAAATCAATCTTTCTCCCTTTGTACTGCTCGTCTGGCTCTTCGACACGGAACTGGAGGATATCCCAGCCGGCTGAATGTCGGCTCGCTCCGTTGAGATGGGCGCATAGTTGGCAGGTTAAGGTCGTTTCCGCACTTGTTTGTGGTCGGTCTGCACGATCCCGCCAACGGGGGAGTTCTTCAGCAATAAAGTCAACCAGCTCATGCCGAAATGTTGCTGGCTTCTGTACATCGCTGCTGAGAGCGCCTGACTTTGCCGACGTGTCCGGAGAGTTTGCCAACATAAGCGTATTTCAGAACCCCTGCGCCCGAAGGTCGGAAAGTGTCTCATCGGCGTCCCGCAGAGCCACGGAGCGAAGCCAATATCTCAGGCGATCCGGCTTCAACAGGAAGATGAAATCACCGTCGTAAATGCGCGCAATGCGCGTGACGTGGAGAGTCGTACCCCGCTGTTCGTGTAGAAGTGTATCCAGCTTGCCTTGCAGATCATCTGCTCCGGCCCAGGCTACCTTGCCATCACCAAAGACGAACGGCAGACAAATCGCCCCCGGCCACGCGAAGGGTTCCAAGGCGCGAAGTGGATTTTGCTTATAGATCGCGTTGATTTGTCGTGTGAATGTCGCCTCGAATGAGGTAAGGGCCAGAAGACCGCTTTCCTTCATCGCTTCGGAATCTTCGCCGAGCCGTATCAGATCGTTGTAGTAATCTGCTATGTCATCGACGAGAATCCTTTCGTTTTCGCTTGTATCAAGGTCTGATGACTCGGGATAGGGAAGTGAAAGTACATCGATCTCCGAGAGAGTTGTGGCCTTCTGCGTAAACATTCTTACACTGATAGCCGCGGCAAATGCCTTGAGAGTTTTTTGGTTAAGTCCAAACCAAGTGTGGAGCGCCTTCAATCTTGAAAGGTCACCACTCTTGGCGCAAATACCCACTACCTTGTTCTTGTAGGTCAGATAAGAATCTGTCCACAAAGCATGATCAAGATCCATCTGCTCACGAACGAGAAACATCGGAGGCGTGTATCGCGCAGGTGTATACGAAGTCTTGAATAGCCGTGCGTTAACTTTGGAAAGTTCAGAACGAACGATATCGGACCCGACGATTGCCTCCGATGGTAATAGGTCTTTGCCGGTGAGATGGGCTGCAGCCAGTCGCTTTCCTGTCTTTCCTTCGATAAAGCCCTCCCCGTAGTCCCACCCCTGATCCGCTGCAAATTGGCCGAGGGTGCGGAACATCTTCAAGCGATCCAAAAACGCCAGCACCCGCCCGCCTCCCATCAAATCTGCGCGCCAGACGGCGTCGTTGCCTAGCGCAACCTGACGGGGCAACCAATGTAGGTCGTAGTAGTCGATGTCAAATCCTTGCTCCGCATCAATACGTCCGCTGCGCCTGAACGTGGCGTGAAGGATACGTCTATCGGCAACCGGTTTCGCGGCTTCCGCGAGAACTACAAGCACCTTGGTGTCGGCTCCACCCTTCTGGAACAATCCGCGAACCGAAACGAAATCCAAAATTTCTCGGACATCCCACTTGTCGATGAAGTTGCGGCGGAAGGTGAGTGATCGCTGATTGTAGAGCAAATTGTATTGTTGGAGCATACAGAGCGCCCCGCCATCTGCCACCATTTCCATCGCGTCGTGCAGAAAGAGATACGCCAATTGCTTATCCGGCAGGGAACCGTGCGTGGACTCGTACCGCAGGTAGCTGCGCTCGGCACCGGGTGTGCCGAGGCTAGAAGTGAACGGGGGATTTCCCGTCACCAGGCCAATAGGTTCTTTGATCAGGCCCTCTTCCTTGGCCTCAAAGAAGCAGCGATGATGCAGGGTTTTTCCTGCGAGCAGAGGAAATAGCTTGATGCTGGCGCGTATTGTTTCCGGCTCAAGGGAGTCGCAAAGCGCTAGACACAGGCTAAAAGCAGCAAGCTCAACCGCCCCTTCTTCAAGATCCACGCCGTGGACCTTTTTGAGTAGGCTCTTAAGAACATTGACACCAGGGCGCTTCCAGCCATTTTGACTGCGCCAATGAAGCACGAGCCGTTTATAGGCTTCGACAAGGAATACGCCCGACCCACACGCGGGATCAAGGATGATCTCGTTCTTCTCCTGAAGTCGGTCCAACCGTTCCCAGCTTAACGCTTCGTCCAACATCAGTCTGACTAAGAATGGCGGTGTGTATACCGAACTGTCCGTGTTATCGACGAACAATTGGTAAATATGGCTGATCAGTTCTACTGGCAGATCCTTGAATGAATAGAGCTGCCACAGTGTGAGTTGCCCGTTTAGCTCTTCGCGACCTTCGATGAGCTTGGCAAACCGAGCGAGTTGCCCGTTTCCTCGCAGGGATTGACGATCTGCTGCATCCAGAGTGAATACGTTACCGTTGAATCGCTCTTCGAGGGCTGCCAACAGATTTACGAGCGAGTTGCCGTGAGCCAGAATTTGAAAGAACCTCGAAGCGCCTTTGTGAAATTTGGCGAAGTAATCTGGGAGAAGAACGCCCCGTTCTTCCAGGTAAGCAATCAGCAGCGAGAGGATCAGAAGCTTTCGCCTCAGATGCTTTTTGAGGATACCCTCTTTATTGAGATCCACATTGAGTTGCTTTACCGCATCGACCAGGCGCTTGTGAGCGGACTTACTCGCTGAAAGCATCATTTTGCAGACCGCAGGATCATCCCACAAGCTGCCGTTGCGCAGTCTCGATGCGTCCCACCACGGGTCGTCGCTTACAGCAACCGCTATTTTCAACGTCTTGAACGGCCGGCATACATTTTCTCCGGTCGGCGAGACGAAATCAGGTTTGTGAGCGCATCGAAATAGTTGTAGAACTCCGGGAGTCTTTCGATATACGAGGGGGACGCCACCCCATGACCAGAGACGCTTATGCAAATCGGCAAACTGCGGATCGTCGGCCGGACCGTCTGATACAAATATGAAAGCCTGCGCCACAGGCGGTGCGCCATTACGTCCTGCTTCGAAGAAGACCGCCTGCGCTCGGTAGGCAGCTGCCTTTTCCATCAGGGCGACTTCTTCGGGAGCGCGACCGTCAGGCTGGTATCCGTTGACGGGTACCAGACCGTCTACGTCGGAGGTCGTTGCCGACGCGTCCAGATTGACAAGCCAGTTTGCATGAACGCTCATGGTCGCTTTTCGTTCCGAAAGAATGCGTTTTGGTCGAGGACCAATCGGGCGTTGATAGTTTACCGGAATAGCGAACAAAAAGCGAACACTATCCGGCATCTTTCGTCTTCAGGGCGGCGAAAGATTCATAGAGCAGTTGATTGAGCTTCTTGTTGTGTTGCGCCGCGTACGTTTTGAATTCACGGCGAAATTCTGCGGACACCTTGAAGTTCAGAGGGGAGTCCTTTGCCACTTCAGCGGAGACGGAAGGAGCTTCCCCCTCGTCTTTGCCCTTAATCCGTTTTTGAGTCTGCCGCGACGACAACATGAGCTTGGATAGCCGCCTTCCAAGGGGGAGCGACACAAGTTCCACTGCCAGCCTCCCGCCTACACCCTAGGCTATAACGAAAGCACGAAAAAACGCAATCTTGTTTTCTTTGACTGATTTCGCAAGAGAAGTCGGTATAACGGGCTACCAATTCCGCCCAAGCCAAACCCCGCCAGCCAAGAGGAGGACTCCGGCGATCAGCCCGCCCCCGATGCAGGCCCAGAGCAGCCTTCCCCATACGCCACTGAGCTTGCTTTTGAAATCATTGTTGGCGGCGCTCAATGCCTTTTGAGCTTCAGCCATTGAGGACTCCAATGTTTTCTTGACCCACTCATCCATGTGCCCGTGCGCCACAGTTAACGCACGGGTCAGGGCATCATCGATCAGTGATTTGATAACGGCCGCGAAATGCTTACGCGTCTCTTCGGAATAGCTCTTGAGGATTGCGTCACCGGCAATGGCATCATGCAGGCTGGCCTGCACATCTTCGAGCAACTGCCGGGTTGTCTGCGAGGCGGAGTCGATTGATCCCTTCATCTGCGTTGCGGCGAAGTCGGCAATCTCGCGGGTCACGCCGCGGAGCCGCGCCTGCTCTGTCGCGGCATCCGTTAGACTGCGCGCCGTATTCTCCAGTGCGCGGCACTCAACAATGCTCAGCTTATAACGCAGCCATTCTGGATCTTCCGGGTCCATCTTCGAGAACTGCTGGACCAGGTCAATGAGGACGCGCTCTCGGGCCTCGCCTTCCGGGAAGGCCAGGAAGACGAGATCGCGAATCCATGCGGTTTTGTCGGTTACGAGGGCCGGAGTTGTGCTCATGGAAGGAGAACCTTTCTCGCTTCCGTGAATTGACTGAATGCACGGAACCGGTACGTCCTTGCGCGCAAGGTCATGTCCGGCGCTCTCAGTTCCGGCACTGTGGTCCGCCGCTCACCGACATCGCTGAGCGTGACATTCATCGTCCGCATCATTCGCTGGAGATCAGGCCGCCGCGCGTCGATCCGAATCTCAACCGGGGAGAAGGCATCGCGGAACGCCGCCACATCGCTGGCCAGCTTCGGATTTTCCCAGGCCGAGGCGACGCCATCCTGAAAGTGGTTGTGGACGATCACGTAATCGACGGTGTTTTGCAGCTCTTCGCCCCATTCGATGACCGACCGGGCGGAGGCAATATCCCCATCGACGACGCCAAGCGCCGTCCAGCGGAGGTCAAGCCCGGATTCCTGCATGACCCGGTAGAACTCCCGGAACCACGGAATCATCCGGTGGCCTTGCGCCGCACCCAGGTCGGCTAGAATCACGTCGGCAGTCGATTCGAGCGAAATCCCAAGCAACTTGTCGTAGGTCCAGCTTTCAAGTGCCGGGAGCTTGTGCGCGTGGGAGAACAGCGCCTTGAACGACCCTTCGGCTTTGTTGTCCGGGTCCATGTCGAGCAAATCCGCGCGGCAAGAGTTGTCCGCATACCATTCGGCCAGAGTCGCCACCACAGTCGTCTTGCCGACCCCGCCTTTGCCGGCGATGGGGAAGACAACCCGCTTCGGCTTCATGCCCAGGCCAGCGGCTACTCCTCGCCTCTGCCCACAAACGGGCTCGGCTTGAAAATCTTCACAGGCCGCAGCCGCTCCTCCCTTTGCCTGTTCTGTTCCGCTTCCCGGTCCAGCCGGGCCATCAATTCTTCCCTCTGAATTTGCCATTCGGGCTTCTCCTGACTTGTGTTGACTTGCTCTGGTTGCTTTTCGGAACGAAGTTCGCTTCGTTCCACTGACTTTCCGCCTGAAGTGGCGGGGAGGTTCTTGCGAGCTTTCGTATTGAGAGATGGCGGGACTGTCAAACGAACGGCCATTCGCCAGAATTGCCTATAGCTGCCTTCGTAGCCGTTCTCGACCAATGCCCGCCAGATCGCTCTCCAAGGAAGACCAACGGAATACGCCGCGCGCAGCTCACTGACCATCCCCTTGAGAAGGCGAGCCTTGAGAGGCAACAACTCACGCCGCTCCTCAAAGCGTTCGAGCAGAGAAGCGAGTTCAGGCGGCGAATTCCGTGGTGCAATGTGCATTGCAGTAGAGTATCGCGCTTGACCGCAATTAATGCAAGCCAGAAAGGGCAGATTATGAATCATATTTGCTCAGGAAGACTCATTAAGGCTCACAAAGCCTCACAGTCAAAGCGTTCGTGGGGAGTATGAGCCTTTGTCTGGTTTGATGAGCCTTTGTCTGCTCCCGGTGTCTGCTTCTTTCCGAGGCCGTCAGGCCGCCGACGGGGTTGGTGTGGAGCACGGGTATTCATAGGTAAGGCAGTAGTGGAACATAAAGGGGCAGCGGCACATTTCTCTTCTTTGCGCGTTTTTTCTTCATGGTCAGTCAGTTGCGATGCCGCACGTCGTTGGAATCAACCATCAATGTGCCGCATGTTGCACAACGATGTACATTGCGGTAGAGTGTGGCCATGACGAAGCGAAAACGTCCTGAATCCATCCGCTACTCGGTTCGCCTCAACCGCGCGCAGTCGGAACGGCTAACTGCGCTGCGCGACCAGCTTCATGCAGGGAGCTACAACGAGGTGTTTGATTACATGGTGACTGTCTGTTCGTCCCAACGAGACGATCTTGTGCAACTCGTCTACAGTCTGGTTGGCAACATGGCCGACCATCTGGGGCACAAAATTCAGAGCCTTGAGACCATCGCGCAGCTCCATCTCGCTCTGACCGACACATTCATCAAATATGCTCTGACTTCGCTTCCCGAGGTACCCCAGCCTTTGCTTACCAGCGCCCGCGCCCGTGCCACCCAGCTCTATGAGCAGGTAAACCTGACCGCCGCGCGCGAGTTTCAGCGTCGCCGGGATTCCGGCGCCTACACCACCAGTGAGCTGGGAATAGATAGCGGCTCCTCCGAGCCTTCGCGCGAAGGATAGACACGTATGCCAAACGATCCTGAGCAGCGGGGCGGGGACGGGGAACGCCGCGAACGGAACAGCCAACTACGCCCAGGCCGTGTCCAACGCGCCAAGAGAACGCCTGTACGCTTTACGGGTGTGGCTCGGAATCTATTGCGTCTGGCAAGAATTGTCAGCCGCAGTACGCCCGGAGGAAGCCGGGGAACCAAAAGCGCATTTTCGACCCCAAGGCCGTCTGCCTTCGAGCGCCGCTGTGTCGTCAATGTTCGCTACTCCAGTTCCCGCACCCCAGGCGGATGGAAGGCCCACGGCTGCTATCTGGAACGGGAAAGCGCCAGGGGGGAACGAGAGACTACGAGCGACGAAAGGCTCGGTCTGGCGAAGGAGCGTTCTCTCGGTGTAGTTGCCGGGGAGTGGCAGAAGGCCGGCGATAAGCGCCTCTTCAAGATCGTCATCTCGCCCGAGGATCAGAAAGCCGACTTTGCCAAGACCGCCGAGGCCGTGATCGGCCGCATTGAGCACCACTTCAACGGTAAGGTCGAGTGGGGCGGCGTCATCCACCACAATACCGACCACCCTCACGCTCACATCATCGTGCGCGGCAGACTGCGGTCAGGCGAAGAACTCATCCTGCCGCGTGACCTGATTCGCAGCGGTTTGCGCGAGGCGGCTCAGCGGTCCTTGACCTTTCAACTCGGACCTCGGACCCACGAGGAGATCGAATTCCAGAAGCAATCCGAGCTGACTGCAAACCGTGCGACTTCGCTCGACCGGCGTCTCTCAGCGCGGCTCATTCCATTGCCAGGCGACAGCAACTACAAGAAGCTCGACGGCGCTGCCAACTCCTACGAGACTGCGCGCCTGCGTCACCTTGCCCGCCTCGGCGTGGCCAAGGCGCTTCCTCATGGTGAATGGCAGGTTCAATCCGACTTCTTGAGCCAGCTCCGAAACATGAAGGACATTCAGGACCGGGCGCGAACACTCTTCCGTTGCGGAGTCGCAATCAGCGATCCCCATGCGCCTATGGAGTATTCTCTCGCCTCGAAAAGGCTCATTGGCCGCGTCCTGCTCAACAGCGAGGACGAGAGAACAGGCGCACTCCAGACCATCTTTGAGACGACCGAGGGAAAGATCGAGATCATTCGCCACGACGCGCCGCTACGTTCAGCCTGGGCGCGCGGCGATCTTCAGCCAGGGAATATTGTCGTCATCGACAGCCTACGCAGTAACCCGGAGCAGCTCTACGCCGCATCCGCGGGCAAAGACAAGGAAATCCTGCGCGATGAAAAAGCACTCGATTCCATCGTGCGCCGGATGCGCGCCATGAATCTCACTACCTGTGAATCCGATAAGGGATGGATGGGGGAATTCAACAAGTCGCTCCGATTGAGGACAGTGGGCCGCCAGCGGGGTCGTGAATTCTGACTTCAGGTGTGTGCGCCAAGCGTTTATTCTTTTCGAAGTCGTTCAACGAGCATGTCTTTTGCTCTCGAGTCAAGAATTTTGCAAACTCGCTTAGGATGGCCCAGCACTGGAGCCTCAATTCCCGGACCGAGCTGAATGAGTCCGGCTCCCGGATTGTGATGCCGAACAAGTAGGCCCCCGAAATCCTTCCAGGCAGGCAATTGAAGCCGATCATTGAATGCTCGGCGGAGAATAGTAGCCAACATGTCCGCTAGCTGAAGGCCGAGGCAATTACGTGAGTCCTCGAATTTCCTTTGCTCTGTGAGAAGCCGTTTCGTGTCAGTAATGAGCCGACCCTCACTATCTGACAGTCCATAAACCGATCTTAACCACTGAAGATGTTTCAATGTTTCGGAGCTCGCGGTCTTCTTGGAAATGCAATATCGCGCTTCATAATACGAGTAGTCCTCTCCAACAATTCGAGAAACTGGGTTTAGAGCGAACTCTCTTTCAATCAACGGAAGAACGAGCGCAGTCCAAGTCTCTTCCATTTCTGTGATAGTCCGGTCCTTACGATCTATGACCCAACAAATGTCACCCAATTCCTGGGGCACTCGCTGGACGAAATAGAGGGTTCCCTCGCGAATTGTGTTGAAAATCAGTTGCCAAGTAGCGAACGTCTGGAGAAATAGCTGATTTGGCATCCTGCGAACAGCTTCCCCAAGTTGATACAAATCAAAGACTAGCCCAGCCTTATGTTCGCGCGTGATCTTCACTGTCACTGCATCTGCCTGTCCGTTTCTGAACTCATCTACTAAGGGAGCAGTATGCGTATTCGCATCCAGCGCGATGTACTGAACAAGCACTTCGTATTTAAGAGCGAGGTTGACGACTTGCGCTGCCTGTAATTCGCTTAGTCTGCTTCCCTTGATCTCGATGTTCTGGTTCGGCCATGTGTCTCGAAGCCGCAAGAATTCATAGAACAGATCCTCCTCGCTTGCAGTTGGGATGATGAGTGCCAGCACAAGCGAGATTAGCGTACGCGGCGGGTTCGGCGGCACGAAAGGCCCGGCTTCATCAATGTAGATCCGCACGTTTTGCGCTCCATCGAATGCACGCGAGGTGTAGCACCCGTTCGGTCGAAGTCGGTGGGTGAAGGAGATTCTTATAGAAGGATATATTCTCACTTCTTCGCAGAAGGTTGCAAACGTCAATAGTGAAATGTACACTGCGATTGCAGGAGGCATTCCATGAAGGACGGCAGAATCGCTCCTCCCGGTTACGTGCTCCCCAATCGGCCTCGCTGGCAGGGCGGCTGGAATATCCGCTCGCTCTTCGGCGCACTTCTTGCTTTTACTCTCGTTGCGGGCGCGGCGACCGAATGGCTCGCTATTCGGCTTCACAACCCCATAGAAATAGGTGAGCCGCTCTTCCGGTTTGCCGGCACGCCGGTCTACCAACCATTCGCCGCCCTGATGCTCTGGAAACACTTCGCCGGCAGCCGCCTCATCAGCTCCGGTGTTCGCATAGATCTCTGGATCGCCCTCGGCGCAACCATCGCCGGAGGCCTTTTCTTTGCCTATCTGACTTACTGGTTCCTCTCCCTCATCCGCGACCGCAAGAGTACCGACAGCCTGATGAATCTGCACGGATCGGCGACCTGGGCAACGCGCGAAGACATCGAAAAGCTCGGCCTGTTCGACGCGACAGATGGGGTCTACATCGGCGGCTGGCGCGATCCGAAGACTGAGGAGATTCATTACCTGCTCCACTCTGGCGCGGAGCCGGTCCTGCTCTTTGCGCCCAGCCGGAGCGGCAAGGGCGTCTCCGCCATCATCCCCACACTCTGCCAGTGGCGGCAAAGCGTCTTCGTCTACGACCTCAAGGGCGAGAACTGGGAGAAGTCCGCAGGCTTTCGTCACGCCATCGGTCAGCGTGTCCTCAAGTTCGCGCCGACCCTGCCAGCGGAGAGTTGCTGCTACAACCCTCTCTCTGAAATCCGCTGGGAGACCGACCACGAAGTCGCCGACGCCCAAACTATCGCCAACGCCGTCATTCGCCACGGCGACGACGACAACCTCTATAAGCACTTCGAGGACGCCGCCGTTGATCTCGTCTCGGCTGGCATCATCCATCTCGGCTACGTCTACAGGAATCTCGCCCCGCCCCGCGAGCCGACACTCCCCGATGTGCTCGCTCACTACTCAACTCCGGGGATGGACTTCACTGACTTACTGGTCGAAATGCAGAAGACCGTCCACATGCCCGGCGGGAAATCCGCGCCGCGCCTGCAATGGTTTGATGTGAATGGCAAACCGACATTCACTCACCCCTATGTGAGTAAGGCAGTTCAGCGGCAACTCAATCGCGCCGACCGCGAGGCATCGAGCATTCAGTCAAGCATCGTCACGCCGATGACGCTCTACGACGACCCAATCGTCCAGAAGACCGTTTCGCGCTCGGACTTTCGTGTGCGCGACCTTGCCTATGGCAAATCGCCGATGAGCCTGTACTTCAAGGTTCCGCAGCCGGACCGCGACCGGCTCCGCCCGCTCGTCCGGCTGATGCTCCAGCTCATCTTCAACCGGCTGATGGAGCAGCTCGACGAGAACCGTCATCACTTGCTGCTCATGCTCGACGAGTTCCCTGAACTCAGGAAGATTCCGAATCTGGCGTCGGCGATGAGTCTGATGGCCGGATACAAGATCAAACCCTACCTGATTGCGCAGACGCTGACCCAGATCGTCGAGGAGTACGGGCCGAACGAGTCGATTACCGACAACTGCTATATCAAGGCCGCCTTCCAGACCGACAATCTCCAGACCTGCAAGAACCTCTCTGAGTTGAGCGGCAACATGACCGTTGAGAAGGAGACGGTCAACTACAGCGGCCAACGCACCGACTTCTACCTCAAACACATCTTCCGCAGTGTTGAGCAGATACAGCGCCCACTCATCACCGTCGATGAAATCCGCCGCATCAAGCCTCCGCTCAAAGCCACGAACGACCCCAACAGCAAGATCATTGCCCCCGGCGACATGCTCATCTTCATCAACGGGGTCGCGCCCATCTACGGCGTCCAGAGCCTTTACTTCATGAACGAGGCTCTACTTGCCCGTACCAAGCTCAAGCCGCCGGAGTTCCCGACGGCTGCGAGCCTTGCCGCAGACCATCCGGCAGCGACACAACCAGAAGACAACGAATTCGCAGCCGTCGTTCGCGGCGCGCTCGACGAGATCAATTTTGAGGAGAGGCTCAATGGAGATTCTTAACCAGGTCATTCTCGCCGGCAATCTGACCGACCAGCCGAGTGTCTCCGACGCTGGCGGCCGTCAGTTCATTCGTGCCCGCCTTGCTCAGAGCTGGTTCTACGAGACTCAGGGTAAAACAGTCGAGCACCGGCAGTTCATTCCTCTCACCTTCTTTGGGGAAAGCACCATAGCCGCCAAATCCTTCCAGAAGGGCGACAACATCCATGTGACCGGCCAGCTTATCCGGCGTGAGGCCCGCCCGCGGCCGGAAGAGGCAAACACAGGGCGCGAACCGGGAACGATTTACGAGATCCACGTCATTCGCGCTTTCCGCATCGCGGCAGTATCGAAGCAGGAGCAGCTCACGACTCACCAAAACGATATTCGGCGGACGAACGACGCGAAGCGAATTCCATCCTTCCTTGAGGAGAGCATCCGTGATTGGCCTGTTTAAGCGTTCTCTCGCCGCATCGCTCTGTGCGGTCGCGCGCCTGCGCTGTATTTTCGTGCCGACTGGCGCACTCGCAATCGGCGCGATGTTTCTCTGGACCGGCTTCGGCGTCGTCTTCAACTACACACACTCAGCGCCATTCGGACTTTATCGTGAGGAGTTCGAGTCGGAAGCGACGATTCACGATCCAGCCCCGTACGTCTTCTTTTGCCCCGACCGTCGCTGGCCGTCTATGCGAGGCGAGCCGAACTACCGCGACCCTATGCGTACCTGCCCAGATGGCTTTTCGCCTCTTATCAAGCCCGTTGTGGCCTGGCCTGGCGATCTTGTCTCGGTATCGGCGAATGCCATCCGCGTCAATGGACGCCCACTGCCAAATTCCGCCCCGATCGAGCGCGACTCCAAAGGCCAACAGCTTCGTCCTTTTGCCCACGGAGAGTATCGCGTTGGCCCTAACGAGCTTTGGGTTATCAGTTCGTTCAGCACGCGCAGCTTTGATTCCCGGTACTTTGGGCCAATTCCGCTCAGGAGCGTCCACAGTTGGCTACGCCCCTTGCTTGTAGAACATACACACCCATCGTCCCCCGCAGGAGGCCAGTAGCGGTGAGAATTCGAGGGCTTCAGCAATCTGACACTGTGTACACCGTTCTGCTTTTTCTGTTCTCCGCCGTTATTGGCGGCCTTGGCTGGAGCGGCAATCCAGCTCTGCATTTTCTTGCTCTGCTCTACCCATTCGTCTACATGCTTGCGCACCGCCGTCTGGACACGCTCAGCGCGGGTTTTTACTACGCCGCGTCCACCTGGCCGGTGATTCCCGGCGCGCAGAGCTTCTTTCAAACCGGGCGCCATCTCGGGACACCGATTGTGATCTGGCTTGTTTTGGCCGCACTCGGCTCCTTGCCGTGGATACTCTTTTATCACCGGAGGTTTCTACCGCTGTCGGCACTCGCTGCACTGGCGCTCCTCGCTCTGCCGCCCTTGAGCCTCGTGACAGTCGCGCATCCGTTAACTGCCGCAGGACTCTGGTTTCCAGGCACGCGCTGGTTCGGTCTGGCCTTGCCGCTCGTCCTGATCACAGCTCACAAACGACTGGGAACTTCTCTCGTTTTCGCGGTTCTCATCCTCGCTTGTCTTGCTGTTCATGCGCGGTTCGTTCGACCCGTCGCTGATCCACATATTGTTGCGGTCAATACGAACTTCGGCAGTGCGCCCACGCACAGAGAATTCGGCACAGGCGATCAGAAGGTCGAGTACATGCTCGAACAAATCGCGCTTGCGCACCCCAATGCGCTCGTGATCTTCCCGGAGTCTCTCATCCCCAATTGGAGCGCCGCGCATGACGCGCGCTGGGCGTCTACCTTCGCGCAGCTCGACTCGCAGCGCACCGGCATTCTCATCGGCACGACGATTCCAATTCCAAACACCGAAGCCAGCCGCAATGTCCTGCTTTCGCGCGGCTACTCGGAGCATCTCTCCTACGTGCAGCGCGTGCCAATTCCTCTCGGAATGTGGCAGTTCGGCGAATCGCGTCGAGGGTTTCCTCTATCCCTTCGCTTTCCAGCCACCATTCGTGTCTGGCATCGTCGCGCCGGAGTCCTTCTCTGCTACGAGCAGATGGCCTTCTGGCCGGCTGCCAAAACAATGGCGCGCGGCCCTGAGATGCTGATCGCCCCATCGAATCTCTATTGGGCGCGGAACACGCCTATCCCTGCCATCCAGCATCTAGCCGCCCAGGACTGGGCTGACCTTTGGGCGGTTCCGCTCTACGAGGCACGGAACCTATGAGAGCCTTTCTGACTGCCATACTTCTTTCGATTGCAACCAGCAGCCTCGCTCAAGATGCTGACATTGCCGCCCTCGGTCGCCTATGCGTACCCGAAGCCCCACTCTCAACGCTCCGATCCATTGTTCGAGTCGAGTCCAGCGGCAATCCAAACGCCATGCAGATCGACTTCCCCAAAACTTTGCTCAAACGATGGCGCCTTCCCGAGGGCATTCTCGCACTCAAGCGCCAGCCTGCGAACGCGCAGGAGGCGCTGGCATGGCTTCGCTACTTCGAGCAACATTCGATCTCGGTAGACGTCGGCCTGATGCAGGTCAGCACCGCCGAGGCGCATAAGCGCGGACTGGACCCGGAATCGCTGCTCGACACCTGCACCAACCTACGGGCCGGATGGCAGATTCTCGAAGACGCATACCGGATCGAGGTCAGAACATACGGCCCAGGCCAAACGGCTCTACAGCACGCACTCTCACGCTACAACACAGGCGACACCGGCCGCGGCTTCGACAACGGCTACGTCCATCGAGTCCTCGCAGCTCTCCATCGCCTGCCCATCCCATCTCAATCGGAAGAGGAGAAGCGAAGATGATCGACGCAGAGGATTTCCAAATCCCCGGCTCCGGCACACTGAAAAACAAGCTGGGGATTACCGACCCTGATGCGCTTGCCCGCATGGCAACCGAGTCTGCGTCTCGCCGTCTCGCAGAGCTGCAGGAATCGCCTATTCGTGGCGGCTTTGACACTTCGCACCTTCAGGAGATTCACCACTACCTCTATCAGGATGTCTTCGATTGGGCTGGCGAGCTACGGCGCATCGAGAAGGGAGCCGGGTCCCTATCCTCTCTTGAAGACTCCCTCAATCATGCCTTCGACCGCTTGAGCCGCGACAATCTATTGAAGGGCCTCGACGCCGAGGAATGGACCCGACGCGCCTCAGCCCACATCGATGAACTTCGCTCGCTTCATCCCTTCCTCGCAGGCAATGACCTTGCAATACAGGAGTTCACCACGGAACTCGCCCGCAAGAACAATCTGTGCCTGGAGTGGAAGGAGGCGCCTGAGCCAACTGCCGATGCGGTTTCTTTTGCGGAACAAGCTGAGAGGTCAGCGCAATTGCGACGACTGATCATGCTCGCCGTTGATGCTGAACCTGTTACTTCAATTGCCCAGCGCCATCACACTCTCGAACGCGGAAACGAGCTGTCACTCGCAATCCGTGACCCAGGCCCCTGACGCGCGTCCCACAGCGTGACACGTAATGAACCATACATTCCAGTAATACAACGTAATTTGGAGATGTTTTCCGTTATTTAGGCGACAGTTTTTTGCGATGTAACTGTCCAGCCGACTCGAAATATTGTGAGCTAACTTGAGCAGTTTCCGAAACTTCAGCGTCCAATAGGGGTTGTACCAAAGAACCACAAGAGAGCACGAGCATGAAGCAAGTCCGTCTCGATGATCTCAAAATCACGGTTGCCTACTGCCGTACTTCGCGCCCCTTCTTGCGTATTAATGCCGATGAACAATTGTGGGGAAAGCTCTCTGCTTTCCAAACCCATGGCTGCGACGAAATAGCGTACGCTTCGTCGCTCTAGCGCTGACGGTCCTGCCCCCCGGATCTACGTGCAGGACCGCACTGGGAGCACGTGCGAATGGCCTACTTGATCGAACGCAAGGCACAGGTCTTATACATAACCGCGTCTTTGGTGAAGGACAAGGGCAAGAGACGCAAGATCGTCATCGAAAGCCGCCCGGAGTATGCCGTTATTACGCTCCAGGGCTTGAAAGAAGAGTTCCCAATCTCCTGGGAGCACCTCTTCGAAGCTGCGCGGAGGCACCACGCAGAGAATCTGCGTGTCGAAGCAAAGCCTGAAGCCGATGCAACCAGCAGGGAGAAAGGCAAAAGACTCCGCGGATAATCCGCCAGGTCAATTAGGGCTTTCAGCAATCCTCAGACATTCGTCTTTCCTTACGCTGCTTTATTGCGACGCAGAGCCACTTCGTCGATGCGAGCTAAGAGGTACGCGGCGCGCAAATGATCGTGCTTTGTGGGCATCCGCTAGATTTGTGTCCAGCACAAGTTGAATCTTCACCGGAAAAAATGCATATGAACAGCAACCAGTGTCAATGGAGTTGCGTCTATTGAAATGTACATATCACACGCCGCGTGTGCCGTAATCATATTCATCCGGCCTATCCGCGGCGATCTGAATCTGATGAGGTGCGAGGATGTCCAGAAGGATCTTACGACTGCCGAATGTACTTGACCGAACCGGCCTTTCCCGCAGCACTGTCTATCAACGGGTGAGCGAGGGGCGCTTTCCAAGGCCCGTATCGTTAGGTGACCGGGCAGTTGGCTGGGTGGAATCGGATATCGAGGAGTGGATCAACCGACAAATCGAGAACAGCCGCCTCATCCGGTCTGGAGAAGCTGCTCCTTGCTCTTTGTAATCGCGGGAGCAGCTCCTGATTTCTCAGCGACCAATGACTCGACTTCTGTGCCGGCCATGCAGCCGGGACGTTCCGGGAACGGAAAAGATCGTGGATGCAAACAGCCAAGAAGATCCGTTCCTTGATCTTCACCGGGCTTGCGACTACTGACAAGGTCGCATAACCTTTATGCGACCTTGGTCTCCAGTTGAATGAGCTTTCCCTTTTTCATCGTCTGCTCCAGGAAGTCAGCCCAATCCTGCATCATATTGGCCCTGGGGGCAAGATAGAGAGCGTGATTGTAGGCCGCGCTCACTGCATTGCGCGGAGCATGAGCCAACTGCAATTCGATGTGGTCGTGGTTGTAACCTTGCTCGTGCAGCAGGGTTGAGGCCAGACCCCTGAAGCCATGGCCAGTCATTTCGCCTTTGTAGCCCATTCGCTCCAAAGCCTTCAGGATCGTGTTGTTGCTCATCGGACGCCTCTCGCTGCGTTCGCCCGGAAAAAGCCACTGAGAATTGCCGCTGAGGTGCCTCAGCATTTCGAGCGTTTCAAGGGTCTGCTTCGCCAGCGGAACAATATGAGGGGTCCGCATCTTCATGCGCTCGGCAGGAATGTTCCAGCGAGCGTTTTCCGTGTCGATCTCCTCCCATTTTGCCTCGATCAATTCGGTCGTCCGCACAAATGTCAGCGCCATCAACTTCAGCGCGAAGCGCGTAATGTGTTTTCCTCGGTAGACCTCGATTGCCCTGAGCAGATTGGGGAGTTCCTTGCCTTCGATCCGGGCATAGTTGACCTTGCGAGTGGCCTTCAAAACGTCGCTGGGTCGAATCTCGGCAGCAGGGTTACGCCTGCAAAATCCATGTGCGATGGCATATCGGAACACCTGGCCTGTGGTTTCCAGGGCGCGCTTGGCGATGTCGCGGGCGCCCCGCCCCTCAATGGCCTTCACCATGGCGACAATTCCCGGCGCTTCGATCTCCGCGATTGGCAGTGGTCCGAGGCTGGGCAATATGTCCGCCTCCATGCGGCGTTTCACGTAGGCCATGTGCCTGGGAGTAACGCCACCCTGCCAATGCTGCAACCAGCGGTTTGCAACAGACTGAAATGAATTCTCTACAGCGGCCTTTTCGGCGGTTCTTTGCGCTTTTCGCTCGGCCATCGGATCAACTCCGGTTGCCAGCAAACGGCGGCCTTCGGCATGGCGCGCCCTGGCCACGGCAAGGGGAACATCTGGGTACTTGCCCAGGGCCATCAGCCTTTCTTTTTTCTCAAAGCGGTACGACCAGCGCCAGAGTTTGCCACCAGTGGGCATCACCAGAAGGTAAAGCCCACCGCTATCGGTCAATGTGTACGGCTTATCGGCCGGTAGAGACTTCTTGATTGCGGTATCGGAAAGCGGCATATTTCCTCCCTCGAAGGCAATATATACCCTTTTTGACTTTCCATATACCCAAACGTATACCCAAAAATCTCCGGCTTGCATTGGACGGCACTGGACGCTAAAAAACGTAAACCCCAGATTTTCTGTGGTTTATCTTCACTTCTTGGATTTTATCGGAAGCCTTCGGAAGGGGTCGTGGCGGAGAGAGGGGGATTCGAACCCCCGGTAGGGGTTTACCCCCTACAACGGTTTAGCAAACCGCCGCCTTCAGCCACTCGGCCATCTCTCCGCACCTGAAAGGGATTATACCGGAAGTTGTACTAGCGGTGCGGTGCAATCCGGCTTTATGCAATGATTCAGCGCTCTGATGGCCCGGCGAGGCCTAGCGACTATAGCGCTTCTCCAATTGTTATGCCCTGAAACCACAACCGCTGAGTGACTTTTTCCTCAGCCCCCAGTGGACAGGACTTCGTCGCTGGGATGGAAGTAAAGGCCACCTTGCTCAGTGCCTGCAAGGGCGCATTCATTGGAGAACCGCTCTAGCCGGTCGGCTTCTCCGCGGCGAGCCTGGCCTTGTTTCCTTCAAACTGCTTTGCGGAATGCACCACCTGGTCGCGCGCATAAGCCGCATCGTGCCAGCCCTTGATCTCTACCCGTTTGCCTTCCAGATCCTTGTAGATCGAGAAGAAATGGGTAATCTCCTTGAGCAGGTGCGGATAAATGTCGGTGTAGTTCCAAATATTGGCGAAGCGGGGATTATTATTGCCCACCGCCAGCACCTTTTCGTCCAGAACTCCCTGATCCATCATCTCCAGCAGGCCGATGGGACGCACCTCCTGCACGCAACCTGGAAAACTGGGGCCGGGCACCAGCACCAGCACGTCCAGCGGGTCGCCGTCGTCGCTCAGCGTGGAGGGAATGAATCCGTAGTCGCCGGGATAGTGAACCGGGGAGTGCAGGTTGCGGTCCAGCTTGAAAACGTGCAACTGCTTGTCGTACTCGAACTTTTGGGTTCCGCCCTGGGGTATTTCGATAACCGTTCGAAAAATTTCAGGGGAGCGGTCGCCAATCGGCAACTCCAGATAATTGACCATTGTTTTTGCATCTCCTTGGGGAATTGGCCCGGCGCAGGGAAAACGGACCGGATACCGGGCGGCGCTCTCACACGCCAGGATTACTATCATGGCGGATGATGAGGACGCATGTCTATTCGCTCACGGACGCGCCCAATTGTCGCTTAGAATCATTGCATGTGCGGAATCGTCGGTTATGTCGGCAAAAAGAAGGTAGTTCCGGTCATCATCGAAGGGCTGCGGCGTCTGGAATACCGCGGCTACGACTCGGCGGGAATCGCCGTGGGCAGTCCATCCCGCTCAACTCTTGAGGTGCGGCGCGCTCCGGGCAAGCTGGGCAATCTGGAGGAGGTGCTGCGTGAGCATCCTCTTGAGGGCACATACGGCATTGGCCATACACGCTGGGCTACGCACGGACGCCCCACGGAAGAGAACGCTCATCCGCATCGAGATTGCACGGGCCGTATCGTCGTGGTCCACAACGGCATTGTGGAGAATTACCTCGACTTGAAGCGCGAGTTGACCGCTCAGGGACACAAGTTTGTCACCGAGACGGACACGGAGATCATCGCGCACCTTATTGAGCAGGTGCAGACGGAAGCCGACGCAGCCGGCCAGCCGATTCCGCTGGAAGTGGCCGTTCGCCGAGCGGTCAAGCGGCTCACCGGCGCCTTCGCGCTGGGCGTGTTGTCGGCCACAGAGCCGGACAAGATTGTGGTGGCGCGCTTTGGTCCGCCGGTAATTATCGGCGTGGGCGAAGGGGAGTCGTTTGTCGCCTCCGACGTGCCCGGCATTCTGCATCACACGCGCAACATCTACTTTCTGGCCGACGGCGACATGGCTATTCTCACGCTGGCCGGCGTCAAGCTGACCGACTTTGACGGCAACCCAATCGAGCGCGCCCTCACGCGCATTCAGTGGGATCCGATTCAAGCGGAAAAGGGCGGCTACAAGCATTTCATGCTCAAGGAGATTTGGGAGCAGCCGCGAGCCGTTACCGACACCACGTTGGGCCGCGTTTCGCTGGATTCCGGAAAAGTTTTCTTAGGCGAGATGAAAATCTCCGACGAGGAGCTGGCCATGGCCTCCAGCATCAACATCGCCGCCTGTGGCACCAGTTGGCACTCCGCATTGGCCGGGAAATACATGATCGAGCGGCTGGCCCGGCTGCCCGTCGATGTGGATTACGCCAGCGAATACCGCTATCGCAATCCCATTCCCGACCGCAATGCACTCGGCTTGCTCATCACCCAATCCGGCGAAACCGCCGACACGCTGGCCGCGCAGCGGGAGATGATCTCACTGGGCTCAAAGACCGTGGCCATCTGCAACGTGGTGGACGCCATGGTGGCCCGCGAGGCTCACGGCGCCATCTACACGCACGCCGGCCCGGAGATTGGCGTCGCCTCAACCAAAGCCTTCACCGCGCAGCTTACCGCGTTGTTCTTGCTGGCGCTCAAGCTGGGCCAGCTTCGCGGCCGGCTCGACACAGCCCAGTCAGTGGCGCTGATCGAGGAACTCAGCCGCATCCCCTCGAAAATTGAGGAGGTCTTGCGCTCCTGCTCCTCTCAGTGCGAGCAACTCGCTAAAGATTTTTCCACGGTCCGCGACTTTCTCTATCTGGGCCGCGGCATCCACTTCCCCATCGCCCTGGAAGGCGCGTTGAAGCTCAAGGAGATTTCGTACATCCACGCCGAAGGTTACCCCGCGGGCGAGATGAAACACGGGCCCAACGCCTTGATTGACGAAACTTTGCCGGTGGTGGTGCTGGTCACTCGCGATGAATCCGACCCGGCTTCAAAGCTGCGCTACGAAAAAACTCTCTCCAACATTCAGGAAGTTACCGCCCGCTCAGGCCGCGTGATCGCCGTGGCCACCGAGGGCGACACAACCATCGGCGGCCTGGTGGAGCACGTCATTTTCATTCCGCCTGCGCCCGAGATGCTATCTCCGCTCATCGAGATTGTGCCGTTGCAGTTGCTGGCTTACTACATCGCCGTTCGCCGCGGTTGCGACGTAGACCAGCCGAGAAACCTCGCTAAGTCAGTCACCGTCGAGTAGGCCCTCCCTCTTTTCGGAAAGGGTGGTGCAAAAGGCGTAGATCGAGCGATAAACAGAATCCCATTTCGGAGAGGAGGGCGAAAGTTGTCAGAAGATGCACAACCGGAAAACGCTCTTCTCTCGGGTGAACAAGGGGAAGATTGCCCGCCGGGGAAGCAATGGTCGCCGAATTGGTTTGCCGTTTACACCTCTCCACGCCATGAGAAGCGCGTGGGCCAATACTTTCTCCAGAAGGAAATTGAGCATTACGTTCCCCTTTACCAGGCGCGGCGCAAATGGCGCGACGGCTCGAAGGTCACCGTGGATCTGCCGCTGTTTCCCGGCTACGTCTTTGTCCGCATCGACCGGAGCGAGCGCGTGCGTGTGCTGCAGGTGCCGGGCGTCCTGAGCATTGTGGGTGGCACGGGACGCCAACCGGCTTCGATGCCGGACGCGGAGATTGACGCGTTGCGCGCGGGGCTTTCTCTTCGCCACGCCGAACCGCACCCTTTGCTGACCGTGGGGCAACGGGCTCGGATTCGCTCCGGCGCCCTTGCCGGGATGGTGGGCATTGTGGTGCGGCAGAAGAACAGCCTGCGCGTGGTCCTGACCATGGACCTCATCCAACAAAGCGTGGCCGTGGAAGTGGATGGCTCGGAACTTGAGACTCTGGATTCTGATGATCCCGGCCGCGCCTGAAACAGTTTCATGGTTCCGGCAGAACAATCTCATGAGCGCTCATTTCCGCACTATTCTGGCGTTATGTGGATGGGCTATATTGTCTAATGACTGAGTCGGGAACGGGTCGATTGAGTCTTGGACGTTCACCGGCACGCGGCTGCCGAGGGCCAGGAGGTTCTGATGAAGGTTTCCGACACAATTGGATCGGTGCTGAAGCACAAAGACGAAAACAGAGTTCTGTCGATTGCGCCCGAGCAAACGGTCTATGAGGCGCTCGAAATGATGGCCAGGCACGGCATCGGCGCGTTGCTGGTGCTCTCCAACCATCGGCTGGCGGGCGTCTTGTCGGAGCGCGACTACGCGCGCAAAGGGATTTTGAAGGGCCACGCCGCCAGAGAAACCCAGGTCCGCGAGATCATGACCAGCCCGGTTGTCTCTGTCAGCCCGCAGCACACCGTGGATGAATGTCTGACCATGATGACCGAACACCATTTTCGCCATCTACCGGTCTTGCAGGGTGACACCGTGGTGGGAATGATCTCCATCGGCGATCTGGTGAAGTGGGTAATCTCGGATCAGGCGCATACCATCCAGGCTCTGGAGGGCTACATTACGGGCGCGTATCCGGGATAGGCGCCGGAGTCGGATTCACGACTTTAAGAACCTGCCCAAAAACTATTTTTTGAAGGGTACGGGCTTCAGCCCGTACGTTGAGAGCCTGTTTCTGATTACCGGCTTTAGCCGCTGAGGGAATGCAAACTGCCGTAAAAGCATACCTAAGGGGCTAAAGCCCACAACGACTTCTGCCTTTTAAGTACGAGCTAAAGTCCGGCCCCTTCACCCAAAACCGAGTTATTGGAC
>Ga0302320_10007434_pt1 | contig 24129 bp, 18 predicted proteins | sample Bog_T0_3_FD_202130 | JGI IMG/M metagenome (GOLD analysis project Ga0302320, IMG submission 202130) | Peat permafrost microbial communities from Stordalen Mire near Abisko, Sweden - Bog_T0_3 | ecosystem: Environmental > Terrestrial > Soil > Wetlands > Peat | place: Sweden: Abisko, Stordalen Mire...
GAGTAGGAACTGCGTGTTCTTACCTGCCTGCAACTTCGCGTAGGCGACCGGAACCGGTCCAAAGAAATCCGTGTTCGTTTGTTGAGCGTTCAGAAACGCGCTTCCGAGGGTCGGCATGGTGTACACACCGGCCTGGACGAACCACTGCAGTTTTCCGTCGGCCTTTTGGATGAAGATCTCACCGTTGCTCAACGTCGCCTGCTTGGTGTCATCGCCCGAAACTGGGTTGCTTTGTCCTTGGGCGTATCCTGTGATGATGCCGTTCACGGAAAGCTTGCCGAAGGGACCGGCATCGAAGGTCGCCGGCGGCAGCCATGACAGCGGACCCGTGAGAACGAAAGTCGAAAGCGGGGTGGGCGCCGCGTCAGCAGGGGCCGCAGGCGCGGGGGTTTGTGCGGGCGTCGGCGGGGGTGCGGGTGCTTGCGCGCCAGCCACGAGCGCGAATGTCATCGCAACTCCAGCGATCGATCGAAGTATGAACTTTGCATTTGAATGCATCGGCACGAATCCTCCAGAAAAAGTTTGTTGAAGTACAAGACAAAGTGAGATCGTTCAGGCGCGTCAGCGCACGCCCGCTTAAGCCCTGTTCGAGGGCCGTTCTAAGTTGCAAGGAAGTACACACGGTTGCGGTTGAGACTGCCGGCACCGTACCGGCAATCGATTTGAGTTCATGGGCGCCGTGGTTAGGTTGAAACGATCTAGCATTAGTAATGCAAACAAAGCATAAAGATATTATGAGGATCACGAAAAGATTTCCGCGATGCCGAGAAACCAGAGCAGTATCTCCCTTTGCGCGCAGAATGTTACGGTGCAATTCGATGAAGGGTAGCTGCCGGATGCAAAGCGTGAAAAAGGCCTAAAGAACCTGCTAGACTTTACTTTCTTCTGCTCAGGCGCTCGAACGTGATGACTATTCCGCGTTGCAGCGGCAGCGATTTCCACAGATTGCAAGGTTTTGGCGCAGGCTGCCTGGGCGCCCAGATCAATACCTGCTGCGTGCTGCTGGAGTACGCGGTCCATGCATAAAACGAAGGCGAGTGTCGGATTGACGGAGAGCTATCTTGTGCGTTCGGTATTCGGGCCGTGGCGTTCGCGCGGCTCGGGCACACGCATACTTCTGTTCACGCTCGAGTCCGCGCTGGGCGCAGTGATCGTGGTGTTCATGGCGGCGCTGGCGCATTGGTTTAGCTGGCTGCTTCCCATCGCCGCGCTTCTTTACCTGTCGGTGGTGGTGCCCACGGCGCTGCTCTGCGGCTTTTGGCAGGCGGTCATTGTTTCTCTCACGGCGGTGGTGGCGCAAAGCCTGTTTTCGGCGCGACAGCCGGAGCTATCGCTGGCCGCCAATCCGGCAAGCTCGATTGCGCTGGCGGTGTTTGTGCTGGTGGCCCTCACCGTGAGCCGGCTTTCTTCGCGCATCACCGAGCACGCGCGCGAGGCGGAGTCGCGGGGTGGGCAAATGGAGGATCTCTACGAGTTCACACGGCGAACCCTGCAGATGAATCTGCACATGGAGCCTGGACCGCAACTGGCCGAACTGGTGCACGACATCTTCGATTTCGAAGGTGTCGCGGTCTTCGATGCCGATTTGCACGACGTGTACCAGGCGGGATACTGGAACGTCGATCCCCAGGAGATGGCGCAGAACGTCTACTACTTCGAGACCTCGGACGATGATCCGGAGAGCGGGATCGGGCGGCGCGTGGTGCGCCTGGGAGCGGTGCCTGTCGGTAGCCTTGTTGTGCGCGGTAACAGCAGCCCGTTGACCAACAATGCCATCGCTTCTCTGATCGCCATCACCTTCGATCGCTATCGCGCCTTCGCGAATGAGAGCCGGATCGAAACCGAGCGGCGCACCGAACAACTCCGCGCCACCGTGCTCGACAGCCTGGCGCATGCTTACAAGACTCCGCTGACTGCGATTCGCGCGGCTTCGACGGGTCTGAGCGAGATGGGACATCTTTCGCCGGGCCAGTCGGAACTGGTGACGCTGATCGATGAACAAACACATCTGCTGGGGGACCTGACCACGCGCCTGCTGACCACGGCGCGCCTGGATGCAGGCGACATCGCCATCCACGTGGAGCGCGTGAACGCGGGAACGCTGGTGGAAGAAGTGGTGAGCAGTCTCAAAGAGCGGCTGGCCAGCATGAAGGCGGCGATTGAAATCGAAGATGAGAACCTGGTATTGAGCTGCGACCGGCAGTTGATGGTGATGCTGCTGACCCAGTACATTGACAACGCATGCAAGTACTCGAACTTCGGAACCACGGTCACGATCAGGGTTCTTGCCGCCGGGGCGGAGGCAATCTTTTCTGTGAACAGTTTCGGGCCGGTGATTCCCATGTCGGACCGCGAGCGCATCTTTGACCGCTACTATCGCTCGTCGAGCTACGCGAACCGCGCGCCCGGTACGGGCATCGGACTTTCCGTGGCCAAGCGCGCGGCGCAGATTCACGGCGGCTATGTGTGGGTGACCAGCGACGAGCAGGAAGGCACAACGTTTTTTGCGGCGATTCCGCTGACAGCGGAGAAGGAGAATTCGTGATGTTGCAGCCCCCAGTGCGTACGTTGATTCGCATTCTCGTGGTGGATGACGAGCCGGCCATTCGCAGGGCGCTGCGCCCGCCGCTGATGGAGCTTGGCTTCCAGGTGGCTGAGGCCTCGCGTGGCGAGGAAGCGTTGCAGGCGCTGCGCAATGGCAGTTACGATGCCGTGCTGCTCGACGTGAACATGCCGGGTATCGGCGGCATTGAGACGCTGCGGCGCATTCGCACCTTTGCGCCGCGCTTGCCCGTGCTGATGCTGACCGTGCGCGACGAGGAAGAAGACAAGGTGGAGGCGCTGGACCTGGGCGCCGACGATTATGTGACCAAGCCGTTCAGCACACGGGAGCTGATTGCCCGCATCCGCAGCGCGGTGCGGCGCGTGCGCGCTCCGGCGCGGCCTGAAGACGCACCCATGGAGATCGGCGAGATTCGCCTCGAGCCCGTCAAGCGGCGCGTGACCAAGCGTGGCGTCATTGTAAAGTTGACGCGCAAGGAGTTCGACATTCTGTATTGCCTGATGAGCCGCGCGGGTCGCGTAGTGACCTATGCCAAGCTGCTCACGGCTGTGTGGGGCGCGGAATGCCGCGAGGAAGTGGAGTATCTGCGCACCTTTGTGCGCCAGCTGCGCAAAAAAATCGAGGACGATCCCGCGAATCCTCTTTACCTGCTCACGGATGTCTACGTGGGCTACCGCTTTGCCGACGCGCTGATGTTCCAGCAGGAAACCGCGGCGGGCGGCAGCGATTCACTTGAGCCACCGGACGAGGTGACGGAAGGCGCGTAGTGCCCCGGGGCCACGGCCGTTCACGACGGAATTATATGGACTTGGTTCCAGCTCCGCTAACCCCGCTAACCCCGCTGTCTCATTCGTCGTAGTGCAGCAGGCTGAAGACGTCGTATTCCTTGAAGCGCTCGCGGCCCTTCAGGAAATCGAGTTCAACGGCGAATCCCAGGCCGGCGATGACGCCGCCCAATTGCTTCACCAGCTTGACGGTGGCCTCCATGGTGCCGCCCGTGGCGAGCAAATCGTCCACCAGCACGACATTCTGGCCGGGCGCGATCGCGTCCATGTGAATCTCCAGCGTGTCGGTGCCGTATTCCAGATCGTAGGTGACGCGGGCCACCGGCGCGGGCAATTTCTTGGGCTTGCGGACGGGAACAAAGCCGGCGTTGAGGCGATAGGCGAGCGCTGGCCCGAAGATGAAGCCGCGCGCCTCGATGCCCAGCACCAGGTCGACGTTGCGGCCAATGTAATGAGCGGCCAGCGCATCAATGAGTTGCGCAAAGCCCGTCTTGTCCTTCAGGAGCGTGGTGATGTCGTAAAACAAAATCCCCGGCTTGGGAAAATCGGGTACAGTGCGGACCAGCTTTTTCAGGTCCTCTATGTTCACGGGCTTGACGGTTTCCGGCATGATTGTGCTTCGCTCCAGTTTCGGTTCTCAGATGTCAGTGATCAGTTCCTAGTCTATCGTTCGGCGGCGCGGAGCGGGGAAGAGATTGTGCCTGGGGGCGGTCTTCTACTCCCTATTGGCTACTCCCTACTCCCTGTCCTTTCACCACGCGCCATCAATGCGGAATGACGAGAGGTTTTCGGCTTCGCTGTCGCTGAGTGTGTGCTCGTCGAAGCGATCGACGCGGCTGCCGCGCGGGCCGCGCTTCAAACTGGATCGAAGTTCGTCGAGATCCGCTGCCTCGCCCGCGGCGACCACTTCCACGTCGCCCTCCTCGGTGTTGCGCACCCAGCCGCGCAGGTTGAGATCGCTGGCCTCGCGCTGCACAAACCAGCGAAAGCCGACGCCCTGCACGCGGCCTTGAATGAGGAAGTGAAGAACCATGATCAATGAGCAGTTTTGCAGATGGGCGCGCGTGGGTGCAAGCGAGAGCGAGTCAGCGAGGGAGCTAGTCAGCAAGTCAGCCACCGCCGCGCTACACTGAAATCAGCATGGTCTTCGTTCTCGACAACTACGATTCGTTTACCTACAACCTGGTGCAGTACCTGGGCGAACTGGGCGCGGAGGTGGTGGTGCGCCGCAACGACGAGGTGACGCCCGAAGAAGTGGAAGCCATGAAGCCTGAGCGGATTCTGCTCTCGCCGGGGCCATGCACGCCGGGCGAAGCCGGCATCCTGGTGCAGCTGATTCGGCACATGGCGGGCAAAGCGCCGATTCTGGGCGTCTGCCTGGGCCACCAGGCCATCGGCGAAGCCTTTGGCGGCAAGGTGGTTCGCGCCCAGACCCTGATGCACGGCAAGACCAGCGCGGTCGATCACGATGGAACCGGCGTATTCGCGGGCCTGCCCACACCGCTCACTTGCACACGCTATCACTCGCTGATCGTCGAGCAGGAGTCGCTGCCCGCTGAGCTGGCCGTAACGGCGCGGACCACGGAAGCAAGCGGTTCGGTCATTATGGGCATGCGGCATCGCACACTGCCCATCGAGGGCGTGCAGTTTCATCCCGAGAGCGTGTTGACCGAAGGCGGACACCAGATGATCCGCAATTTTCTGGATATGTGAACTATGCGAGCTGCGCTGAAGGCCGTAATTCAACATGCGGGCTCTTCGCACGCACGAGCTGTTGTGCGCGCGCGGAAATCGCTCTGCGTTCCAGGCCTGTGTGTGGCTTTTTTCGCGAGTTGCGGCGCATGGGCGCAGACAGCGCCGGCGACCACAGTCGGCTCACCCGAGAGCGCGCCCGCGGCGCAAGATAGAACGCAGCCGGCCTCGCAGCCCGATCAGACACCCAAGTTCAGCACACCTCCCGTCGCCGTGGTTCCGCTGGACAAAGCGCTTCCCGGCGCCGCGCTCACCGTGGAAGGGCCGATGCAGGCCTGGAACGGCAGAGCCTATATGACCGGCAGCGGCAGCATCGCCGCGGGAACGGGAACGGCTGAGGTGACGCTGCCTTCGCGAGGAATATTGCGCGTGTGCGCGTCGAGCACCGTGAAGCTTGCAGCCGACTCGAGCGCTCCGGCGGGCGAAGTTCCGGGCTTGCTCATCGCGCTCGATCGCGGCGCGGCGGAGATGAGCTTTGCCGCGAGCACGGCGCGCGAAAAGAATGCCGACACCTTGCTCACGCCGTACTTCCGCATTCTCATCGGCGGACCGAACGCGGTGGATTTGAAGGTGCGCCTGGGCGAGCACGGCGACACGTGCGTGGACAACGCCGGCGCCGACGCGCCCTATGTGGTCGTGACCAGCGTGTTCGACGGCGGCCTCTACCGCGTACAGCCCGGCCAGCGCGTGATGTTCGAGCACGGTAGCCTGCAATCGGTTGTGGACCAGGAGAAGGAACCCTGCGGATGTCCGCCGCCGCTCACCGAAACGCGCGGCAACGAGTTTCCGCTGGCGCAGAGCGAAGGCCTTACACCGCCTTCATCGCAGGCCCCGGTAATTGCCGCTTCGCCGTCGCATGGCGCCAGCGCAGCGGATACGCTGAGCTATAGCGGCACGGATCACGCGACGCAACCCGCTGGCCCCGTGACCGCAGCGCCGACGCCAAGTGCGCCGCCCGCACCGCAAGCTCCCGCGAAGCAGAAGAAACCGGGATTCTTCGGCAAGATCGGACAGTTTTTCCGGCGGATCTTTGGGGCGGAATAGAAAAGCAGGGAACAAGGGAACGAGGGACCAAGGGAATAAGAAGCGCTGAGACTCAGTGCCAATCTCCCGAGTGCCTGTCACCTAGCCCCGTTGCTGCTTCGTGTTGGAGTACCCTAATCTTGAGCCTCCGATTCAGGTGTTTCCATGCGCACTTTTCATCTGCCGATGTTTGCCGCGGTTGCCGGGTTCTTGCTTGTTGTCACCTCTGCCGCGCCTCAGCAGCCAGTTGCTGCGCCGCCCCCATCAGCCTCAAATTCTGAGCCTTCCACTCCTGCTCAAATAGCAGCCGCCGTCGAAGCCAGCGTCGCCAACTACCGCAAGATCATTGTGCTGATGGACGATGCCACGGCTCTGGACGAGGGAAACCGCGAACGGGTGCGCACCGCAGCCTGGATTCTCTTTGAGAAGAATCGCGACCGTCTCGACCAATTGGAAGAGAGCCTGCGCGCGGATGCTGCTCGGAACAACTCTCCGCTCGTCGCCGCATTTCTCGATCGGCTGGAGAACGACGCCGATTACCGCGATGCCGACAAGCTTGCCTTTCGCGATCTCCTCGACGACCTGGCCGCGATTCCCGTGGCGGAGATTCCCTGTGCCTCGCTGCGCCAACGCATCAGTGACGATGCGGCCGTGCTCGAAAAGATCCAGGCGCTCTACCAGGCGGAGATTTCCCAGATCTTTTCGGGCTTGCAGACGCGCGGCATGGCCGTGCATCGCGAGGCCTGGGATCATTACGTCGCTTTTCTGAAAACGCAATACACGCGTGAAGCGGTTCTGAAGGAAGCCGACTCCGAGCTTCCTCCCGCAGAGTCGCGCGGCGGCGCGGCAGCCCGCGGCAAGCTGGAGATTTCGGGATTGGAAATGCCTACGAAGACCGTCGCTCTGACCTTCGACGACGGTCCGCATCCGCGCTACACCGATCAGGTGCTGGCCATTCTCAAGAAATACGACCTGCATGCGGTGTTCTTTGAAGTCGGCAAGAATCTGGGAACCGTCAACGGCAACGAGGTAAAGCTCGGCGCCAACGCAGCGGTCAGCAATCGCATTCTCGCATCGGGCTCGTTCATCGGCAATCACACGTACAGCCATCCCGTTCTGCCCAAGCTGGACGCGGCGGATCAGTCGAAGGAGATCGATTCCACCAGCCTGCTGCTCACCAATATTTTGAAAGCACCGCCGGTGCTGTTTCGGCCGCCGTACGGCGCGGCAAATGCGGGCATTCTCACCGAGGTTCAATCCGACAAGATGAAGACCGTGATCTGGAACGTGGACTCGGAAGACTGGGCCGACCCGGTGCCGAATTCGGTGGCGCAGAGGGTGATTGCCGACGTCGAGAAGCAGCATCGCGGCATCATTCTCTTCCACGACATTCACAAGGTGGCTCTCGACGCGCTTCCGGTTGTAATTGAAACGCTGGAGGCCGATGGATACAACTTTGTAACGTGGAACGGCACCGCCTTTGGCGCGCCGGAGACGCGCGGCGACCAACCGCAGGCGCCTGCGCCTCCGCCCACGGTGCAACCCTATCGCGAAAGCTGGGCGGCGATTGTCGGCATCGATGACTACGCGAACTGGCAAAAGCTGCAATATGCGGTGCACGATGCTCTCGGCGTGAAGGATGTGCTGATTCAGAAGTACGGTTTCAAGCCCGATCACGTGTTCACGCTGCTGGATGGGCAGGCCACGCGCCAGAACATTCTTTCGCTGCTCGGCGACAAGCTGGGCGGCGCACAGGTGCAGCACGAAGACCGCGTCCTCGTCTTTTTCGCGGGTCACGGCGCGACGCGCAAGTTGGCCTCGGGCAGGGAGCTGGGATACATCATTCCCGTTGACGCCGACCTCGCGGATCTTGAAGGCAGCGCCATCTCCATGACGAACTTTCAGGACATCTCGGAGGCCATCCCCGCCAAGCACGTGTTGTTTGTGATGGACTCCTGCTATAGCGGATTGGCGCTCACGCGTGGCGGCCTGCCCGCGTTCTCGCAGAACTACCTCACCGAGATTTCGCGCCGCGAAGCCCGCCAGATGTTTACTGCTGGCGGAGCGGACCAGCAGGTGGCGGACAACGGACCCAACGGACACTCGGTGTTTACCTGGACGTTGCTGCAAGGACTGGATGGCCGCGCGGATTTGAATGGCGATGGCATGATTACCGCCTCGGAACTGGCGGCCTACGTCGCCCCAGCCGTTTCCGCCTTGTCGCATCAAACCCCGGCATTCGGCAACCTTCCCGGCACGGAAGGCGGCGACTTTATCTTCAATCTGAAGCACGATACTGAGTTTCTGAATGAAGATTCGGCGCAGCTGGATGATCAAGCTATCAAAGTCAACGCGGAACTCGAGAAGCTCCGCAGCCAGATGCGCGCAGAAGAACGCGCCAACGAAGAGCTGCGCAAGCAGCTTGCCACTGCGGAGTTGCGGTTGAAGCAGGGCGCACCGGCCGCAGACGCAGGTCCCGCCTCTGCTTCCGCGCCCGCGAGCGCTTCTCCCGTCGCCGGGAACGCGCCCGCGACAATGACCGCATCGGGGCCTGTCGCTGCGCCCGATGCCACAAAGCCGGAGCCGGCCAAGTCGCCGTCAGAGGTCGCCGCCGCTGCCAACGATGAAGGGATGCGGCTCTATCAGGAAAAGCGCTACGAAGATGCCGCGGCAAAGTTCGTACAGGCGTCGAATCTGCGGCCGAACATGGCGCTCTATGCCAACAACGCAGGGTTCGCATTTTTCCGCATGGAGCGGTACGAGGACGCGGTGAAGTGGTTCCAGCAGACGATCACGCTCGATCCCAAACGGGCGGTTGCGTGGCTGAACCTTGGGGATGCTTACGTCAATCTGAAGAAGGATGCCGATGCCCGCGACGCGTATGAAAAGTACCTCGCGTTATCGCCCAACGGCAAAAGCGCACCGGACGTCCGAGAGAGGTTGAAGTCGCTTCCTTGAGCGTAGGGCCTCCCGCTTTCTTGTTCCCTTGTTCCCTCGGTCCCTTGGTCCCTTGGTCCCTGTCCCTTACATTTCCCGCGCGCGCTCAATGGCTCGAATCACTGCCTGTGCCTTGTTGATGGACTCCTGGTGCTCGAGCTCGGGCACGGAGTCGGCCACAATGCCTGCGCCGGCCTGCACGTAGCCTTTGCCGCCAATCGATAGCATGGACCGGATCGCGATGCACGAGTCGAGGTTTCCGGAGAAGTCGGCGTAAAGGACGGCGCCGCCGTAGGTGCCGCGACGCGCGGGCTCCAGCTCTTCGATGATCTCCATGGCGCGAACCTTGGGCGCGCCAGAGAGCGTGCCGGCCGGGAAGCAGGCGCGGAGCGCGTCAACTGCCGTCAGGTCCGGCCGCAGTTGGCCTTCGATGGAACTCACAATGTGCATCACGTGCGAGTAGCGCTCGACGAACATCAGCTTGTCCACCTTGACGCTGCCGAAGTTACTGACGCGGCCCACATCGTTGCGGCCCAGGTCCACCAGCATCACGTGCTCGGCGCGCTCCTTCTCGTCGTGCAACATCTCTTCGGCGAGGGCGTTGTCTGCGGCTTCCGTCGCGCCGCGCGGCCGAGTGCCCGCGATGGGGCGGTACTCCACCTTGCCTTGGTGAACGCGGACGAGCAGCTCCGGCGACGACCCCGCCAGTTCCACGGGTTTTGACCTTTTGGAGGAGGGGAGTGCCGGGCTGCCCAGCGGCCCCTCCGGATCAAAGCGCAGGAAGAACATGTAAGGGCTGGGGTTGACGGTGCGCAACGCGCGATAGACCTGGAAGGCGTCGACGCCGGGCTCCACGTCAAAGCGCTGCGAAAGCACAACCTGGAATGCGTCGCCAGCGCGGATGTACTCCTTGGTGCGGGCGACCGAGGCCACAAAATCGCTCTTTGACGTGCGATAGTCGACTTTGAGCTTGCCGTGTTTTCCTGGTTTTGGACGAGGCAACGGTAAGGCAAGTTGTTTTTCCAGCTTGTCGAGGCGCTTGACGGCGCGAGTGTAAGCAGCCAAAGCGTTGCCGTGCGAGACATCGGCCGTTACGACCAGCCAGATTTCCTTGCGCACATGGTCGAAGGCCAGCACCTCGTCGAAAAAGAGCAGGCAAGCGTCGGGGATGCCGAGCTCATCTTTGGCGCGCGCAGGCAGGCGTTCGATCTGGCGCACCGCATCGTAGGCGAAAAAGCCCACAGCGCCGGCGGTAAACGGCGGCAGGCCGGGCAGGCGTGCCGGCTTGTGGCCGCTGAGCGCGTCGCGCAGTACGGCGAAGATGTCACCCTGGATGCGGGTGGCTTTGCGGCCTTGAGTGATGGTAATTTCGCGGCCGCGCGACACAATGCGCTTGAAGGGAGTGAAGCCGATAAAGGTGTAACGGCCCACCTGCTCGCCGCCCTCGACGGATTCGAGGAGAAAGCACTCGCGCTCAGGCCACGCGGCGCGCAGAAAGGCCGAAACCGGGGTTTCCAGGTCGGCCATCAGCGTGCGGCAAACGGGGACCAGCGTGTGCGTCCGGGCCAGAGCCAGGAACTCTTTGCGCGATGGGTGGGCTGGGTGAGAAGAGGCTGTCACATTTTCAGTGTAACTGTTGGCGGAATTAGGCGGATCAATTGTCTTTCTCGCTTCAGGTACGGATCGGGAACGCGGTGATCTGCCCGGGAAGCGTCTTTGCATGAGGGTGACGGCACACCTTGACGCGGACCGGCAGCAAGCCTAGACTCACTGAGGTTTGGCTTTATAGGCGGTCTTGGCCGTCCCCAGCGCGCTGATAGATAGTACAGCGGAACCGGGCGGGAAGCAGCCACGAAAGCTGAAACCGGGAAGAACTGCCGCGGCGCAGATATGCTGGATGAGCGGGGCAAAATTTCAGCTCCGGGAACGTCCGGAAGAATGACGGAAGATGGAGAGGCTTATGGCAACTGGAACCCCCAATGTGACGCTGGACCAGGAGATCAATCCCTGGGAGGCGCAAAACGCGCGCTTTGATTTTGCCGCGCGCAAGTTGAACCTGGATGAAGGACTGTGGAAGGTACTGCGCACGCCGTCGCGGGAGATCATTGTGCACTTTCCGGTGATGCTCGATAACGGCATGATCGACATGTTCACCGGTTTTCGCGTGCAGCACAATATCGCGCGCGGCCCGTGCAAGGGAGGCATCCGCTACGCGCCCGAGGTGACGCTGGATGAAGTGCGCGCCCTGGCCAGTTGGATGACCTGGAAGTGCGCGGTGGTGAACATCCCCTTCGGCGGCGCCAAGGGCGGCGTTATCTGCGATCCCAAAGCGATGAGCAGTGGCGAGCTGGAGCGCATGACGCGCCGCTACACGTCGGAGATCATCGAGTTTATCGGGCCGGAGAAGGACGTGCCCGCACCCGACGTGAATACCAACGAGCAAACCATGGCCTGGATCATGGATACCTACTCCATGCACATGCGGCAGACCGTGACCGCCGTGGTGACGGGCAAGCCGGTGAACATGGGAGGCTCGAAGGGCCGCATTGAGGCGACGGGCCGCGGCGTGAAAGTGGTGTGCGACGAGAGCCTGCGCTATCTGAATATGCCGGTTGAAGGCTGCCGGGTGGTGATTCAGGGATTCGGCAACGTGGGGTCGAACGCGGCGCGACTGATGCAGGAGCGAGGCTATTCGATCATCGGCATTGCCGAGCGCGACGGCGGCCTCTTCAACCCTTCCGGTATCGACATTCACCAGTTGCTCGAGTACAAGTACCGGAACAACACGATTCTCGGTTTCCGCGGCGCCGAAGCCATGCCCAGTGAGGAACTGCTGCTGGTCGACTGCGAGATCCTGATCCCGGCGGCGACGGAGAACGTCATCACCAGCCGCAATGCCGACAAGATCAAGGCGAAGATCGTGGTGGAGGGCGCCAACGGGCCCACTACCGCCGTGGCCGACGAGATCCTGGCGGAGAAGCGCATCTTCATCGTGCCCGACATTCTGGCCAACGCCGGCGGCGTCACGGCCAGTTACTTTGAGTGGGTGCAGGATCGCCAGGGCTATTTCTGGAAAGAGGCCCAGGTGAATGACCAACTTGAGACCATTCTGCGCGACAGCTTCGACGATGTGGTGCGCTATGCCGAGGCTCACGGCGTGAACAATCGCATTGCAGCGTATATGCTGGCGATTGATCGTGTGGCCTTCACCATCAAGCAGCGCGGATTCTACGCATAGGGCAACGAGCAACAGGGGCAATCGTGGCGGGGGAAGCGTGGCTTCCGCCGCCATTTGCTTATTGATGCTCAGTGCCGGCGGGCCGCTTCCGGTGCAATAATAATGTCACGCCACCAGAGATAAGAAAGCGCGGCGCCGACCGGATGAATTTACCTAATTCCATCACCATGACGCGGATCGTCATGATCCCGCTCTTCCTGTGGATTCTCTCGCCGCACTTTCCGTGGCAGGGTTCAAACGGCGAGCAGGAGATCGCTGCGTCAATTCTGTTCGTGCTGGCCTCGATTACCGACGGTCTGGACGGCTATCTTGCACGCAAGCGCGGCCAGATCACAACCATGGGCATACTGCTCGACACGATCGCCGACAAGATCATGGTGACGGCCGCGTTTGTCGCGCTGGTGGCCTACAATCCCGAAGTGGTGAAGGTTTGGATCGTGGTCGTGATCATCGGCCGCGAATTTCTTATTTCGGGACTGCGCTCGATCGCGGCGTCTGAAGGTTTCACGGTCTCGGCCAGCGAATTGGGCAAGCTGAAGACGGTGGTGCAGATCGTCGCCGTGGTCTCCGCCATCCTGGCGCACCGCTGGGACCACTGGCAGATCGGCCTGATTGCGATTCCGGTAAAGTGGTACGCGATTGCGGCCATCTATTTTGCTGCCCTGGTCGCCGCGATTTCGGCAGTGGATTATTTCATCGCCTTCTGGCGCAAGATCGACCACGCCTCAAAGGATCGGCGCAAGGCCGCCGTGCTTACGCGCGGGAAGAGCGTGCGCATCTCGTAGAGGCAGGGAATAGCCAATTGCCAATCCCTATTGGCTACACGCTGTTCCCCGCTTTTTCACTGTCCAATTTCATACCGTACCAGTGCCAGCGCGGTCTGGTACGCATAGCGTGCGTTGGTGTTTTCGATCTCGGCTTGCGTCTGGTTGAGCTGCGCCTGGGTGAGATCGACAATGCCGCTCAGGCCGATCTTGTAACGCGCCGTGGCCAGGTCAAGCGCAAAGTTGGCCTGGTCGAGCAGTTGCTGCGTTACGGCAATACGCTGATAGGCGGTTTGCGCGTTGAGGACTGCCGTGCGCACGTCGCGCGCGATGGTGTCGCGCAGGTTGCGCACGTCTTCCTGCGCCGCCTGCGCGCGCAACTTCGCTTCCTTCGCTTCGGCGCTAAAGAGAAAGCCGTTGAAAACGGGAATGCTGATATTGCCGCCAGCGGCGCCGTACCACGAGGATTCAATCTGATCGGCGCGCACCGGCGTTCCGCCCACGGCGCTCAAGGCCGATAGGGTGGGTAGCATCAAGTCGCGTTGCGCAATGCTGAACTGGCGGGCGGCGACGGATTTGTCTGTGAGGGCGGCGAGATCGGGCCGAGCCTGAAAGGCGCTCTGGACAAGGGCCTCGGCGTCATCCGGCGCGGGCGCAGGATGGTTGTTGGTCTCGTCGACGAGCGTGTATTGCCGATCCTGCTCGGAGCCGAGGACATTATTGAGCGCCGCCATCGCCGACTGCGTATTATTTTCCGCGTCGAGCAACAGCAGCTTGGCTTGCGAGAGTTGCACGTTGGCAAAGCTCAGGTCGAGATCGGAGCGAATCTTGGCCTTGGTGAGCGCGGAGACCTGATCGCCAGTTGCCTGGCGCTGGGTGACGGTCTGCTGCGCCACCTTGAGCACCGCCTGTGCCGTGAGCGCCTGGTAAAACGCCTGATCGACGGTGAGCGTGATGTCGAGTTCCGTCGCGCGCTCGCTTTCAAGTTGCGCTCGGGAATTGGATTGCGCGCTCAAGACGAGGTTGCGCGTCCGCCCGAAATCGGTGATCAATTGGCTCACTGTGAGTCCGCCCGCGGCGCGGTTGTAAACGGAGGGATTGTTGAGCATTCCAGCAGTGATGCGGCTGTTCTCGTGCGCATCCACGGCGGTGAGATTGCCGGTGGCGGCGGGGAACTCGGCCGCGCGCACTTCGCGCGTCACCTGCGCCTGGGCCAGAGCCAGCAACCGCGCCACCGTGATGTTGGGATTGTTGCGAATTGCCATCTGCTCCGCTTGCGCGAGCGTGAGAAACGGGCCAGCGGATGACGTTGAGCTTTGCGTCGCGCCGGGCGTCGCTGCCTGTGGCGCGGAGCCCGACTGCAGAGCGGCAATCAGGTGCACAGTCGGCGCATCGGGGAGTTGGATTTGCTGTGCCTGCGCGTCCATCGGTCGAGCCGGAAACACTGCGGAGAAAAGAGCGGCGCAGACGGCCGCGAGAAACGCCGCGCGAATCAACTTATTCATTGTCCATACCCTCCGCGAAAGCGGTGTTTGCACTGCGCCGGTCGTGGATCAGCAGATATACGGCGGGAACGAGGAACACGGTGACGGCGACTGAAGCAGCGAGTCCGCCGATGATGGCGCGAGCCAGAGGAGCGTACTGCTCGCTGCCGGCTTCAAGCCCGATGGCCATGGGAATCATGCCCAACAGCGTGGCCAGCGAGGTCATCAGGATGGGGCGCAGGCGAATCTTGCAGGAGTGCACCACAGCTTCAAGCAGCGGCTGGCCCTGCCCGTGCAGGATGCCGGCAAACTCCACGATGAGAATGCTGTTCGAGACTACGATGCCGGTCATCATGATCACGCCCATCAGCGACATGATGTTGAGCGTGCTGCCGGTGACGAGCAGAATCAGAACCACGCCGGCGAGTCCCGGCGGTATGGCCATGAGAATGATGAAGGGATCGACGAAGGAGCGGAACTGCGCCATCAGGATCAGGTAGACCATAAGGATAGCGATGATGAGCCCCAGACCGAAGTCCTTGAAGGCCTGGTTCATGTTCTCGACGGCGCCGCGCACCTTGATGGTTGTGTTGCGGTCGGTTTTGGTGGAGGCCAGCAGCTTGTCGATGCGCGCGCCCACACCCTGCAGCGCCTCGGTTTTGGTGGCGACATAAATGTCGATCACGCGGCGAATCTGGTAGTGATCCACCTCGGTGGGTGTATTGATCATTTGAATGTCGGCCACGGAACTGAGCGGAGTGTAGCCACTGGTGTGGCCGCCGCTTTCGAGATTCTGCGGCATGGCCGAGGCCGCGCGGCCCTCCTCGTCGGGGCCATAGCCTGCGGGCCGTTCGCCGCGCAAAGGAATACTCCGGAAATCTTCCATGGACATGTTGTTCAGGAAGCGGTTCGAATACTGCACGGTGACCATGTAGTTATTGCCGCTCTTTGGGTCAATCCAATAACTCGGCGCAACCTGCCCATCGGAAGTCATCGCCGTGATGACGTTATCGACCACGTCCTTGGTAGTGAGCCCGATGAGGCTGGCCCTCTCACGATCGATGTTCAACTGGATACCGGGAAAGTCGAGGTTCTGCGGGATGAAGACGCTGCTCACGTTGGGCATGCTGCGGATCTGGGCGGCGAGGCTCTGCGCAATGGTGAAGGCGCCTTCCATATCATTCGATCCCACCTGGATGTCGATCGGCGCGGGCAATCCCTGGTTGATGACGCCGTCGACCAGGCCGCCGGCCTGAAAGTACGTGGATAGCTCCGGCATCTCCTCGGAGAGTTTCTGCTGCACGCGGCGCATGTATTCGTAGCTGCCGGTGCTGTGACCTTCCTTGAGGCTGGTTTGTACGAAGGCCGTGTCCATGGATGCGTTGGATGTGAAGATGGCGGAGAGATCGGGAAAGACGCCGATGTTGGAGACGATCATGTCGAGATCTTTGGGCCGGACCACACTGCGGATGACGTCTTCCACGCGCGCCACGTATTGGTCGCTCACTTCGAGGCGCGTGCCGCTGGGCATGCGCACGTTGATGACGAACTGACCGGGATCGGTGCGCGGAAAGTAAGCGCGGCCGAGGAAAGGAAACAGTCCGAGAAGAATCACCGCCAGGCCGCCGAGAATGACCGCAGTGGTCATCGCCGGGCGTTCGAGTACGCGGAAGGCAAGTTTCTCGTAGCGATCGAGGAGCCGATGAAAGTGGCTGTTGAAGAGGACGAGAAATCGCTTGAAAAACGATGGCTTGCGCCCCTCCACGGCGTCGATGTCGCCTTCGTCTGCCTCGCCCTCAGGATCGAGGCGGATGTATTTGGCGCAGAAGAGTGGCACCACGGTCATGGCGAAAAAGTACGAGGCAAAGATGGAGAGCGCCACGGCGAGTGCGAGCGGGGTAAAGATGTACTTGCTGATTCCAGAAAAGAAGGCTATGGGAAAGAACACGATCGCGGTGGTGAAGGTGGCTGCCAGTACGGCCATGGCGACCTCCGTTCCGCCTTTCTCCGCAGCCTCCTGCGGGGGCATGCCCGCTTCCATGAAGCGGAAGATGTTCTCGAGTACGATGACGCCGTTATCGATGAGGCGCGAGAAGACCAGGGCCAGTCCGCCGAGGAGCATGGTGTTGATGGAGTCGCCCATCAAGTGGGAGATGAGCAAACAGACCAGCATGGAGAGCGGAACCGCCAGCAGCACGGCCACTGTGGCGCGCGGGCTGCCCAGGAAGATGAGAATCATAATCCCGGTGAGCACCAGGCCGATCAGGGCCTCGCGCGAAACATTGCCGATGGCAAGCTTGACGAAGATCGACTGGTCGAAGACTACGGCAGTTTTGAGCGATTGGGGAATGTCAACGAGATGCTTGATGGCCTGCTTCATTCCGTTGACGATGGTGATGGTATTGCTGTTGCCTGCTTGTTTGAAAACCGGCACGTAGACAGAGCGCTGGCCGTCGATACGGACAATGTTGTACTGCAGCGCGCCCGCATCCACCGCGTGTCCAATATCGGCGACAAGAACCGACCCGTTTCCCACGGATTTAAGAGGCATCTCGTTCATGGCCTCCGCCCCTGGGAACTGGCTATTGGCGTAGATGTTGTAGTCTTTGGAACCGATGCGCACGTCGCCGGCGGGCAGAGTCAGGTTGGAGTTGTTCACTGCCGTGACCACATCGTTCAGGCTCAGGTTGTGCGCTTCCAACTTGAGCGGGTCGACGTAGATCTGGATCTGGCGGTACGTGCCGCCGTAGGGTTGCGGAACCGAAGCGCCTTGTACGCTCGAGATCTGGTTGCGCACCTGGAACTGCGCGAGATCTTTCAGTTGCGTCTCATTCAGTCCCTCGCCTTTGAGCGTGATCAGGCAAACAGGTTGCGTTGAAGCCGTAAGGCCCAGCACAACCGGAGGCAATGTGCCGGGCGGCAGACGGCGCAGGTCGGCCATGGCGAGATTGGCAACGTTGCTGAGCGCGGCATTGGGATCTGTGCCGGGCTTGAAATAAATCTTGATCAGGCTGACGCCGGTCAGCGAGCGCGACTCGCTGTGATCCACGTTGGCAGCGAGAGTGAAGAAGCGCTCGAAGGTATTGGTGATGTCGGCTTCGATCTGCTGCGGCGGCATGCCGCTGTAGAACGTGGCCACAACCACCACGGGCATATCGATGTCGGGGAACAGGTCCACCGGCATCTGCACGACGCTTACCACTCCGATCAGCGCCACCATCAGGCACAGCATGATGATGAAGAAAGGAAACTTGAGGGCGAATTTAGGCATTATTCGGTGCCTCCGCTGTTCGAAGTGGCCTTCATGTCGATCATGCCGCCGGATTCCTGCACGGTTTCTGAGGACGGTTCAGTTGTGAGGAGCGGGTTAACCTGTTCGCCCTCCTGGTACTTGTCCTGGCCGCCGATGACGACGCGATCGCCGGGGTTGAGGCCGCTCGTGATTTGCGCCAGCTTGGAGCCCTCAAGGCCCACTTGAACCTCGCGAATCTGGATGCGGTTGCTGCCGTCGAGAACGTAGACCGTGTGCTGATTGCGCGCATTCAGGACCAGGGCTTCAACCGGAATCGTTACTACGTTCTCGGCGTGCGCCATTTGCAGAGCGGTGTTGGCATACATGCCCGGCGCGATGGAGAGATCGTTGTTCTCCATGTCCACTTCCGTTTCCATGCTGCGGGTTTCAAAGTTCACGTCGCGCGTAAAGCGCACGATCTTTCCTGAGAAAGAGCGGTTGATGGCATCGACGCGGACTTGCAGTGTGTCGCCTTCGTGAACGTACTGCACATCGTCTTCCGGAACGGGCACGCGCAGGCGGAGCAAACTGCTCTGCGACAAGCGAACGATGGGGAGGGCCTGGTCGTTGGAATTGGTGCCGCCCTGAATGAGAGCCCCGGTGTCGGCATAGCGCCAGATCACGACACCGGCGATGGGAGCAGTGACGGTGGTGTAATTCTCCAGCGCCTGCACGCGTTCGTTTTCCGCGCGAGCCGCCTCGGCGTGTTGTTGAGCCGCGGCCATGTCGGCTTTGGCGGAGTCGATCTGCGCCTGCGAACTGAGGTCCTTGGCCTGCGCATCGTCGAGTTCCTGTTGCGCGATGAGGCCGGGCCGCGTGGCTGCCGCCTGCTGCAGGCGCTGCGACCCGGCATGAAGCGCGGAATTGAGCGCTTCGGCGCGCTTGATCTCCTGCTCGGCGCGCGCAATCTCTTCCTGGCTTTGCTTGAGCTGGAATCCGGACTGCTCGAGCTGCGCTTTGAGCTCGGGAACTTCCAGCACCGCCAGGGTTTCGCCCTGGTGCACGATGTCGCCGATGTCGACGTTGATGCGCTTCATGTAGCCGCTCACTTTGGGATGCACGTCGACCACCTGATAGGGCTGGAACTGACCGGCAAGCGTGAGCGCATGGGCAATGTCGCCGCGCTGCGCCACGGCAACACGCGCCGATGGCACGGCAGAAGCGCCTGCCGCGCTGCCGGAACCGCCTGAATGGCAGCAAGTGATACACACGGCCACTGCGGCAGCCATGAAAAGAAAGAGTCGTCTGATCATTTCGAATATGCTCCTGATTCGCTGCGCCCGCATTGCGTCACGGGGCACGAAGTCAACAGGGGTAGAAGCAGTGGAACGCGCGAGTCCGGCTCGCCGCGAGTGTGGCCAGAAAGAGGCTCAACTCACAGTGAGGCTACGGCGTCCTTAAGATTCTTTGGAGCGGGGATTAGAGAGCCGGCGGAGGGCGGAAAAAATGCGAAGGGGAGAGAAATGCGGCCGAAAGGAAGTGCAGAGGATTACGCAAAGCCCAACTGCTCTGTGAGAGATGAGCCGCTTGAAGAGTTACAGCTGACGGGAGCGACAGAGCGACGGCTGTGGAGGAAAGCAGGGGTTCGGGCGATTGAATGCGCTGCTTGAGCAGCTTAGGCGTGACGGCGGGCAGAGCCTTTGCCGCGCGGACTTCGCTTCCCGGGCCATTTTCAGGCCCATACACCGCGGTCTTGGCTTCGATCGCGAAGAGGAATGCCAGCAGGCAAAGCGCGAACGCGAGAGGAGCACGCCGGCAGGGAAGATGATCGGCGAACGATCCTGACATGAAGTCAGTCTACCACGCGGCATTTTGCGCGGCCGAGCCCGCGCGCATAGAACGGCAGCAGGGAAGACTACTGCGCGACGACGCTGGTCAGCTCGATTTTGATCTCTGGAGACGACAGGAAGGTGTTGTGTACAAGGCATCGTTCGATGGCGCGGACCATTCCATCGCTGTGTTCCGGTGTGAGCGGCACAGGGCTCATCACTTGAATGCGGAACTTGTCCATTCGCGCCGGCTTAAGGAATTTCTCAGCGGTCACGGAGACTTCCACGCCGTTTTGTGCGAGCTTTTGCTTCTTTAGATAATCGACGGCATAATACGCTGCGCAGGAACCGAGCGATGCCAGCAGAAACTCCGGCGGCGTCATGCCAGTGTCTTCTCCGCCGTTTTCGATGGGCTGGTCGGACAGAATGACATGCGACCGTGCCTGAATGGCAAACCTGACGCCGTTGATGTGCGATACCTTCACTTCCATGGAAACCCTCAACTGACCCTTCGATGAATAAGGGAAGCTGTTTACAGGATAGCGAAGATAGCTTCAGCGTGCGGAACGGGGAAGCGGGAGCAGCGCAGCGGCTTCAGAAAGCGCAGGCTCGGCCGCGAAGGCCCTCGTGGGTTCGTGCTCCACGGGAAACGCAATCGGCGGCGCGCCAATCATGGCGCGAATGGCGTTGATCACGAGATCGGGCTCGTCGAGATGAATCCAATGCTCGCTCTTCGAAGCAATGATCTGCTGAACCGAATCACCGATTTGGTCGAGTTGATCCTGCGAGAGCGGACGCGCCTTTCCCGGCGTAAGCACTGTGACAGGGATGCCCCGGATGGGCTCGGCCACGTGCATTTCCTTCACGGTGGCAGGAATGGAACCGATGTGACTGCGCAACCCGGCGTAAAAGCCCGGCCGCGACCAGTGCGCCGCGACTGCGGGCCATACCTTGCGCGGCATCTTTCGCACTTCAGTCTTGATGCGGCCCAGCACGTGACGCGGATGCGCGCCTGCGGCGCCGGCAATGTGCTCAGAAAGATTGCCGGAGCGGCGGAAGAGTGATGTGACCAGCAGGCGCGCCAGGCCGCAGCGCACCACCGGCAGCGTGAAACGGATGAGGCGATTGCCCAGATCGAGCTGCGATTGCCGATTGGGGTTGAGAGGAGGCCACTCCTCGCAGCGCATGGGATCGACAAGCACCACGCCATTTACTTCTTCGGGATAGAGCAGCGCGAAGCGGCGCATCACCAGTCCGCCGAAGGAATGCCCAACCAGAACGTAAGGCGGCTGCAGTCCCGCGATCTCGAGCATTTGGTGCAATTCCGCGGCAATGTTGCCGGGAGTGCGCGGCGTGCGGCAATGGCTGCTCCAGCCCAGGCCGGCGCGATCGTAAGCGACGGTGTGCGCAACCGCTGCAATGGGGTCCTGGATGCCGCGCCAGTTAAGATGTGTGGCCCCGATGCCGGCCTCGAAGAGAATCGTTGGCTCGCCGCGGCCCTCCTCGAATAGGTAGAGGCTGCAGCCGCGACCGACCGTCACCGTGCGGCCGCAATCGGTGTGAATGCGGCGATCGCGACGGCTTCCGAAGTGCTGATACACGGTTCCTGCGAGAACGAGCAACGCAATCAACGCGAGAATCCAAAAAATGACGTGCATCATGCACCTAGAACTTCGTGAGTTGTGCGGGATTGAAATCCGCCAGCGTGAGATTTGCTTTGGCGCTGCCGCGGTCGAGAATGAGCAGCGTGGAACCGGATTGGCCGTGCATCTTCACTTCGACCTGGTGCGCCGACCAGACGCCTTCTTCGTGGCGGATGCCGTAGTAGGTGAACTCCTTCACCGCGCCGGACTCCTTCACGGTCTTCTCAACGTAAACAGGGAACCCAATACTGGGATCGAGCCAGGTTTTCACCTGCGCATAGTGGCTATGGTCGCCAGGGCCGGGCGTGCTTTTCACGATGATGCAATCGCGCGCGCCGAATTTGGCCTTGCCCTCGGAAGCTTGACCGGCCCAGAAATATTGCTGCTCGAGAAGATCTTCGTAGCTGAATTCGGGGCCGAGCGGGCCGTCGCGCCATTTTTCAACGGGCAAAACCGTGGGGGACGTGTCTCCGGGATGCGCGATCGAGATGGAGCTTTGGCCGTTGGGACGCATTTCAAGAAGCGCATGGGTCACGAGGCGGCCACCGGGAGGCGCGTTCACCGATGCTTTGGATGCGGTGCCCATCTCTACAACCTCGCGCAACACGCCGGGAAACCAATGCGCCTTGATCGTGATGGGATAACTGAGTCGCACGCCGCTCGGCTGCACCCAGACCAGATGCCCGGTAACGCGAAAATCGGCCGTCTCAATCCGTTTGCGCATCGCCGCCAGCAGATCGTTCAAATTCGCTGTCTGCGCGCATAAAAGCGGCGCCAGCAAGGCGATCGACACGGTCCGCAGCGCCCTCGTGACTCGCGTCATAATTCGATCCTGCCATCGCGAATGCGAATGTGCCGCGGCGCCGCGTCCGCAATGTCGTTTTCATGCGTCACGATGATCATGGTCATGCCGCGCTGCTCGCGAATTCTCTGCAGTATCTCCATGATGTGCGCCGAATTCGCGCTGTCGAGGTTGCCCGTGGGCTCGTCGGCCAGCAGAACGGCGGGACTGTTGGCCAACGCGCGCGCGATGGCTACGCGTTGCCGCTCGCCCGCGGAGAGCTGGTTCGGGAAATGGCCCATCCTATGTTTGAGACCCATCTCTTCCAGCAGAGTCGCGGCGCGGTCAGCGCGATGATTGGCATTTTCATGCACCGCCAGCATGGCCACCTGCACGTTTTCCACGGCGCGGAGAGTGGGCAACAGATAAAAAGCCTGGAAGATGAACCCCACCTGCCGCGAGCGGTAGGAATCGAGATCGACGGCCTTGCCCAGTTCAGATCCCTTGTAGAAGACCTCACCTTGCGTGGCTGTGTCGAGGCCGCCCAGCAGATGAAGAAGCGTGGATTTGCCGCTGCCGCTCGGGCCGCTGATGGCGACATATTCTCCCGCGTCAATCTTTACGTCGACGCCGCGCAAGGCCTCTACACGGCCTTCGTCGTAGCTCTTCACGAGCCCGCGCGCTTCGATCATGGGACTACTGGCGGCGAGGGAGCTACTCATAGCGCAAGGCCTCCACCGGCGAAAGCCGGGCGCCGCGCCAGGCGGGATACGCTCCGGCAAGCAAGCCGGAGGCAATGGCGATGAGAAGGGACTCCAGCAGATGGATCGGCGATACCGATGCCGAAACTACGCTGGCGGTTTGCGGCAATGTGGAGAGCAGACGCAATGCGCCCCAACCCACGCCGATACCAAGCAATCCGCCGGCAAATCCCAGCGCTGTTGCTTCAGAAAGTATGAGCAAGATCACGTGGCGCCCCTTCCAGCCCAGGGCGCGCAGAATACCGATCTCGCGAGTCCGTTCAAAGACCGACATGGCCATGGTGTTGGCGATGCCGAGGATGCCGATGAGCAGGGCGATAGCCGACGTGCCCCAGGCTACGGAGTGAGCCAGAACCACAATCTGGTTGTTGGCGGCGCGCTCTGCCGCGGGATAGGCGCGCGTGCCGGGCAAAGCAGCTTCAATCGCTGCTGACGCGCTCTTGACGTACTGGTCGTAGGATTCGCCGGCGGGCCCGGGGCGAAGTTTGACATGGAACGCGGTCACTTTGCCTTCCATGCCGGCAATCGTCTGCATCTGATCGAGCGGCATGATAACGGAACCGGCTTCGAGCGCGGAGCCTCCATGGAAGATGCCCGCCACGGTAAAGTTTGTGCCCTGGATGGGAACGATATCGCCGGGCTTCTTGTTGAGGTTGCTGGCGAGCAGATCGCCCAGGATGATTTCAGGCTTTCCATCATGAAAGCGGCCGCCCGACAGGAAAGTGAGCGAATCGAACTCGAAGGTATCGGCGCGCCAGCCATAAACCAGAGCATTCACTTCCGGCGTCAGATCCATGAGATTGAAGATCATGGGCGCAACCTGGGCGACATTGGGAACAGTGCTGATCCTGGTGGCGAGGGATTCATCGATCGAACTGGCGAGAAAGTTGGTCTGGACGACTGCGATGTCGATGCCGGAACTCGTATACAGGCGCATCCATTCGTGCTCGAAGGCGCGCGAGAACCCCACCAGGGCCACAAAGGCGCCGATACCCATGGTGATTCCGACCAGCGTCAACAATGTTCTGAGCCGCCTGCGCCAGAGATTCTTCCAAGCGAACCCCGTAAACGAGAGTTGGGAGGCCATGCGTTTGGGAAACATCCTTTTCGGGGAGGGGTCCGTGAGCGTTAGTTTATCGGGCGGAGCCATCGCTGTCTATCTTGGCTATATATCGGTAGTGGGTCAGTTTGAATTCGTCGCGAAAGGGCGCGACTTCAGTCGTGCCGAAAACGCAGTAAAAAGCGAGGGGGCTTTAGCCCCTGGGTTGCGGCATTTTCAAACTGACCCACTACCGATATATCCAGGCGGATCGGCGAGTCCGTGCCGGCATGAGGGG
>Ga0302320_10007436_pt1 | contig 24123 bp, 20 predicted proteins | sample Bog_T0_3_FD_202130 | JGI IMG/M metagenome (GOLD analysis project Ga0302320, IMG submission 202130) | Peat permafrost microbial communities from Stordalen Mire near Abisko, Sweden - Bog_T0_3 | ecosystem: Environmental > Terrestrial > Soil > Wetlands > Peat | place: Sweden: Abisko, Stordalen Mire...
GGACATGAGCGACCGGTATTACTACTATGGCTATTACGGGAAGTACTACAGCAAGTATTACAAGCCGACGAACGCGTAGTACGGCGGACCCCCTATTCCGCCAACGGCTATTACGGGAAGTACTACAACAAATACTACAAGTCGACGAACGCGTGAGTGGGGTTAACGCCGGCGGCCCAGGTCGGGGAGTGGCATCGGCGGGGGTTTCAGGCTATTACCAATACCACGCAGTGCCTGGTAACCCCGCACTCTGCATCGATTCCGGCACCGCCTTGGACGGTTGTGGAGGCAGGTGCTCTGCCGTCGCAGCCAGAAGAGGCGAATAAACTGGGCCCGATTCAACCAGATCTGCACGCGGTGGCTGCCGCAGCCCAGGGTGCTGCATCCCTATCCCGTGATCCGCTTTGACGCCAATCGTCCGCGGTAGGAGCCGTATGCGGGTTTCCCGCCCGTACGGATCTGTGCGGGGGCGGTCAGCGATGGCCGTCCCTACCTGGATTCCGGGATTCTGTCCCGGGATTCAGTTCTATCGGAGAAGGATACAGCGAGCATATCTGTGATTTCCACGAATGGGGTCGAATCACATGCTTCACGATAGTGACGAGACAATCCAAGGTGCTGCTGGAACAACTCCGGCGGTCTCGGCAAAGTTGGTGAAGGGGCGCGCTGGGCTTTCGGCAGCGCGAAAACTTGCCAACATCCTGAGCGCGGCGCTTAATACAACGCAGGCGCGAGTCATGCTCAAAAAAATCTTGAAGAGACTTGAAAAGCGAGGCAGCCTGTCGCGTGAGCAGAATCATGCGTGGCTACAGTCGAATCATCAGGACTTCGCAACGCTGGCTGTGGCAATAGATCCGGACCTCTGGAGTGAGTCGCAGCAATTCGGTCAAGAGCTAAGGTCTCGGGCGACAGCGGTCCTCTCCCGATTGGATGTCAACCTCAGCGGTGGGGGATATTATCCGATGTTGTATTTCGTCACTAGATGGGCCAAACCGGACTGCATCGTCGAGACCGGCGTTGCCGCTGGCTATTCATCTCAAGCGTTCCTGATGGCAATCAGACGGAACGGTACGGGTAGACTTCACAGCAGCGATTTCCCCCTTTTCCGCTTACCCGATCCCCGGCGCTTCATTGGTATTCTCGTGGAAGAGACGCTAAGGGAGGGCTGGGATCTGCACGTCAATGGCGACGAAGCTAACCTGCCGGTAATCCTCTCGCGGATCCAACAAGTGGACGTGTTCCACTACGACTCAGACAAGAGCTATTCCGGACGCGCCCATGCGATGTCACTGATTACCGAGAGAATGAGCCATCAGGGACTCATAATTATGGATGACGTTCAGGACAATTCATTCTTCTTCGATTACATAACCAACAACAACATTTCTGAGTTTTCAATCTTCGATTTCGAAAACAAGTACATTGGCCTAATCGGATCGTTGGTCCGCCCGCAAAGCAGTACGCTCGAGCGGCGTTCTGTGCGGGGAGAGGTCAGCGGTGGCAGTCCCTACGGGGACCCGGATTGGTCCTCGGATTCGCCGAATTCGGATTCAATGATCACCCCCTCCTCAAAACCACATGAATGATACCTCACTCAAGAGGACGTCGTTCTTGCTCACCACTCAGGTGATCGTGTCGGCTATCACCCTCTTCGCCCTTTACAAATTCATTTACAGTACCCTCGGCCCGGCCAACCTTGGCCTGTGGTCGCTTGTACTAGCAACAACGAGTGTCGCCCGTTTCACCGATTTGGGCCTTTCGGGCAGTTTGGGGCGCTTCGTCGCGAGATACCGCGCGCTCAATGACACAAATCAGGCAATCCTGGTCATCGAGACAGGAATCATTTCGGTATTTGCGTTACTCGGAGTTGTCGGCTTACTGGCTTTTCCCTTGTTGCGGATTGCATTGGCCTACGTGATCCCGCGAGACAAGATTGGAATCGCATTCGCGATGCTCCCATTTGCCGTGACATCGATTGTTGTGTCGTCGGTTGCCTCTGCGGTACAGGGGGCGCTGGATGGCTGCTCCAGACTGGATCTTCGGGCAATGCTCGTCATGGCGGCGAACATCATTTATGTTCTGTTGGCTGTCGTACTTTCCCATTTTCATGGTCTGATTGGTTTAGCATGGGCACAAGTAGTTCAATCCCTCTTGCTCGCAGCGTTTAGTTGGGCGATGCTGCGTCGCGTTTTGCCAGACGCACCTATACTGCCATATCGTTGGCGGAGAGTACTGTTTCGCGAGATGATCGGCTACTCCGCTGCCTACCAAGTTGCTGGAATCTCAATGCTCTTCTATGAGCCTGTGACGAAAATGCTTTTAGCAAAATTCGGCGGACTAGCTGACGTTGGCGTTTACGAGATGGCTAGTCGCGTCGCGAATCAATTTCGGAGCTTGATTACCGCTCCGCAACAGTCGATTCTACCGCTGGCCGCACAGGCCAACGAGAAAGGGAGTAGGGCAGTCATTGCTCTCTATGAAGAGTCAGTCCGGAGCATGTTTCTAATCCTCTTTCCGACCCTGGCGGTGTTGGTTGCATCGGCGCCCTTGATTTCCGTTCTTTGGCTCGGGAGTTTGAATCTGTCCTTCATTCATTTACTCGTCGTCCTGGCGCTGGCTGTCGGTGCCCAGACCTTAATCGGTCCATCATACTTCACTTTGCTTGGCGTTGGAAGTGCATCTTGGGTAGCAATAGGGAATATGACGGTAGGAATCTCAAATCTTTTGTACGGCCTGATTTTTGCGCCTCTCTACGGCAATAAAGGAATTATTGCAGGATCAGTCTTGGCACTCCTCACGGGGAGCGGAGTAATTATCTTTCGCGTTCATAAAACCTATAAGCTATCCTGGTTGTCTTTTGTGTGTCCACGCAACGCACGTGGCTTATTTTTTGTAATTGCAGCCCTTTTAAGCGAAATCAGTATCGAAGCAATTGTTCGTGGCACAGTATCGGCCGCATGGGCACCCTGGGCAGGGGCGCTCATTATTGCGGTTCCGGCCGGGGTATTAGTAACGTGGGATTACAATCACTCGCATTATATGGCTGGTCTTTCTCCAGGAGGAAGTCTTCCAAGCGAAAGTGCTAAGCTGTATGACAACGCGCAATAATCTGCCGTGGATTATCCTAAGAAGCGTGGGGGATGTTCTCGCGCATCTGTGTCGGAGGTTTCCTCCGATCCCACTTGTTGCAAAGAGTGCTGGCGCACTGAAGTGGCTATCCTGGCGGGTCAAGCTCAATTCACTGGGGGAGCACACGAGTTTCTTTAAAGGCGTCATTATCCACGACGCTGATCGCGTACAAATCGGGTGCAGTTCAGTCGTAGGAGCGTACGTCCACATCTGGGGGGGAGGCGGAGTGGCAATCGGTGATGATGTTCTTATTGCAGCGCATGCTGTAATTACGAGCTTAACTCACGATCCTGGCTGTTATCCATATTCGAGTTCGCTTGTAGCAAAGCCCGTTATTATCGAGGACGGGGTTTGGATCGGATCAGGTGCAATAATACTGCCAGGAATTCGAATCGGCGCTCGCTCAATTGTGGGGGCTGGCGCCGTTGTTACGCGAGATGTCGAACCTGGGACCATAGTGGCAGGCAATCCAGCCCGAGTGCTCCGATTGATTGGAAGTTCTTTGTAGGCTGAGATCAGTCACTTTTTCCCAGGCGTGAGAGCGTTTAGACTGTAGACTAAACCCCTCGAGCGAGACAAGCAAAATAGTGACAGCTTGACAACTTCGTTCTCGGCAGGTAGCTAAATGAACCCATCCGCCGATCGGTACCGAAATGGCAGCTATGATTTCAACTTCGGTGACGACGTCTGGAAGGCGCGGGAGATGCTGAAGGTGATCGGACGAATTCCCGACGCCCGAACCGTAACGTCCTACGCGGACATCGGCTGCGGGAATGGCGGCGTCTTTGTCTCCCTCTACAGGGAACTCATCCTGAACGGATTCCCGTTGCAACGGGCAATCGGTTACGATATCGCATCGGCCTGGAGGGAGGTGGCTGCGACGAGTCCTGAGGTAGAGTTCAAGACCGCCGACTTTATCGAGGACGGGATCGATGTCGATTTGGCTACGTTAAATGATGTACTCGAGCATGTCACTTCCCCACAGACCCTACTCGCGGGCGTAGGGCGCCGATGTCGATACGTTGCACTTCACATGCCTCTAGACGATAGAACGTCCGTGCTGCTTGCGGACCAGTGGAACAGGCGGATAGGGGTGGTTGGTCACATCAGCATGTGGAACACAGCCTCCGCGCTGAACATGATCACCTCCTCGGGGCTTACCCCCTTGTACTGTCGTTTTACGCCTGGGTTTCTGGCGCCTTCTGGCCGAAAGCGTCTGCTTCAACGATTAGCAATGCCAGCCCGTATGTTGATGTACGCAGCAAGCCCTGGGGTCACCGCGGCGACAGTCGGCGGCGTAAGCCTGGCGGTCTTATGCCGGGGTGCCAGGCAATGAGTGGCATGGCCAAGCGAGCAGGGGTGCCTCAGTCGTCTCACTCCGGTCACTTAGAAGGGTGGAACTCAGGCCCAATGGTCACACTCGTCACACCTTCCTTCAATCAAGCCAGGTTTCTGGAAGAGACCATACTCAGCGTTTTAAACCAGGGCTACCCGAACCTGGAGTACTTTGTCGTGGATGGTGGGTCAACCGACGGCAGCGTGGATGTAATTCGAAAGTATGCAGACCGGATCACATGGTGGGTGAGCGAAAAGGATCGAGGCCAGACGGATGCATTAATCAAGGGCTTTGCGCGCGCGACCGGCGACGTGTTGGGTTGGATCAATTCCGACGATCTTCTCGAACCGGGGGCGTTGGAGGCAGTCGGGCTGGCCTACGACAGCAGTCCGGGGAGCGTGGTTGCGGGCAGTGTTGTGTTGTTCGCCGAATCCAGCGGTCGTGAGCGGTTGCTCCGCCCGCAAAACTTGACCTACGAGCATCTGGTGCAGATTTGGACTCGCAAGGCGTTCTTCAGCCAGCCTGGCGTCTTCTTCCCGCGCCGAGCCTATATGGAAGCGGGCGGTCTGGACGTAAATCTGCACTACTGCATGGACCGGGACATCGTGAACAGCCTGGTGAGAATCTGTCCCGTTGTCTACCTCGACCGGATCCTGGCCCGAGCCCGCGAACACCCCGCCAGCAAGACGTGCTCGCAGTCAGGGCAGATGGTGGCAGAGGCCTGCGCGGTTGCGGGCTGTCATGCGAGAGGACTGCCGGGCGCGGGCGGTCGCTTCTTCAAGTGGCTCGTGAAAGCTTACATTCTACGTTGCGCGGCAGCTCGCGTCTATCATGGATCGCCGGGGGCCGTGCGGCCATTGTTGAGAGAGCTGGTGCGCCCTCGAACCATAGCCGGCCGCGTGGGCTCTCGCGATTCCGCTTCCCAGATTTGCGGCGACCGCGACACATAATCCGCCCCTTCTATTTGGGCTACAGCGGAGCCGCATCGTGCATGCCTAGATGGAGGAGCGTTCGAATTCAATGTGCAATAGTCCAACCAGAATTCTCCACGTCGTCGGAACCCTAAACCGCGGCGGCATTGAGACGTGGCTCCACGACGCTATTGCCCGTCTACCTCGGGAGCGCTACCAGTGTGACTTCTGTACGTATCGCAACGAACGAGGAGCTTACGCGATCGATCTCGAGAATAGCGGCTCCGATCTCCACTTTATCCCCCTGGGATCGAGTCCCCTGGCGATATTCCAATTCTCGAAGCGCTTCCGGCGACTTCTCCGTGAAGGCACTTACGACATCCTGCACTGCCACGGATTCTCCCTTGTCGGCTTTATCCTGTTCTTGGCATGGATGGAAAAAACGCCGATCCGTATCGCTCATGCGCACGGTACGGATCGAAAAGCGGGCGGCCCGGTTTCGTTAGTAGACGGCGGGGTCCTGGTGCTGGACCGATTCCTTACTCGAGCATTCGCCACCCACGGCGTGGGCTGCTCGGCAGAAGCGGCGGCAGCACTGTTTGGCGGAAGATGGCGAGACGACGTGAAGATCAGAGTCATCCACTGCGGCATCAATCTGAAGCCGTTTGAGGAGCCAATTTCCAATTCGGTTCGAGACGAGCTTGGGATACCGCGCGGCGCAAAGGTGATCGGCCACGTGGGAAGCTTTTCTCAGGTGAAGAACCAGTGTTTTCTAGTCGAGGTGGCGGCACACTTGTTCAGCCGCCGCCCGGACGCGATGCTCCTGCTCGTAGGGGAGGGCATTCTCCGGCGCTCCGTTGAGGACAGGTGCTCAGAACTGGGGATATGCTCTCGCGTTATCTTCGCCGGGGAGAGCTCACGCGTTGCTGAGCTGATGAGGTCCGCTATGGATCTATTTGTGATGCCATCGCTGCATGAGGGCCTCCCGCTTGTTCTCCTGGAAGCTCAGGCCGCCGGATTGCCGTGCCTTGTGTCCGACGTCGTTTCGCGAGAGGCGATGATCTCGGACGGCACAATTCAGTTTCTGCCGCTGGCCAGCGGCGTCGAAGCCTGGGGGAACGCCATCTCGTCGCTACTAGAGACATCCACGCGTCGGCCGGACCTTTTGGCGCGAATGGTCAATAGCGATTTCAACGTCGCGGTTTCCGCCCATCGACTTGAAGACTTGTACGACATGGCACGTCAGTGCACCGAGCGAGCCTCGTCAGCGCCTTCAACCGACGATATGACACCGGGCGCGGTGCAATGAGAGAGAAGGCGCAGCCCTACTTCCGACGCGAAGACACCGCGGAGGATGGTGTTTCGGCCTTGACTGACCGGTAGTTGCCGAAATAGTCAGAAGAAGCAAAATGTCATTGTTTGTCGTTTGGCAGTCCGATGGGTTCGTGGCGTGCGTTGCCCCCGTACTCTATGGCCGGCTCTTACATGCACAGGTGTTGCCACGTGTCCGCCGCCGCGAAACAGTCACTCGGCTGCTACCGCTGCCCTTCTCGGGGACTTCTTCGTGGTGCCACCTGTGAGTAGTTTGAGTACGCTACGCCCAATCAAGATACTTCACGTTGTCGGAAGTTTGAACCGCGGTGGCATCGAGACATGGCTCCGCGGGGCCGTCGGCACATTGCCACGAGAACGCTATGAGTCCGACTTCTGCACCTATCGCCGGGGAGGGGGGGGAGCATATGCGGCGGAGCTAGAGCAGGGCGGTAGCAAACTCCACTACATCCCGATGGGCAAGAGCCCGCTGGCGATTCTGCAGTTTTCATCGCAATTCCGACGCCTTCTGCGCGGGCGCCGGTATGACGTCGTCCACTCTCACGGTTTGCTGCTGGTCGGCTTTATTCTCTTCCTGGCATGGCTGGAGAGGACACCGGTGCGAATCGCTCACGCACACAATACCCAAAACAAGCGTATCCAGTCTTCAGGTGCAACCGCCTTGGTCCTGGTGCTGGGCCGATTCCTTACTCGAGCATTCGCCACCCACGGCGTGGGCTGCTCGGCAGAAGCGGCTGCTGCACTGTTTGGCAGGGGATGGCGAAACGACGTGAAGATCAGAGTTATCCACTGCGGCATTAATCTGAAGCCCTTTGAAGAGCCAATTCCCAGTTCGGTTCGAGACGAGCTTGGGATACCCCGCGGCGCAAAGGTAATCGGCCACGTGGGGAGCTTTTCCCAAGTGAAGAACCAGAGCTTTCTAGTCGAAGTGGCGGCGCACTTGTTCCGACGACGCCCGGACGCGATGCTCCTGCTCGTAGGGGAGGGCGGTCTCCGGCGCTCCGTTGAGGAGAGGTGCTCAGAACTGGGGATACGCTCTCGCGTTATTTTCGCCGGAGAGAGCTCACGCGTTACAGAGCTGATGAGGTCCGCTATGGATCTATTTGTGATGCCATCGCTGCATGAGGGCCTCCCGCTTGTTCTCCTGGAAGCTCAGGCCGCCGGGTTGCCGTGCCTTGTGTCCGACGTCGTTTCGCGAGAGGCGATGATCTCGGACGGCACAATTCAGTTTCTGCCCCTCGCAAGCGGCGTCGAAGCCTGGGGGAACGCCATCTCGTCGCTACTAGAGACATCCACGCAGCGGCCGAACCTTTTGGCGCGAATGGTCAATAGCGACTACGATGTCAAGGTCTCCGCAACTCTCTTGTGCGAGCTGTACGACGCGGCTCGCGCTGACAACGCAGTTCCGGCCGGGTTCTGAATGCAGTTTTTTCTCAACTGGCAGTCCGATGGATTTGTCGCCTGTGCCGCGTTGGTGCTCTACGGACTGGTCCTTCTGGCCGTGGTTCTGGTGCATTTCCGGCGCTGCTCGGTGTTGGCAAAGCTGATTCCGGGCGCGCTACTGTGGCACCTGGTGATCTGGGCCTTCATCAGTTTCTGGATGCTCCCGTACTATGCGGAGAAAACCGGGGCCGATAACTATCAGTACCACCATAACGGCCTGATGGTGGCCCAATTTATCCGCTCGGGCGACTGGGGGGGCATCTCTTGGGGCCTGAGCACAAAAGCCATCCCGATCTTAACAGGCTTTCTTTACGCTCCCTTCGGTGGGGATATCTACGGGATACTGTTTTTTTCCGCCGTCTTAGGCTTTTGTGGTTGCGTATATTTCTGCATGGCGTTCAGCCTATGGTTCACACCCGCGCAACTCAGAAACTACTCTCTAATTATCCTGTTTCTGCCATCATTCGCGACATGGACCAGCTTCTTCGGCAAGGATAGCTGGATTGCCTTGGGGCTAGGGTTGGCGGCGTACGGCTTCTCTTCAGTGCTCAAAGGGCACAGTTCAACTGGCCTATTGCATTTCTTGGCTGGTGTCGCGATCGTAACCGTAATCCGGCCTCACATCGCTGTGACGTTGGCGGCATCGATGGCTTTCGCCTACTTGTGGGGCTTGACGCAGGGGCGTCACTTATCGATCCTTGCGAAGTTGCAGATGATCGTCATCCTCCCTGTCATTCTGGGTCTTCTTGCCTCGGTGGCGGGCGGCTTTCTCGGGTTGTCGGATTATTCCGCCGACAACATGCAGGAATACGCGCGAACGCAAGGAAAGGCAAACGCAATAGGTGGGTCGGTTGTCGAGACTCAGGCGGCTCCGGGCGTGGCCGGAGCGGTGCTTGGGGTACCAAGTGGGATCGTACGTGTGCTGTTTGAGCCGTTCCCGTGGGAGATCAACAATTTCAATTCAGGCCTGGCTGCCGGGGAGAACCTCTTCATCCTGTGGTTCGTTCTCAGCCGCGCCGGGCGCCTGCGACGGTTGTTCCACGGAATCGTTCGTAAGCCATATCTTCTGTTTTCTATAGTTTTCGGGTGCCTGCTACTAATCATGTTCAGCTTCCTACCTAATCTCGGGCTGCTATCGCGCGAACGAGCGCAGTTGCTGCCGTTCGTGTTTGCGCCGCTGGTGGCGGCGGAAACCGTTCGGAAACGAGCCGCGCGGCATGTGCGATTGCCGTTAACCGGGGCCGCCCGCATTTCCACGTCAGCATACCGGACATATATCAACGCCAATGAACCGCAAACTTCTCGTCATCACGGCGACTGACACGATGGCCTGGGTTCTGCTGCGCCCCTGGCTGACAGCGCTCCAACAGGCGGGGCTTGAAGTTCATATCGCCTGCCCGCGCGGCCCCTACTTCACGTTGCTTGCGGATCATGGCTTCCACCCTCACGAGGTGAGTCTGAAGAGAAGGTTCAGCCTTTTTCGGCACATGCTTCCGCTATGGCAGTTGTACCGGCTGATTCTCGAGAGCAAATTCGCACTTGTGAACACCCATGGCCCCGTGGCTGCCGCCGTGGGTCGGACGGCCGCCTGGCTCGCCCGCTGTCCGAGGATCGTTTACACGGTGCACGGCTTTTACTTCCACGAGAATATGCCCCGTGTCGAGCGCTCCCTACTCGTGTGCATTGAGTGGTTGCTCGGTCGCATGACCGATTGCTTTATGTTTGTATCCGAGGAGGACAGGAATACGGCAGTGCGCACTGGCATCGCGTCGCCAGGGAAACTGGCCGTTACGATCTCCAACGGCGTGAACCTGGCGTTGTATCGCCCAGGAGAGCCCGATGACGCGGAGACGGCAGCGCTGAGGTCAAACGTCGGGATTCCGCCCGGGCGGAGCGTCGTCGGAATTGTGGGCCGCGTTGTGCGGGAGAAGGGCTACCGTGAGTTTCTGGCCATGGCCCAGAGCGTGGTTCGAGCCGGGGCTGACGCCGGCTTTCTTGTGATTGGCGACACGATGCCCAGCGACCGGGACCAGTTTGGATCGGCGTTTCGCGCCCTGGTCCGGCAGGCCGGGTTAGCGGACCGGTTTGTTTTTACGGGTAACGTGGATGACGTGCCCCGATATCTTCGCCTCATGGACATATTCGTACTCCCGTCCTACCGCGAAGGTCTGCCCCGCTCGATACTGGAAGCCATGGCGATGGCGATACCGGTGGTTGCCACAAACATCCGCGGTTGCCGGGAAGCGGTGGTTCAGAATGAAACGGGACTGATTGTGCCGCCCAAGGATTCAACGGCGCTCGCGGTGGCCGTGAGCTACCTGATCAGTCATCCTGAGGTCGCCCGGAAGATGGGCGCTGCCGGACGCAATCGGGCATGCCAGGTATTCGACGAAAGGCAGGTGCAGCGGCGCTTCGTCGGCACTCTACAGACGATGCTGTCAGACCAGGCGGCACCCGATTTGACGGAGACCTGTGCGCGCAGCTAAGCGGATCCTAGATTTGGTGGTTGCGGTGCCAGTGCTGCTGTTGATTTCACCCGCGCTGGTGCTCATTTCGGGGGCTATTCTCGCGACCATGAGGTCCCCGATCCTATTTCGCCAGCGCCGGGCTGGGTATCGGGGCCGCCAGTTCACCCTTTACAAGTTTCGAACCATGACAGACGCACGAGGTTTGTTTGGGGAGTTGCTCCCGGATGCGTCAAGACTGACCGGAATCGGGCGGTTCCTCCGGAAGACCAGTCTGGATGAAGTGCCCCAGCTCTGGAACGTGATCCTGGGCTCGATGAGCCTGGTGGGCCCGCGGCCTTTGCTGTCTTCGTATCTGCCCCGCTACAGCGCTTTCCAGGCACGCCGCCACGAAGTGAAGCCAGGTATTACCGGATGGGCGCAGGTCAGGGGCCGCAATGACTTGACTTGGGAGCGGAAATTCGAATTGGACGTCTGGTACGTCGACCACCAGAGCTTCTGGCTTGACGTGAGGATTTTATGGTTGACACTCGCCGCGGTCTTGCGTCGCGACGGTATCAGCCAAGAGGGGTGCGCGACCATGCCGGTGTTTGATCCTAAATCACGCCCAGGCGCGTAGGAGGGTGTTCATGTCCAACAAAATCTTAATTGTGGGCGCATCGGGTCACGCCAAAGTCGTGGTGGACATCCTGGAGCGAGCTGGGCAGTATCAGATCGCCGGACTCATCGACAGCTTCAAGGAGCCTGGCACCAGCCTGATGGGGTACACGGTGCTCGGGAGCGAGGGGGAGATTCCCGCTCTGTTAGCCGGGCATGATCTTCTCGGCGGAATCATAGCAATCGGCGACAATTGGACCCGCCATAACGTCGTTCAACGGATTGCCTCAATCGCTCCGGATTTTCTCTATGTCAATGCCATCCATCCGTCCGCGCATCTGGCGCGAGACGTTCAGATCGGCAAGGGCGTGGTTATCATGGCCGGCGTAAGCATCAATCCAGGCACGCAGATCGGGGACTTCTGCTTTGTGAACACAAATGCCTCGGTCGACCATGACAACGTTCTCGAAGAATTCAGCTGCCTCCAACCAAACACCGCCACGGGTGGAAACGTGCGGATTGGAGCTTTCAGTGCCGTGTCGATAGGCGCCAACGTGATCCAGGGAATCTCGATTGGCCGACACAGTATCATCGGCGCGGGATCCACGGTCCTCGTGGATGTACCCGAATTCGTCGTGGCGCTTGGAACTCCCTGCCGAGTGGCCAGGACACGGAAACCGGGCGAAGATCGCCCCTAAACCTCCGCAGGAAGTCCGAAAGAACTCCACATGAAAAACACTGCTTCTGTTCATGACGCCGGAACTGCGCTTGTAAGCAGGCCGGCACTGGATCAACGTCTCCGCTTCATCCGGCCAACACTGCCATCGCTCGATGAGGTCTTATCTGTCTATCGGCAGGGCTACTCGCAAGGGTTACTCACGAATGGGGAAGTGGTAGGCCGCTTCGAAGCGGCGGTTGCCGAAAGACTGGGGGTGAAATATTGCATAGCCGTGTCCAGTTGTACTAGCGGGCTGATGCTGGCGGCAAAGGCGCTTGGCCTGCGCGGGGAGGTCATCCTTCCCAGCTTCACGTTCTTTGCGACAGGCCACGCGGCACTGTGGAATGGACTGACGCCAGTTTTTGCGGACTGCGACCCTGAAACGTGGACTCTAGACCCAACGGACGTCAGCCGCAAGATCACGGAGCGCACTTCAGCGATCATGGGTGTTCACATGTATGGGAACCCGTGCTTCACCGAGGAACTAGAGGATTTGGCAGCTCGCCGAGGCGTAAAGCTAATCTTCGATGGGGCGCACGCCCTCGGTAGTGTGCATGGGGGGCGGCCCATAGGGCAGTTCGGCGACGCAGAGGTGTTTTCTCTAACCCCCACAAAGCTTCTGGTAGCCGGTGAGGGTGGCCTGGTTACCACCAACGACGCTATCCTGGCGCACAAGATACGAGCCGGACGAAACTATGGGGATCTGGGTACCTATGACCCGGAACTCCTCGGCCTGAGCGCAAGAATGCCTGAATTCAACGCCGCCCTGGGGCTGGTTGGCCTTGATATCCTGGACCATAAGATCGCCCGTCACAATGAAATTGCGGCGAGATACACAGCGGCCCTTTCGCGCGTTCGCGGCCTACGTTTTCAGAAGATTCGGGCCGGCGATTTGTGTACGTTCAAGGACTACTCGGTGCTGGTCGACGCCGCAGAGTACGGAATGTCACGGGATGAACTGGCCGTGGCCCTGCTGGCCGAAAACATCGAAACGAAAAAGTACTTCTATCCGCCACTCCATCGCCAGCACCTTTACGGGAGCTTCTATGACGCCACGCATGACGGCTTGGCTCATACGAACCTCATCTCAGATACAGTTTTGAGCTTTCCGATCTACGAGTCGCTGCAGGATGAAATCGTTGACGCGATAACATCCACTGTGCGCCGACTCGCCAAGTAATTTGTCAGATTTCCTTACTAAGTAAGCAGAAGGCGTTACCAATGCTACGTGCGTTTCGCGGGACGAGACCAGCTGGAGTCGTTTCGAGATTACTCGCTGATTTCCTGATCATTCAATTGAGCATGATTCTGGCAGTGGCGGTCTCACTGGTCTATCAGCTCGTATTCGGAAACTCGGCAAGAGCCGTTACTAATGTGGAGGAATTGCGCCACTACTTCTTCACATTCTTCTGGTTGTTGTCCCCGATATTTCCGCTGGTGTTTCTATTCAGCGGATTTTATACGCATTCAAGGTCGTACATGGGGAAGTACAAGACTTGGGTGATCCTGAAGGGCGTGGGAGTTGCGCTGATGCTGTTCATTGCAGCGAACTTCCTGCTCCTCGGACGGGACATGGTCGGCCGCGCCGCTGTGGTTGCGTTTGCGGTTCTGGCCGCGGTGGGGCTTTCTTCAGTGCGCCTCCTGAAGTGCGCATTTGAGAAACGCTACCGCATAACACCTAATAGAGCGAATCCCGCGCCGGAAGAGGCCGGACATGTTCTTGTGGTGGGCGGGGCAGGTTACATTGGGACGCTGCTGGTCGAGCGGCTGCTCAAAGCGGGGCGTAAAGTTCGTATTCTCGACAACCTCACGTATGGGGCCGAAGGGCTCAATTCGTTGGAGAAGCACCCTGATCTCGAGCTGATGCTAGGAGACTGCCGGAACATTCAAGACGTTGTGAAAGCCGTCAACGGGGTGGACTCGATCATCGACCTGGCGGCAATCGTTGGCGACCCAGCCTGTGAGCAGGATCGTGGCGCGGCTTCGGAGATCAACTACGCCGCCACCCGAATGCTTGTTGAGATTGCCAAGGGTCACGGGATCAGTCGCTTCCTCTTCGCGTCGAGTTGCAGCGTGTATGGAGCCACGGATCTCGAGGTGGACGAAAATTCCGCTGTCAACCCGATCTCACTTTACGGTCAGACCAAGGTTGATTCCGAAAAAGCGCTGCTCAAAGCCGCCAGCAAGACCTTCCACCCGACAGTCCTCCGCTTCGCCACCGTGTTCGGCCTAGGCTATCGGCCCCGTTTCGATCTTGTCGTCAACCTGCTGACCGCAAAAGCATGGAAAGAGGGCGTGATGACGATCTACAACGGAGAGCAGTGGCGCCCGTTCATTCACGTCCGGGACATCGTGGAGGCCATTTTCCGTGTTCTGGAGGCCCCCGCCAACCAGATCAGCGCAGAAATCTTCAACGTGGGCGACTCGCGTCTAAACCACACTCTGGCCGAGGTTGCCGAAGTGATCCGAGGAGTCTTTCCGGAGGCGCGCGTCGAGAACGTCGAAAACACGGACCGACGCAATTACAGAGTCAACTTCGACAAGCTCCGAAACCGTCTGGGGTTCCGCGCACAACACACCCTGAGGGATGGAGTCGAGGAGTTGAAGCGAGCTTTTGACGAAGGTCTGATCACCGATTACACCGACCTCCGTTACCACAACCAACGCTTCCTGGCAGCCACTGGCAGCCCGGGCAACAAGGACGAGGTCGATGGCTTAGTGATGGCGGCTTTCGCTACTCCGCCGCAACTGAAACCTCGGACATTTTCGGCTGCCGCCGGGGGCTGATACAGCAACGTGGGTCACGGCGAAGTTTGCAACAGCCACGAAATCGCCGAAAGCACCCTTCTTCTTCACCTCGAATCCGAGTTGCGCCAGTCCTTCCCGATCCGATCTTCCACCCGGAGATTGGTAGCGCTCTTGACCGGGAACGCCACTGGCGCGGCTTGAGGAAATCTACCTTCCATGCTCTTGAGAGGCGGCAGCGGCACTCGCTACCTAATGCGCGGACCGCGAAGTTCCTGAGCGATTGTCGGCAGGCTCCGCCCACGCGGCTGATTAATGAGTTGGACATGGCACGTTATGAGTATGAGACGAATCGTCGTGGTGGGCGGTGGTGCTGTCGGACTCGCGACGGCCCGGCAGATTCTGGAGCGCGCGCCCGGCACGCAACTGACGCTGGTCGAAAAAGAACCTGGTGTGGGTCGCCATCAAACCGGCAACAACAGCGGCGTGTTGCACTGCGGGCTGCACTACAAGACGGGTTCCCGCAAGGCGAAGCTCGCCGTTCGAGGCATTCGACAGATGACAGCCTTCTGCCAGGAGCATGGGATCGCCCACAACATCTGCGGCAATCTGGTGGTGGCTACGAGCGAGGAGCAGATCCCCAGGTTAAGGAGCCTTCTCGAACGCGGTACGGCCAATGGTCTGAGCCGCTTAAGACTCGTTAGCCAAGAAGAGATGCGCGAGATCGAGCCTTACGTTGGCGGGCTAGCTGGCCTGCGCGTCCCGGAAGAAGGGATCGTCGATTACCCGGCAGTCTGCGAAGCGTTGAAGAGCGACATCGAGAAGTGCGGAGGGACGGTAGTTTTGAGCGCGGCGGTGCGCAAGCTCGCGCGCAACGCCCAAGAGTGGCGCGTGGAAACGCTTGTCGGCGATTTCGCCGCAGATGTCGTGGTGACTTGCGCCGGGTTGCAGGCCGACCGGGTCGCGCGGCTCGGAGGGGTTTGTCCGGAAGTGAAGATCGTGGCGTTTCGCGGCGACTACTTCAAGCTGCGGCCGGAACGCGAGTATCTTGTGCGCAACTTGATCTACCCGGTTGCCGACCCGAAATTCCCCTTCCTTGGCGTCCACTTCACGCGCATGGTGCGGGGCGGAATCGAAGCCGGTCCAAACGCCGTGCTGGCACTAGACCGCGAAGGCTATGGCAAGCTGGACTTCGACTTGAGAGACACCGCCGACGCGCTCGCATTCCCCGGTCTGTGGCGTTTTCTCGGCAAGCACTTCTCCACTTGCGTAGGCGAGATCCACCGGGCCTTCAACCGTGCGCTTTTCTGCAGGACGTTGCAGAAGCTAGTGCCAGAGTTGCGGGAGGACGACCTGCTGGAAGGCGGAAGCGGCGTACGCGCGCAAGCCATGCTGCGAGACGGATCTCTTGTGGAAGACTTCGAATACAGCATCCTCGACCGGGCGGTCCACGTGTTGAACGCCCCTTCGCCTGCAGCTACTGCCTCTCTGGCGATCGGCGAGGAAATCGCCGAACTGGCACTGTCGCAGTAGTTCTTTCGGCGTCACTGACTCGCATGGGGGCTGGCAGGTGGGGATGCATCTGGAAAACGGGGACCACGTGGCGCTGAGGCGAAATGCGGGGATGCACAACCACATTACTCTGGCGGCGGGATTCGTCGAGATGATCGGGAAGACGCTGCCGGTGAAGCTGGCGGAGTTCCATGCGAGGCAGGAGTCGGGCGAAGCGGGGAAGGCGTTTGGAGCTTCGGCAGGGGCGTTGTCGATATGCCGATTGCATTGATTACGGGTTGCACGGGCCAGGACGGGTCGTACCTGACGGAGTTCCTGCTGGAGAAGGGCTATGAAGTCCATGGGCTCAAGCGGCGGTCTTCCAGTCTGAACACCGACCGGCTGGACCACATCTATCAGGACTTCCACGAAGCCGGGGCGCGGTTCTTCCTGCACTACGCGGACCTGACGGATGGCAGCTCGCTGACTTCGCTGCTGTACGATCTGCGGCCGGACGAGATTTACAACCTGGGGGCGCAGAGCCATGTGAAGGTGAGCTTCGAGGTGCCGGAGTTCACCACCGACGTGGTGGCGTGCGGGACGCTGCGGCTGCTGGAGGCGCTGCACAGGACGGGCGTGAAGGCGCGCTTCTACCAGGCGTCTTCGAGCGAGATGTATGGCAGCGTTCCGCCGCCGCAGAACGAGACGACCGTGTTTCACCCGCGCAGTCCGTATGCGTGCGCGAAGCTATTCGGGCACAACATCACGGTGAACTACCGGGAGAGCTACGGACTGCACGCGTCGAGCGGGATTCTGTTCAACCACGAGTCGCCACGGCGGGGAGAAACGTTCGTCACGCGAAAGATCACGCGGGCCGTGGCGCATATCCAGAGCGGAGTGCAACAGAAGCTGTACCTGGGGAATCTGGACGCGCGGCGGGACTGGGGCTACGCGCCGGATTACGTGCGGGCGATGTGGCTGATGCTGCAACAGGATGAGCCCGACGATTATGTGGTGGGCACGGGCGAGGCGCATACGGTGAGAGAGTTTGTCGATCTGGCGTTCGCTCATGCCGGACTGGATTGGAGAGAGCACGTGGAGATCGATCCGCGGTACTTCCGGCCGGCGGAGGTGGATGCGCTGTGCGCGGATGCTTCCAAGGCGAAGCGGAGGCTCGGATGGGAGCCGGCGGTGACGTTCCACGAGCTGGTGGGCATCATGGTGGATTCGGACCTGCGAGAGACCGAACGCCAGATGCGGGGCGGAACCGAAGCGCTGCGGATTGCCATGGATACGGCGGGGCGGAACGCGTGATGGAGCTTCGGGACAAGCGCATTACGGTGACCGGCGGCGCGGGGTTTCTGGGAAGCCGTCTGGTTGCGCGGCTGCGGCACGCAGGCTGCCGGGATGTTTCCGTGCCGGTCTATCCGGAATACGACCTGACGCGGGGCGAGTCGATCGAGCGGCTGTTCGTCGAGCAGAGGCCGGAAGTCCTGATCCACCTGGCGGCCGTAGTGGGCGGCATCGGCGCCAACCGCGCGAACCCGGGCCGGTTCTTCTACGAAAACGCGGTAATGGGCATCCAACTGATCGAGGCCGCGCGGCGCTACGGCGTGGAAAAGACCGTGGTGCTGGGCACGATCTGCGCGTATCCGAAGTTCACGCCGGTGCCGTTTCGCGAGGAGGATCTCTGGAACGGCTATCCCGAGGAGACGAACGCGCCGTACGGGATCGCCAAGAAAGCCCTGCTGGTGCAGTGCCAGGCCTACCGGCAACAGTACGGCATGAACGCGATCTACCTGCTGCCCGTGAATCTGTATGGGCCGGGGGACAACTTCCACGAGGAGTCGTCGCACGTGATTCCGGCGCTGATCCGGAAGTGCGTGGAAGCCGTGAAGGACGGGCGCGAGGAGATCGTGCTGTGGGGTGACGGGTCGCCGACGCGGGAGTTTCTGTACGTCGAAGACGCGGCGGAAGGAATCGCCCTGGCGACGGAGCGATACGACAAAGCGGAGCCGGTGAACCTGGGCAGCGGAGCGGAGATCTCGATTCGCGATCTCGCTTTGAAGATCGCGGAAATGACGGGCTTCCAGGGCCGCATCGCGTGGGATACGACGAAGCCCAACGGTCAGCCGCGGCGCTGCCTGGATGTGAGCAGGGCTGAGCGCGAGTTCGGGTTCCGGGCGCGGACGGCTTTCGACGATGGACTGCGAACGACGATCGAGTGGTACCGGGCCGCCACGGAGATCGAGTGAAGACTGCGACTATGCAAACCCGACCTGCCTGGGACGCCGTGGTGTTGACCGCCTCTTCGGCGCGGCAGGCCGAACTGTACCAGGGCGAGATCCAGCGACGGCAGTTATCGGGCGCGTTGAGCGCGGGCACGGAGTTCCTCGTGGTCCCCGATCCGGGCGACCGGCGGGTGGGCAGCGGCGGGGCGACGATCCACGCGCTCGGCGTATTAGCGAAGACTCACGAGTGGTGGAGCGGCCATCGCGTGCTGCTGGTCCATTCCGGGGGCGACTCGCGGCGTCTGCCGCAATACTCGCCGGTCGGCAAGCTGTTCGGCGTGCTGCCGGCGCGCACGCGGGCGGGCGAGACGACGACGGTGTTCGACGAGACGATGGAGCTGTCGGCGGCCTGGGCCGAGGGCATTCCCAACGGGCTGCTGGTGGCCTCGGGCGACGTCGTGCTGCGCTTCGATGCGAGCGAGGTCCAATGGGACCGGCCGGGCGCGACGGGCGTCGCGATGCGGCTGGACGCGGAGACCGCGAGCCACCACGGCGTGTACGTGGTCGGCGGGGAGGACCAGGTTTACACGTTTCTGCAGAAGCCGGCGCTCGCGACGATCAAGGCCGCGGGCGGCGTGTTTGCGGACGGGCGCGTGGCGGTCGATATCGGGCTGCTGCGCTTCGATCCGGAATTGACCGTGGCGCTCGCGGAACTGGCGGGGTTCCGCACGCTGCCCGCCGTGGATCTCTACGACCACATCACGCGCGGACTGACGGGCGAGTGGACGCCGGAAGCGGGCGCGGGGCTGTTCTGGCGCGAGTTGAAACAGATCCTGACCCCGGCGGCATTTCACTGCGCGGTGGTGGAGGGCGAGTTCCTGCACGTGGGTACGACGCGCTCGTTCCGGAGTCTCGCGGCTGGCGCGGCCGGGGCGGGTCAAGCCGCGGGAGCGGCGGTGGCGAGATGCCTGCTCGATAGCGTGATCGGCGCGGAGTGCACGCTCGGGCACGAAGCCGTGATTCTCGAATGCGACCTGGCGGGGCCGGTGTGCGCGGGGCGCGGGGCGATCCTGCACGGGCTCACGGGCATCGGCGGGCTGGTGGAGGTCCCCGAAGATACCGTGGTTCACCAACTGCCAGTCAGCGGGTTGGCCGGGAGGAGGCCGGTCGTGGGCTGGCCTGTGACAGGAAGCCCGGCGATGCGCCGGCCTGTCATCGATGGCTGGGTGATACGCGCCTATGGCACGGAGGACGATCCGAAGCAGCCGCTCGATCGCGCGACGTGGTTCAACCGGCCTATTCTCGAGACGCTGCAACGGCTCGGCATGCAGGTCGAAGATGTGTGGGATCTGGAGGATGTCACGACGCCGCGGAGTTCCGACAATGTCACGACGCCGCGGAGTTCCGACAATGTCCCGACGCTGTGGAATGCGCGTTTGTTCCCCGTGACAACGCCCGAGGAGGCGTGGGAGTGCGCGCGCTGGATGATGGGCTATGCAGGCGGCAACGGCAGCGGTTATGACAATGTCCGATGGCGCTCGGCGCAGCGCCTTTCGCTGGCCGAGAGCGCGCAGTGCGCCGACGGCAAGGTGCTAGCGGAGATGCGCAACCACCGGCTGCAGGGCATCTGGCAGAAGACGGCCGTCGAGCTGGCGGAGTCCGGCACGGACTTGCGGCCGCTGCTCGCCAACCTGCCCGGTCTGGCTCCGGCGGCCGCGGCAGGCCGTTCGTTGCGCGCGCACGCGGAGAAGCTGCGCGAGGGAGGTCCGGAGGAGTTGACTCACGCCGCGAGCCATCTGGCGCAGGCGGCGCGGTTGCTCTCCCGAGCGGGCTTCGAGCGCGAGGCCGAGGCGTCGGAGGCCGCGGCCTTCACCTGCATTCAGGATGCGGTTTGCGCCAGCGCCCAGGCGTCGTCCGAGCGGAGTCTCGAGGCGTGGCGGTTCGATCGCGTGCATGTCTCCGCGCCGCCGCGCATCGACCTCGGCGGCGGCTGGTCGGACACGCCGCCATTCTGCTTCGACTGGGGCGGCACGGTGCTCAATGTTGCGCTGGAGATCGACGGGGCGTACCCGATTGAGACGTCGATCCAGCGCATCGACGAGCCCGTGATCCGCTGCAATTCGGACGGGAACGGCGAGGCCGTTGAGTTCCGGACGCCGGAGGAGTTGCTTGCGCCATGCGGGCCGGGGTCAGTGTTTTCCATCCCGCGCGTGGCGCTGCTGCTGCATGGTATTCCGGAGGCTGGCGTACGTCTTGAAGACACGCTCAGGAAGCTGGGCGGCGGGTTGGAGATCCGTTGCCGCGTGCAGTTGCCGGTGGGCTCGGGACTGGGGACCAGCAGCATTCTCGCGGCCACAGTCGTGCGGGCGCTGGCAACGATGTCGGGCCGCACGCTGGGCGATCATGCGCTCTCGGACGAGGTGATGCAGCTCGAGCAGCGGATGACGACGGGCGGCGGCTGGCAGGACCAGGCGGGCGGCATTTTCCCCGGAGCGAAACTGCTCATCACCGGGCCCGGCCTGCGGCAGCGCATCCGCGTGCAGCCGGTGGACTGGACTGAGGAGCGCCGGCAAGAGTTCAGCGAGCGTCTGGTGCTCTATAACACCGGCATCCAGCGCATGGCCAAGGACCTGCTGCGGCAGGTGGTCTCGCGCTATCTGGCGCGCGAGACCGCGACGGTGCAGGTGCTGCACAGCATCAAGACTCTCGCAGTGGAGATGTCCTACGCCATGGCCGAGGGCGACTGGAAACACCTGGGCGAACTGCTCGACCGGCACTGGCGGTTGAACCAGATCCTGGACCCGCACACGGCCAACGCTCCAATCAACGCGGTCCTGGACCGTGCCCGGCCCTGGATTTACGGAGCCAAACTGGCGGGCGCGGGCGGCGGCGGATTCCTCATGCTGCTGGCCCGGGACGCCGGAGCCGGAGACGCGCTGCGCGACGAACTCGCGCAGGGAGCGGCGGCCGGGGGCTCCGTGGTCGAGTTCCGGATCGCCACGGACGGGCTGCGGGTCAAGAGCGAGGGCGGGATTGCCGCCGTGGCGGGGCCTCTCGTTGTCACTGGTACACTTGCCTCACGTAATCGTTCCGGGGAACAATCCGGTCCTGGATAACCAGCCGAACACAGACCCAAATCGAACGCTGCAATCTAAATACAAGGATGAGACGCTTATTTACTATCACCACGCTTGTGACAGCCTTCTACACCAGAGGCTTTTCTCAGCATCCAATAATCTTCTCAACCAACCCTTACGTCATCGATTCTGTTCAAACCGCCGAATGGCAGTCCGTGTTATCCGGTGTTATAAGCAATAACAAAGCAAGCAGGAAAGTCAACGGAAGAAACCATTCGGTAGGCAATACGGAATCTCTGGCAAGGCTGCCAATCTATGTCACGGCGGCTCCCTATAATGCCGACAACACTGGTGCGACGGACGCCTCGGCCGCCGTAGCTGTTGCGATTACGGCGGCCTGCGCTTCCAATCGCGGCGCCGTGGAGTTCCCAGCAGGTATTTATCAATTTTTCTCCAGTATCCAGCCGAGTTGCGCCGTGATACTCCGTGGCGAGGGCATGTCGTCTGAGCTTGTGCAGTCTCCATCGACGCTGCGCTTCGCTGCTGGTATTCCCGGCATCGTGTTAACCACTGGAGCCAGAAACGGAGGCCTGGAACACCTATACATAGAGAGCCAGAGTGCCTCTTCCGGTACTGACGATGGGATCATTTGTACCGACGCCAGTTCTTATAAAGTCTTTGACGTGACGATTCAGAATTTTGGTCGTGATGGGCTACACTTAGATTCTACGGCGGGTGGGAACTGTGATGTGTGGGACGTCATCAGGCTACGCTCTCTGGGCAATCGCGGCAATGGAATCTATATCATTGGGGCCGACTCTCAGAAGTTGACGTTCTATAGCCCGAGAGTCGAGTCAAACAAAGGTTTTGGGATATATTTAGAACGACCAGGAGCGGCTGCATGCACGTTCTACTCTGTGTTTTCACAAGCTAACTTACTTGGAGCAATAAAACAAAACAGTGGTAGTAGTAATTTCTACGACATATATAGTGAAGCCGACACAATGCCTGGAGCCACGTCATTTGCTGGAACAGGAAGAAACGACGCGACATCGGGCGGCGGTTTTACCGCAACAAGTTACACGTCTGATCCAAGTCTCACATACTGTGTGAAAATCGCGGCAACGGGGACGCCGGATACATTTGTATGGGGCACTGACCATTGCATTACGTTTCCCAATGGGCCTACCGTGATTAATGGCAGCAATCAGGCCCTATCGAATGGAATCACAGTCAAATTCTCGGCGACCAATGGACATATTGTCGGCGACCAATGGACAATTGCCGCTCACCCATCTGTTTTGCTTGGGCCTATCGCTCAGTACAACACCTTTACATCTCCTAATTATGGTGCACCAACAATCGGTAATGCTGGGGGGACTACAAATACTTTATTTATTGGAGGAATACATCATGGAACGATATATTTCGACGGCACGTTAAATGGTAATACAACTGGATCCATAAATCAGGTATCAGGGGTAACGTCAACTGGGAATATTTTTGCTGGTACAAATTCTCTATTGGGGTGGACTTCATACGGTGCTGGCATAGCAAGAGGGGATGGCTTATTTCTATGGCGTAATAATGCGCAGACAAGTATTGCATCTTTCTATATGGGTAGGGTAGTTATGGCAAAAAGTGGAGCCTATTCGATCCCATTTTCAGAGTCCAATGCCGTCTATGTGAATACGGCGGCTTTCGCTCCGACGTTGCCGGCTCCCGTCGCCAATATGGTTTATACGTTCCTGGTGAATAGTGCCACAGCAGTATCAATTACGGCAAGCGGGGGCGCAACAATCCGCGATGGCGCGACCGTTAGCGCCGCAAATGGAACCGCGGTGTCGTCATCGGTCGGCGACTACATAACCCTACTGGCAGTCGATGCGAGGCATTGGGTCGTGATTGGTAAAGCCGGCTCGTGGACGATCACATAGAAAGTTCTTTTGAGCCCCAACAATGGCGGGTATTCGGACATCGCGAGTGCAATCGGTGCGGTTTTGAGGCGGGTCCAGTAGACAACCTTTCTGGCCCGACTCATCAGCACGCTGACCACCACTCTCTGAGCCGCGCGCAATTCCCTCCTGCGCGGCTGATTCCCTGCGTTCTGTCTCTGTTGTGACCCACCGGGCCGGAGGTGTGGCTGAACCTCGTGCTCACGCCGCGGTTCTGGGGAACACTTCCTGCGTCACTGCAGTGCCGAATCGGTCCTCCGCCTCCTCCAACTCCCAGGATGCCTGCATGTTCATCCAGAACCTGGATGTCGTTCCGAAGTAGCGTGCCAGGCGCAAAGCAGTATCGGCCGTTATGCCGCGCTTCTGATTGACAATGTCGTTGATCCGCGTGGCTGGCACACGCAGCGCCATAGCCAGCTGATGGGAAGACATACCGAGCGGGGCTAGAAACTCTTCCCGGAGGATCTCTCCAGGATGGATTGACGGAAGCCGATGTCTATTGGTCATGCTTGCATTCCCCTCGTCAGTGATAATCGACAATCTCGACGTCCTCTGCCGCGCCTCGTCGCCAGACAAAGCAGATTCGCCACTGATCGTTGATCCTGATACTGTGCTGCCCCTTCCTGTCACCGATCAGCATCTCGATCCGATTCCCTGGAACCGCCGCCAGATCTTCCAATTCCTCAGCGTCAT
>Ga0302320_10007438_pt1 | contig 24122 bp, 17 predicted proteins | sample Bog_T0_3_FD_202130 | JGI IMG/M metagenome (GOLD analysis project Ga0302320, IMG submission 202130) | Peat permafrost microbial communities from Stordalen Mire near Abisko, Sweden - Bog_T0_3 | ecosystem: Environmental > Terrestrial > Soil > Wetlands > Peat | place: Sweden: Abisko, Stordalen Mire...
GACCGCGGCCCGGGGGTTTAATCTTGAGCGCGTCATGGCAGCGTCCCAATCGGTGGCGGGCAGATCGCCTGAGGACGTGGCGCAAGACGAATTCTTCTGGCGCGAGGTCCAGATGGATTTCGAGCTGGACCGCACCATCATCAACCTGAACAACGGGTTTACCTGTCCAACCTCACGGATGGCGCTGGAATCGGAGATCCGCTTTCTCCACATCATTAACATGTCGCCGATTTTTTACCAGGGTGGCTATGCCGATCGCGTTCAGACCATCCGCTTGCGCATGGCAGCGGAGTTCGGCTGTGAACCTGAGGAACTTGCCCTCACTCGCGGCGCCAGCGAATCCCTGCAAATCGTGCAGAATGGCATCGACTTGAAACCCGGCGACGAAGTGCTTACCACCGAGCAGGATTACCCGCGCATGCTCACCACGTGGGACCAACGCATGCGACGCGACGGCATCAAGGTGCACCGCATTCAATTCCCCGTGCCGACCACGGCCGACGATCTCGTCCACCGTTTTGAACAGGCGATCACGCCGCAAACCAAGGTCATGCACTTTTGCCACATGACCAATTTGACGGCGCAGTTGTTCCCGGTCCAGCGCCTTTCCCGCCTGGCGCGCTCGAAAGGAATCGTGACCATCGTCGATGGCGCCCACGCTCTGGGGCAATTCCCCTTCAAGCTGCGGGAGCTGGAGTGCGACGCCTATGGAGTCAGCCTGCACAAGTGGCTGCTGGCGCCCATCGGCAACGGATGCCTCTACGTGCGAAAAGAGATGATCCCCCGCTTCTGGCCCCTCCAGGCAGCCCCCGAAGCTTCGAACGACGACATCCGAAAATTTGAAGCCATTGGAACGCACCCGTGGGCCATCCGGGTGGCGCTGGGCGAGGCCCTTGCCTACCACCAGGCTATCGGAGGCGATCGCAAGGCGGCCCGGTTGCGCTATCTGACCCTGCGTTGGGCGAACGCGCTGAAGAAGCATCCGCGCATTAAGATCCTGACGGACCTCAGCGAACCCGCACAGGCGTGGGCAGTCGCGGCGGTTAACATCGAAGGAATTCCCGCTGGTGACCTTTGCAAATTCCTGAATGAAAAGCACCGCATCATCACCACACCGCTCATTGGTGGAGCACCGCCGAACCAGGTCTATGACTATCAGGCCATCCGCGTGTCGCCCAACATCTACACCACGCTCGAGGAGATTGACACGTTCGTGGCAGCCATGGAAGACGCCGTGAATAATGGCGTCGCCTCCGCGCAGGTGACCGGCGGCGGCGAGCCGGACGTGCAGTACACGTAAAGTGATTTCGGGGGCTGGCGCGGAGCACCGGTCTGCGCCAGCTCATCGCATATTGTTGGCGAGTAACAAGGAGGTTTATATGAAACGCATGGCAATTTTTGCGGTGGCGGTCATGGCGCTGGTTCTTGCGGCAGGGGCAAAACAGTCCTTTGCCCAGAGCACAATCAAGATCCCCAACGAGTTCAAGGTGGGTGGCGCCAGTCTTCCCAAGGGCGATTACACCGTCGTAAAAAAGGATGACACTCACCTGACGTTGCGCCAGGAAACGACCGGAAAGGAAACGACGGTTGCCTTCACCGGGCGCCTCGCGCAGCCAAACCCGCCTCTTGCCGACCCTCAACTGGTGTTCGATGTGGTTGGTGATTTTGCCCCGTCCTATACGGAATATATAACGGTCTACATCCTGTCCGAGGTTTGGCTGCCGGGTGCGGATGGTTTCGAAGTGCATGCCATGAAGGGCGCGCACCAGACCCAGATCGTCAAGGGGCAAAAAACAAAATAGATGAAGAAAATTGGCATCCTCGGCGGCATGAGTCCGGAATCCACCACGCTTTACTATGAGCACATCACCCGAACTTATACGGCGCGGTTTGGCGATTACGGTTACCCGGAGATTCTGATCTACAGCGTCAATTTCCAAAAGTTTGTGGACTGGCAGCACCACGGCGAGTGGCATGAGGCAGCGCGGGAAATGGCCCTGGCCATTGAGCGGTTGCATGGCGCCGGCGCTGATTTCGGGCTCATCGCCACCAACACCATGCACATTGTATTTGATGAAGTTCAGCAAGCCGTAAGCATGCCCCTGCTGAGCATCATTCAAGCCACGGCGGATGCTGTGCTGGCGTCAGGACTTCGGTGCGTTGGCTTGCTGGGGACTGTCTTTACCATGGGCGAGCCGTTCTTCCGCGAGGGCCTGAAGCGGGCGGGAATCAGCGTACTCGTTCCAGAGTCCGGCGATCAGCAAAGGGTAAACGACGTGATCTACCAGGAATTGTGCCGGGGTGAGATCCTGTCCACTTCGCGGCAAATGTTTTTGGATGTTATCGAAGGCTTGCGCTCCCGAGGCGCGCAGGGAATCGTTCTTGGATGTACCGAGATCCCCTTGCTGGTCGAACCGCAACACTGCGACCTGCCCCTGTTCAACACTGCACTGCTGCACGCCGCAAAGGCACTCGATTTCGCCCTGCAAGCGGAATGATGAATCCCGGGCTTGGGAGCCATCCGCCTGTTACTGCTTCCTCATTTTGCAGCGGGTTGAACTAATTTGCGCGAGGGCGGCTGAACAATGGCCAGTGGCACGCGGGCAAAGCCCACTCTGTCCAGCGAGGGTTCCAGCACATTCACTTGCAGGGTATAGGTTCCTCGGGGAAATTTATCCAGCGGAATCTGCACGAAGTAGGAAGCCTTTTGGTCGGTCGATTTCTCCAGCTTGCCGGGGAAGGGCCCTGCTTCCGCAAATTTTCTTCCCCGGCGGAAAAAGACCAGCGCCACACTGGGCGGATTCACCAGCCCGGCAGGCACCACGCTCTTGCCCGCGTAAGATTCCAGGTAGACGGTCAGCATCTGATTGGTGCGGAAGACGCGCGTCACGCTGGGCAGAATTGAACGGTCGCCCACCTGCAGCGGCGAATTCTTGTCGCGATTCACGTGGGCGCGCTCCAGGTCATCGGACGACTTCACTTCGTTGGAGAGGATGACAGAGCTCAAGCCAAGAGCCGTGTCGGGAACGTCCTTCACCTCCAGCGGCGTTTCAAAAGTTCCAACCTTGCCGCTTTCGTTCTCGCGCACCACCGCCTTCAAACTGTACTTTCCCGCCGGCAGGATGACTTCACCTTCGTAAAACAGGTTGCTGCCGATAATCTCTTCCAGCGTATCGCTGGTCACTCGCACGGGCAGCGTATCGCGCAAACCTCCCGCCACATGATTCTTGTCGTCGGTAAGCTTCCAGGCAAAATCAAATTCGGTTTCACGCTTGCCGGACTTCTTCAGGAAGGCGACTTCCGAACCGGGAATCTTGGCCGCCAGAATGACGGTAAATTTCTTGTCCGGCCGGCGGAAGTAAGCGGTCTCCACCACAAAGGGCAGGTCCACAAAAGGCTCATCCAAATCCATCACTTGCTGAAGCTGGTTCTCCTTTTCCTCACGCGTGAGCTGGTGGAAACTCTTGGGAGCGAAGTACCCGGGTCGCGCCTGGAGCTTCAAGCCCGGCCTTGCCACCTCCACGCGGATGTGCCGGAACCTGCCATCGTCGTGCGTGTTCAGGGGTGAATACCCGATCAGGTAGTAGCTGGAATTTTCCTTCTGAACTTCCGCAAACGCGGGACTGAAATCATTGAGATCGTAAAAAGTCCTTCCCCCCGTGTCGGCGGAAAGCGCGGCCAGGGTTTCGCGGCTGCCCTGCAACGATGATATTTGCGACGCCACTGCTGAGCCGGAATAGAGTGCCGTGCCGGAGGGCGCAGCCGTGCTGGCATCGCCGCCGGGAGGCAGAGCGGCAAGCCCGCGCGCATCCATGGTGTAGAGCGAAACGTCGGCCTGATTTGCCGCGTCTGTGGCCGCCCGCAATGTGGCCTGATTCTCCTGCCCCGTGCGGGTGATGCCGCTGGAGAAGTGAATCACGCTCTTCCGTCCCGGCACACTTCGCAGCATCGTCGCGAGCGATTCAATGGCTGCCAGCTTTTCATCCGTGTTGAAAATGTTGAACTCGGTCTCATCCGGCGTGAAGGCATCGGAAACGTCCTGCGTGACAATCTCCATGCCACTCGAATCGGTTCCGCCCGCTTCCCCAATTGCGCCTTGAGATGCCAGTGAAGAGGATTGGTCGCCTACAAGGATCGTATGCAGAACCTTCTTGAGTGAGTCGTGATTGTTGGTGAAGTCCTGCACCACCCGCAGGCTCGCCGAATAAGTGACCACGGCGATCAGGTCCGCGGGAGTCATCTTTGTCGCCACAAAATCGCTGGATGCCTTCAGCGCGCGCATCAGCTCATCGGGTTGCATCGAGCTTAGATCAAAGAAAAAGACCAGCAGGCGATGGTCCTGAAGCACCTGCTCCGCATTCACTTCGGGCGGCAGCTTGGCGAGGTCGATGACTTTTGCCTGCGCATTGTCACCGGTGGCTTGCGACAGCTTTTCCACATCTTCCAGGCTGAAATCGCTGATGGTCTGCTGCACGCCGTCTTCCGTGACGCGGAAGTCCGATTGCTTCAAGTCCGTTACAGGCTTGCCGGACTTGTCATAGACGCGCACATCCACCAGAACTTCATTGGTCTGGGCGCGCAAGACGAATGCCTGTTGAGGGCTGCGGCTAACCGGCGCGTCGGGTGGCCCCTGAGACATCGAGGTTGTTGGACCAAAGTACAAGGCAAGAATCAAAAGGCAAAACGAAAAAGGCAAAAGTAGTCGGCTTTGCGCTTTGCCTTTTGCTTTTTGTCTTTTGACTTGGCCCTGCCGGACCGCGCAGTTTCCTTTAGTCCCGCTGACCATCCACTCACCCGCCTCATTCTTTTCTGCCCTAAAAATTGAATCGCAAACTTAGCGTTATCGCCCGCATCGCGCCGACGCCCGTCACCCAGCCAAAATTCTGCGCGTTGATCGTTGTTGCTACGCCTGTGTAGTTCGGATGATTGAAGATGTTGGTGGCGTCGATGCTGAATCGCGCCCGCATGTTCTTTTCCCGCGTGAAAGTGAAGAAGCGCCCAAGCGACATATTGAAATTCACTGTTCCGGGCCCGGTGATGGTGTTGCGCCCTGCGGTGCCGAGTTGGCCTGAAGCGGGAAGCGCGAACGCCGCGGTGTTAAAGAAATCCAGAGTCGTTCGCTCCGAGCGCGGCAGGCTGACGGGTTCGCCCGTGGCATCAGGCCGCTCTGAAGAAAACACACCCGAACCATTGTTGTTCGATTGATTGCCGCCCACCTGCGCCGTCAAATGTCCACCGGATTGCACGGTGGTGACGCCGCTGATCTGCCAATTGCCAATCACCTTTGCCGCCGCACCGCCGCGATTGAGGAAGCGTCGCTGCTCGCCAAACGGGAATTCATAAGTGTCGTTCACGATCAGCTTATTGCGCACGTCGAAGTTTGAAAGGGCGCGTTCCGCCTTCAGATCAAAACTATCCTGCGGCACGTTGCGACCGTTACCACCCACGCTGGCGGCGTCATCAATGGACTTTCCCCAGGTGTAATTGCCACTCATGGAAAACCCACCGTGGAACTGCCGCCGCAAAGTGACCTGCAGGCCGTTGTAGATTGAGTCGGCCCCGTCGGTCTCATAAAGAAACTGCTGCACGCCGGGAATGGAGGTCTGCTGCGAACCCGAGGCGCTGGGGTTCAGGCTGTTGGGCGAAAGCAGCAGATCAAGCTTGCTCCCCTTGGTGCCCACGTAGGCGACGGAAAGAACGACGTTGCGAAACAGTTCATCTTCCGCGCTCAAATTCCACGTTTGCGCGTAGGGCCGGCGGTAATTGCTGTCAGCGGCATAGGTGTTGGAGATGGTGTTGGTGGACTGCACCGGAAAGCCATCCTGAAGCGTCAGCACCTGTTCCGGGTTGGCCGTCAGCGTGGAGGCGGTGGCGAAGGGCGGCTGGTCAAGCATGTTCGTGACCATGCGCGAGTAGATGCTGCCGTCATAAAAAATGCCATAGCCCGCACGCAGCACCAGGTGATGCTGAATCCACGGGCGATAGGCAACGCCCACGCGCGGTGAAAAGTTGTGCACGTCGCTGTGAATCAGCGAAGTGGGCAGCCCGCCAGTCGCCTGACCCGTCACCACTTCCGGCGAAGTGAATCCGGGGCTGAAGGAGAGGTCCGAAAGGTGTCCGTATTTTTCCGAAAGCGGCAGGAAGTATTCATAGCGCACGCCGTAATTGATGGTCAGGTGAGCGTTGGTGCGCCAGTCATCCTGAAAAAATGCCGTGGTCACCCAGTTACGCAGATAGTTGCTGGCCACGCCGAAGCGCACCGACGTTGTTTGCGGCAGGCCCAGCAGAAAATCGGCAAAGTCATACCCTGTGCCTGCCACAGGATAGCCGTTGCTGAAATTGCTGGTGCTGTAGCCGGTAAAGCTGAACGTTCCGCGCGCATTGGGGTCGGTCTCCGTATTCTGCTGCACGCGCCGCAACTCACCTCCCATGCGCATATTGTGCTTCGAACGGCTCCAGATGAGCGTCTCGCTCGCGCGCACCGTCTGAGGGCGCGAGAGCGAGGGCAGGGGATCGCTCAGGCCTCCAAAATTGGTGAACCCAATCGCGGGAACGCCCCAATCAAAGGGATTGTTGGAAACGCCGGTGATGCCAAGTTCAGCGGCAATGTCGTCCTGATAAGCGAAGGCATTCAGCGTTGAAGTCCGCTGGCGGTTGAAATTCAAAGTAAGTGAATTAACGAGGTGCGCGTTGAAGGTGTGCGATTCCCCAACCGTTACGTTCTGTCCGCGGGTGGAAGTGTGCGAGGTGAAATCGGGAAAGCCGCTTACGGACTGGCTGCGCGCCGAATTGAAATAGTACATCACGTTCAAGCTGTCTTTGGAATTGAACTGCTGCCCGATGCGGCCCATCACCCGGTCATTGGAACTGGGCCGGGGCTCCTGAAGGTGGAAATTCTGCACCTCGCCCGGAAGGTTGGGCAGGGGAATATAAGTGAGCAGCCGGGTGGCCGCCGAATTGAGCTGCATTGTGGGGATGGCGTTGCCCATAAATGGGACGCGCGCCCCGGCTGGGCTGGATAAGGGGTTGTAGATGGTGGGAACGGTCCCCTTAAATTGTCCGGACTGAATAACGGTGTGGGCAAAATTGCCCAGCCGCTCTTCCGCCGTGGGAACGGTGGAAAAGCTGTCGAAGCCGTTCCTGCCACGCTGGAAATTGTAACTGGCGAACCAGCTTGTTTTCTTGCCGCCGTGGTAGATGTGGGGAAACACCAGCGGGCCGCCCAGTGAGAATCCAAAGGTCTCGCGGTAGGACGGGATCTTCGGCGATTCCGCCACATTCAGCGGATAAGGATGCGCATCGAAGGCCGAGTTGGTGTACTGCTCGGTAAAATTGCCGCGAATGCGGTTCACCCCGGCGCGATTGCCTGACCACCCGCGCGCTCCACCCCCACCGCCACCACCAAATCCTCCGCCCCCGCCTCCGAATCCACCCCCACCGCCACCGGGTCCGCCGCCTCCACCAAAGGGATTGCCTGCGCCGCCGCCTTCACCGCCTGGACCTCCGCCAAATCCGCCCCCGCCGCCCCGGCCACCACGGCCGCCAAATCCGCCGCCGGGCGTGGCAGCTTCGCCTACGCCGCCGCCCAGCAGGAATGAGTTGTTGGCGCTGGTGGAGTTGTCCGCCTCCTCCGCCTGGCCTTCCGCGGGAGCCTGGCCCTCAGCGCCGTTGCCTTCCGCGATGCGGAGTGACGGAATCTGTCCCCCCGCACCCCCGGGATTGGGCAATCCGCCTGCCCTGTTGCCCGCGCCGCCCGGCCCTATTGCGCGATTGCCTGAGGGGTGCGCCCCAGCCTGCACCTGCTGCGGCGCACCGCCCTCTGGCATCGCGACCACCAGCGCCACATTAACTTTCAGAGGTTTCTCTGAAGTCACAGGCACTGGTTCGCGAGAATCTGCCCGGAAACCCACCAAGGAGACATCCAGGCGGTAATTTCCGGGCATAAGTCCGGTAAAGGTATAATTGCCCGCTTCGTCGGTCCATGTCTCCTTGCGTTCGCCCGTTTGCGGATTGGTGATTTGCACCGTGGCCCCGGGAACGGAAACTCCCCCAGGTCCGCGCACATGGCCGGTCACCGTCCCCCCCGCCACGGGGGCAATCTGTCCGAATAAGACGCCCACGCTGAGTAGTCCTCCCGCGATGAGCATCACAAGCAGCCGGGCGCAGTTTGTAAAATTTGTAAACAAAATTTGCCTGTAACTCCGCTTAAATTCAGAGCTTACAAGGTATGAGTACGATTATCAAGAAAGCAAGGTTACAGGTAACCTCGCGAGTCTTTGCGTCGTCCTAAGCTCCCGGAGGCAACTATGTCAAAGAAGTCTTTATTGTCCATGCTTGTGTTGTTGGTATTGAGTCTTGCCGGTTCTCTGGCCGCGCAGCAAGGTCCGCCCCCCCAAGGGGGAGAGCAGGGTCACAGGGGGATGGGCGGTCCACCGCCGGTGCTGGGCACCATCACTTCAGTCGGAGTCGATCGCTTTGAGATCAAGAAGCCCGATGGCACTGCCGAGACCATCATGGTGACGGATGACACCCACTTCCGCCAGCGCGTTGAGGGACAACAGCAGCCGCAAGTGCTCGCTTTGGAGGACCTTAAAGCCGGCGACTACGTTTTTGTGCGTGGCACCCCCAATGGCGACAAGCCACTAACCGCCACTGGAGTAAGACGCATCACGGCGGAAGAGTTTGAGCGTTTCCAGAGCGGCGGCGGCCCGGGCGGTCCCGGCGGACCGGGTGAAGGCCGCGGTCCCGGAGGCGGCGGCAATTGGGGACCCGGTGGCGGCGATGGCACGCGCGCGGGCGGCGAAATTGAATCCATCAAGGGCAACCAGATTACCGTGATGAGCCGGCGCACGGGCGAAAAGGTGATCGTGGTGAATGACCAGACCACTTTTGACAAAGAAGGACAGGCCATCACCCTGAAAGATCTTAAGGTTGGCGATCGCATCTTTGCCATGGGCAAAGAGGTTGGCGGCAAGTTCGCGGCCACGGAAGTACATTCCAGACTTCCCGGCGAAGGGCGCGGAGGCTGGCAGGGACAGCCGGGGCAGCAGGGACCGTCCAACTGACCTGATTCAGCGTGGATGCGGTTAAGGGGGGCGATTTTTTGGCCCCCTTTTTGGGCTCTCTGGCGTCCCGGAAAAACCAACCAAAAGGCCAAGGGCAAATGTCAAAAGGCAAAAGTTGTAGCGTGGGTGTCCCCACCCGCGCTGGAAGACCGCTGACATGTCAGCGGTGGCAAAAGCGTGAGCGAGCACCCGTGCTACAAGTTTCAGTTCCCTATTCGGCCGCAACTTTTGCCGGGGTGCAGGGTTCATCCACCATGCAGGGCAACGCCTGAGGGCGCGAACGCAACCAGGAGAGCATAGCGATGCAGAGATGTTGGATCAGAATTTTTACTTTTGGCATGTTGAGCGCGGCCACGCTGGCCCTGGCGGGAATTCTCGCGGCACAGGAGCCTTCCGCGCCTCTCAACTCGTCCGGCAATTCCCCGCAGGAGGAGACCGCTCCCGCCGGCAAGCCCGTGAGCGAAGCGGCCGTGGAAAAACGCCTGCAGAAATTGACCCAGCAGCTCAATCTTACCGATGAGCAGCGGGCGAAAATCCGTCCCCTGCTCAAGCACGGGTTGGAACGGGTCAGGCAGGTTCGCAGCAACACCAGCCTGTCACAAGGCGAGGCGCAGCGGAGAATCAAATTGATCCACCAGGATATCAATCAGCGCATCCGCCAATTCCTGACCCCGGAGCAAAAGGAGCAGTGGAAGGAAGCCCGCAGGCAGCAGCGCAACGGCCCCCAGGGCGGCGAGCACGGCCCCAGTGGCAAACCGACCCCCGACGCCCCACCCGCCCCGGCGAATCAGAACTGACGAATCGGGTGATCCGGTGATCGGGCGATTTAGGATTGGTGATTTGTGAATGGTGATTGACCCATCCGTTGACCTGGCGATCCGGTTGGACCCCGAACCCCGGACTCCGAACTCCTTTCCCCCGGCCCTGAGTCCCCAGTTGCCCGCATTTTCCCCTTTACTTTGTACTGGTTGGGGGGGGGTAATAATAATCTTATAAGCATAATTTTTCGGGGGCGGTTGAGTTCGCCTGCGCGTAAGATTAGTCTTTTCTGTCCCACATCGAGGTGCATATGTCCGGGGCGCCCAAAGTCGCAAAATCCCTCCGCCATTACGGCCGGCGAATTCCACCCGCCATCGGCATGCTCTGCCTGCTTTCGGGGTTGGCATTCCTCTCGCCCCTCGGCCCGGCGAGTAAAGTTCTACCCCTTAAGGGTCAGGGAAAATCTCTAATTGCTCTGGCATTCCATGGGTTTCACCCATGGCTACCGATATTGTTCCCCTTCAGGGAAAATGGCTCCCACTTGCAAGATTTGCCCCCGGCAAATTTCAACATAGATTAGCTTCCGGCGCTGCAGCGGCGATCTCCGATCGCCGCACGGCGGTCGGAGACCACCGCCACAGCCGGGCGTACACCTCCGTCGCTCGGCGTTGAAAATAACAAGAATTCCGGGTCAAGATAGATGCTTGGAACGGTCCTAATTGATGTGTTTGCATTTTTCGCAGCGCACGGCCCCGGAAGCGTGCCACAAGGGCCCCGCCCGAGCCTGGCTAGGATGGCCAGGGCACGGCCCCGGGCGCAGCGATCACCACGCTGTAAACACTTAATTAAAAACCGCTCTAGTCCGTCGGGAGACCCCCCGCTCTGCCGGGGAGGCAGTATGAGTTTGACGATTCCAGCACGCGGGGCCGGGGTCATCCTGGGTAATTACTTTCATTGCGAACTTCTGACTCAGGACACTAACGCGCAAATTAATCCCGCCTTGGTGAATCCGCCCGAGTCTTGTTATCATGGGCGAGGTCAAAAATATGTCATCACCCATAACTCCCATCACCCCGGAAAAGCAGCGGCCGCAGTTGCGCGTGCGTGCAGCCGAGGAACGCGATTCCCTTGATATCGCGCGCATCTATGCGCAGGCCACGCAGGATCATCTGGCCACATTTGAGCATTTCCTGGTCACAGCGGAGGAACGCACGCGCTGGGTTCAGGAACACACCGGCAAATATCCACTGCTCGTGGCGGAACTCAATGGGCGGATCCTGGGCTGGGCATCGCTGAGCCCTTATCAAGTGCGCCCCCATATTGATGGCATCGCTGAACTCCTGATCTACATCGACCGCGACTACCGGCGGCACGGCGTTGGCCGGGAGTTGATGCGCGCCATTCAGGCTGCGGGACGCGATGCCGGGCACCACAAACTGATTGGAAGGTTTGTGGCCCACAATGATGCCGGCCGCACCCTCTGCCGTATGAACGGCTGGAGAGAAGTTGGCGTGCATGAAAAGCACACTCTTCTGGACGGCCGCTGGCACGACGTGGTAGTGGTCGAGTTCCTGATCACGGAAAACCTTCAGTAATTCCCTCCTTTGGCCATAAAGCGCGGTGGCAACACCACTCTGCCTCAGGCCGCTGGTTCGTCCAGCGGTCACATGACGGTCCTGTCGCCGGGCGTGTGTTCGCCGCGCGCCTGGGATTCCAGCCAATAGCAGCCCTTATCGGTGAGGAACCAGAGATTGCGCTGGTCCGTGGTCTTCCTGCCCGCCAGCGACTGTTCCCGCATTCTCTCCAGGCGCTTTATTGCGTCGTGCTCCTCTATTTTCACTTCTTCCGCCAGACTGCTTACCGTTCTATACGAGTACTGCCCCGCCAGGAGCGCCCGCAGAAGTTCATGGTCATTGTGATCCACCGGCAGGTCCTGCAATGAGGCCGGAATGCTGTTCCGCGCCGCTTCCGGCAGCGGTTCCGTGCGCAAGTCAATTTCATGCCGCAGTACGGGCTCAACCTCCCGGGCCTTCTCTTCCGCCACGATGGCGCGGGCCTGGGCCTGCTCAGACTCCCGTTTGGCCTTTTCCACCTCCGCCGCCAGACGCTTGGCCACGGTCTCCGCAAAGGTGCGGGAGAAGATGGCCACCAGCAGGCAAAAGCTGGTGAAAACGAAAAAGTCAAATGGCACCCCTGACCCGTAGCGGATGTTCGAGATTTTATCCACCATGTCGCTGGAGAAAGTCTTGAGAAACAGCGGGGCCAGCAGCGAGGCAACCAGCCCCAGCACGAAACTGCGCGAGCGCCTGGCGTATTCAGGATCGTCCTTGTGCAAAAGTAAATAGTTGGCCGCTCCCCCCAACACCCCTGACCCAATCATGGCCACGAGCAAAAGAATCATGTTGTACCTGGTCATCCCCACTAACCTCCGCAATCATGCGCATACAGTCCGGCGCCGGGATATCCCTGCTGCCGCGTGGATATGACAACCTCACGCGCCCGCCGCACCTCTTTCATCGGACGGTTTCCTTCCGAAGATGAGGAAATTTGTGCAACCAGTGAAGATCAATTAAGAATTACGAATTAAGAATTGAGAATTAAGAAAGAGGAATTGGGGCGGAAGGGTGCGAGCGCCATTGCGGGGATCATTGGTGCAGTCTGCGAAGTCGGCCGGGGGAGGTCACGGCGCGAACACGTCGCCGCCGCATCGGAATCCCACAAGTACGCTTCTGCCCACCAGGCCGCCCGCGGCGTGAAACGAGGCGCGCATAAATGCAGCACCGTTGTACCAGGAGGCGCTGCGCAAGACCCGCTGCGTCCCGCTCTCAGGTCCGGGCGGGTCTTGGGAAGGGCTTCGTTGATAGTACTTTTCATCGTACCAGTCGTTCGTCCATTCCCACACGTTTCCCAAAGTGTCAAACAACCCGAAAGCATTGGGCAGTTTCTGGCCGACTTCGTGCAGGTTGTTGCCATTCTCGTTCAAGCGGACATTATAGTTGGCCGGGTCGGCAGTGGAGAGCCTGACGCTGTCCACGTGTTGGCGGCCACTGTCATCCGCGTACCAGGCAATTGCATCGATCTCCCCATACCGCGCGGAGGTGTTCCCTGCCCGTGCCGCATACTCCCATTCGGCATCCGTCAGCAGGCGGCCACCGGCCCAAGTGCAATAAGCCTGAGCTTCGTCCCATTGCACATTGTCCACGGGCAGTGACTCGTTTCCCCAGGCAGGGTTTAAGGGCCTCGCCCCCAGCACCGGCTCCGGCGGCATCTGCCTTCCCGTTGCGGCGGCAAAGCGTTTGTAAGCTCCCACGGTCACTTCCGTCTGACCTTCCCAGAATCCCCGGGTGATGGTCACGGTGTGCGGTGGCTGCTCCGAACTGGAACACTCGCCATCCCCCGGGGAGCAGCCCATCACAAATGTCCCAGGTGGGATCCAAACGTACTTGAGTCCGTCTTTGGGATTCTCCCTCGCCTCGCCGGGAGCAGGCGGAGCGTTGCGGAGTAATGCTTCCACCGTCAATTCCTGTCCGGCCGTTACGGTCACGCTCTGGCGATAATCGGTTTTCCCGGGCGCGGAAATTCGCAGCTCATGCGGGCCGGCTGCAAGTTCGCTCAAGATAAGGTCTCCCCGAACTCCCATGCTTACCCGAATGCCATCCAGGGTGACGCTGGCGCCGAGCTGGGTGCGCAGGCGGATACTTCCCGCTTCATCCACAAGTCCGGCCGAAATTCTTGACGCCTGGCCGCTCAGAAGCGTTACGCTTTGCCGAAAATCCTTCTTGCCCGCCAGCGTCACCTTCAGCTCGTGAACGCCAGATTTGACCTTGAGCGAAAGAAAACCCTGGTCGCTCGCACGGCCTTGTGAATTGCCGTCAAGGAAGACCTCTGCAAGGGGGGAAGTCTCAACCACCAGCTCCGCCGGCACCCGGGCGCTCGCTTCGCGCACGGCGGATATCACGGAGTCGTCACCACCCGCCAAACGCAGTGTCTTCAGGTAGTCGTCGTCGGCAGGAAAGTCAATGCCGCGTTGGCGTACCAGCGCCGCCGCGCGTTCACTGGGTACGCCGCCTGCCACCAGCTTTCCGATCTGGTCACGCGTAAGCGGCTTGGGCCGCGCTTCTTTCAACGCCTGGATCACCGCGTCCTGCGCTCCCGCATTCCGTAAGCCCTGGAGATAGTCATCGGCAGGTTCAAAATCGATGCTGAGCTTCTTAATTCTCCCCACCAGATCGGCGCTGCTCATGCCAAACTTCACCAGATCCATCACCTGATCCCTGGTCATGGGCCCCTGCGCCTCCTGGGGGAAAACGAACGGCGGAGTGATGGCAAGAACGAGAATCAAGGTGAGGAAGCGGGTTTTCATAAAGCGCCTGGGAAATCCAGCATCGGAACGCCATTTGCGCGGTACGCAATGGATCAAAATGGGCAACCGAGCAATTGAACGCTCGATTATGGGCAGGATTATACCCCAAACGGCAAGTGGGCTCGCGGAAACAGGAAAAGCAGTGATGAGTGGCGTGTGACGAGCAAAGGCAATTCGAAATTGGGAACCAGTGCGTACGCTCCCGTTTCCCGTGACCCGAGTTCCCGAGTCCCGAAGTCCTCAGCCACAGGGCGAAAATGCCAATTTTGCCAAAATTCCACTGCCCGATTGCAAAGCCCCATTTTCCCGATTACCTTTTTCCACAGGATGCGTCTAACCCCAGTGAGAGGTTCGAACTTTCGCGAAATGGATGGCACCTGCTTGGAGTTCGCCGGCAAAGCTACTCCGCGGTCTACGCAGTTGAGCGATGCCGATGAACTATCCCTAATCCGCCGCGCCCAGGAAGGGGATCGTTCCGCCTTCGACGCGCTGGTGCGCCTTTACGACCAAAATGTCCTTCGCCTGGCGCTGCAAGTGGTGGGCTCGCCGGATGAGGCCCGCGATCTGTATCAGGAAGCGTTCCTGAAGGTCTACCGGTCGATTGGGCAATTCCGCCAGGAGGCGAAGTTCTCCACCTGGCTTTACCGCGTGGTGATGAATGTCTGCCTTGACCACCTGCGGCGGCAGAAGACCCGCAAGGAAGTCCCCGCCCCCCAGGTGGAAGAGGGGGAGACGGAATTCCTGCAAACCGTGCGGGATGAACGGCCAACCGTGGACCCGGAACGCGCCACCCACTCCCAGGAAATCAGCCGCCGGATTCAGCTGGCACTGGAGCGGCTGAATCCCAGGGAGCGCCTGGTGTTTGAACTGAAGCACTACCAGGGAATGAAGTTGCGCGCCATTGGCGACATTTGCAAAACCACCGAACAGACCGTGAAAAACTGCCTTTCGCGCGCAACCCAGAAATTGCGAATTGAATTGGGCGATTTGGCGTAGGGGGCAGAAGTTGGAAGAGTCGAAAAAGTTAAAGGAGTTGAAGAAGTTGAATGAGTCTAAAGGGTCAAAAAGTCGAAAAAGTCGAACAAGTTGAAGAAGTCCAACGAGTTGAATGAGTTAAAGAGTCGAAGAGGTGAAGAATTCAACGGGTTGAAGAGTTAAGTTAAAGAGCTCAAAGTTGAGGAAATTGAAGGGGTTGAACGAGTCAAAGGGGCATGGGCGCTTAGGGATGTTAGCTTTTCGACTTTTTCAACTCTTTAACTTCTTCAACTTTTTCAACTCCTTAGACTTTTTCAACTTAGCTTTTTGTGGAGCGTACCAGCGATGAATTGCAACACCTTTGAAGAAAACCTGCCTCTGCTGCTCTACGGTGAGCTATCTCCGTTGGAGCTGGCGGCTTGCGAGGAGCATCTGGCCCAATGCGCCGATTGCCGCCAGGCTCGCGAGAAGCTGGAAGAATTACACGCGCTGCTGGCCCAACGCCCACCGGTGGAGGTGAGCCCCTCATTATTGGCCGAAGCCCGCATGGATCTGGACGAAGCCCTTGAAAATAAGCAACATGGCTGGCGCGCCCTGTGGGCGAACGGCCTTCCCATGCTGCGTTTTCAGCCCGCCTCCGGCTTCGCCCTGGCGCTGACGCTGATCCTTTGCGGCTTTGGTTTGGGCTGGGGACTGCGTCCGCACGCCGCGGCGCTTACCTCTGGAGTTTCGGAGGTCAATAGCGCGGGGATGGCGGGCCAGGATCTGGACAATATGCGCATCAGTGGCATTAGCCGTGTGGACCCCGACCCCCAGACGGGCGGCGTCAAAATTACCATGGATGCTGAACGGCGCGTCACCCTGGAGGGCTCACTTGACGACCCCAAAATTCAGCAGGTGCTGGTCTACGCGGTAAAGAGCTATGACAACCCTGGGATCCGCCGCGACACCCTGGATGCGCTACGCAATCACGCTGATAACCCCAACATTCGACAGGCTTTAATCTATGCGATGCAGCACGATCCCAACGCCGGGGTCCGCCTGGAGGCGCTGGGCGCCGTTTGCAATATGAAGTCGAACACCGACGTGCATGCCGCACTGCTCAATGCCCTGGAACACGATACCAACCCGGGGGTGCGCGTGGCCGCCGTCGACGCCCTGATCGATAACACGGAAAAGGAAGGCTGCGACGCGCCCACGGCTGAAGCCCTGGCGCACCTGGCCTCCACGGACAGCAATCCCTACGTCCGGCTCAAATGCGCGAACGCCATGATGAAATCAGGAAAGTGAGAGTTTCAAAACAACAATGCAAGCGCGGCAACTCTGCTTATTATCGCTGATATTCGCTTTCTCCACTTTGCCCTTGGCAGCCCTGGATGTGTCATCTGTAAAACAGGGCGCGATGGTGAAGCACGGAAACAGTTGGGAGCTGCGCTCGGAGTTTGGAGCTCCCGTCAGGGAAGGGGCGCGGCTGCTGCTTCGGGCGGACAACGGCGGAGTCAGCATCAATCCCATCACTGCCGACAAGGTTTCATGCCTCGTAATCTTGCGCGTCTACGCCTCCAATGAGGCAGAGGCGCGAAGCCTGTTTGACAAGTTCCAGCTTAGCGCCCGCTCGGTGGAGTCGGGTGGCGTCTATCTTTCCAGCGAATCACCCCGGCGGCGGCACGGCCAAAGCTTGCGCGTGCAATTTCAAATCACCACGCCCCAGCGCTTCAACCTTGACGTGGAAACACAGGGCGGCGACATCACGGTGGAAGCCCCATTGGAAGGTGAAGCCCGGTTGACCACAGCGGGTGGCGACGTGCGCACTAGTGACGTCACCGGCCCTGTGCGCATTGAGACGGCAGGAGGCGGAATTGAGGTGGGCAAGATCGGCGGAGACCTGACGGCGCGCACGGCGGGAGGATCCATCCATGTTGGCAACGCCAAGGGCGACGTCATTCTTGAAACCAGCGGCGGAGAGATTGTAACGGGCACCGTCACGGGCGCGTTGCGTGCTGAGACCGCGGGCGGTGACGTTGTGGTGGGTGGCGCGAGCGGCAAGGTTGAGGCTCGAACCGCGGGCGGGCAGATCCAGATTGGGCCCACCGGCGGAAGCGTGCGGGCAGAAACTGCAGGCGGCAGCATCCGGCTGCAAGGTGCGCGTGGACGTGTGGTGGCGGAAACGGCGGGTGGCAGCATCGATCTGTTGCAGGCTGAAAGCGCCGTACGTGCCACCACCGCGGCGGGACGCATCCTGGCGGAACTCAATTGCACGCCCAAGTCCTTTGGCGCTTCGCAGCTTGAAACCAGCATGGGAGATGTTTACGTCTACCTGCCCGGCAATGTGCCGATTACCATTGATGCGGCAATTGACACTGCCGCTGGCCGCCAGATCCACTCCGACTTTCCTCTCGACATCCAGGGTGACAAGGAGGAGTTGGTCCCCTCCACCCTTCACGGCCATGGAGCTTTGAATGGCGGGGGTGAGGTCCTGAGAATTCGCACCGTGGCGGGCAATATCGAGATTCGAAAAATCGATGAAGCCTCTCTGCGCGAACTGCAACAGCGCGAAGACAGCAAATGGAAATCCTGGCAGGACCGCCGAGATGAAAAGGATCAGCGTCGCCTGGAATTAGAGAAGGAACGTCGGCAGCGCCAACAGGAAAGAGACGACGATCATGACCAATAACGGGGAACGGCCGAAAGTCGAAAGTCGAAAATCGAAACTTGAAACTCGAAATTCGAAACTCGAAATTCCCAACGCTCTTCGCGCTCCTGGATTACGCAATTTCGATTGCCGATTTTCGAGCTTCGATTTTCGAGTCTCGCTCTTCCATCTGCAACCGATCCTGCTGCTCATGCTTGCCCTTGGTTTGTTCGTTTGGACGAAACCTGCCTTGGCGACAGAACGGGTTTGGGAGAAGCACTTTGCGCTTCCCCCGGGCGGCCACGTCCGCGTGGTGAACGTTCAGGGCAGCGTTTTGGTGGAGGCTTGGGACCAAGCCGAAGTGGAAGCCAGTGTTGCCATGCGAAGTCAAACTCCCACTGACCAGATTGATGACGTGCAGGTGGCGGTGGAGAAGCGCGATGGCGCAGTCTCATTCCACACGCTTTATCCCGCCGGCCTCGATACCCCCATTCGTGTGGATTACCGCCTGCGTGTGCCACGCCAGGTCCATTTGGATGAGGTCAGCACGCTGCAAGGTGACATTGTGGTTCGCGGGGTTGAGGGCGCAATTGAAGCCCATAATCTTCACGGCAATATTGAGGGCATTGACGTTTCCGGTTCCGTGGTGGCGCACGCGCTGACGGGAAATATTCTCATCTCCATGCGCGCCATGCCGGACCCGCGTCTGCCGCTTCAGCTCGGCTCGATCAATGGCAACGTGGACTTGATCCTGCCCCCGGATGCCAATGCCGATTTGGCGCTCTCCACCGTGGCGGGGAACATCGCCGGCGCGTATCCGTTTCAGGTCAGCTCAACTCCCGGCGATTCCACCCGCCATGCGAAAGTTGGAGCCGGAGGCGTGCAGGTGGAATTGCGGACCGTGCGCGGGAACATCCGTGTGGGCAAGCGCGAGGGCGATTTGTAGCAGGCATTCCGGCGGCGCATCGCCGTTGATGGATGCTTACGAAACTGCGCCGCGCACGTCCTACTGAAGGAAAAGACTTCAGGCCGCCGGAGAGGATTTATGAAGATGGAAGTTCTGGATCAAGGACGCAAGCAGAGTGAAACACGAGGTTATGCAATGACACGCAAACTCCTTTTGGGCTTTGCAGCAGCCCTGATGGTGCTGGTAACGGCAGGGGGGAGCGCATCAAATGCACAAAACGCTCCAGCGCCCCCGCCCGCGCCGCAGGTTGCTCCCGACCCCTCTGGCCCGCCGGAGGCTCCCGAGCCGCCGGAGCCCCCCGAACCCCCGGATTCAACCCAGTTTTTTGTTCTGAATGACGGCTCGGTTCACCTGGGAGTCACCCTGGGCGATGTGAGCGCGCAAAAGGCGCAGGAATTGAGGTTGCCCGCCGTTGCCGGAGCCATCGTCAACAGCGTGCAGAAGAACAGCGCGGCGGCCAGGGCGGGACTTGAAAGCGGCGATGCCATTATCGAGTTTGACGGCATTCGCGTGCGCAGCAGTGCCGAATTGCGCCGCCTGATTCGCGAAACTCCCGCGGACCGCACCGTGGCCATCAAGATTGTGCGGCAGGGGAAGACGAGCGTCCTGAGCGCGAAGCTGGAAGCCTCCAGGGGCCAGTTCAATTACAATTACAACTTCCAGGGACCGGATCTTCGCATGCCTCCCATCGAGCTTCCCGACTTGCCCAATCTTCCGGGGGGGCATCGGGCCACGCTGGGAATTTCCGCCGACGACCTCACGCCGCAACTGGCCGGGTACTTTGGCGTCAATGAGGGCGCAGGCGTCCTGGTCTCCGAGGTCACCAAGGGAGGCGCGGCGGATAAGGCCGGATTGAAGGCTGGCGACGTCATCGTTCAGGTTGACGGCAAACCGGTGAGCCGCGTGGAGGAGCTTCGCGACGCCTTGAATGACAACTTCACGGGCGACACGCGCAAGGTGAGCCTGACCATCGTTCGCGACCATCATGAGCAGACCGTCAGCGCGGAGCTGACCCGCTCCCATATCATACAGAGGCGCACCTCCAACCTCGCGGCGCCAAAACCGGGCGTGGACCTTTCCCAATTGCCCGAGCAGTTGGAGCAGTTGCGCGCGCAGGGCGATCAGGTCGACGCTTTGTCAGACGGGCAACGCACCATGATTCAGATCAAGGTTAAGGACCAGCAGAAAGCCTTGAACGGCGAGTGGCAGCAACAACTTCAGCAGCAGATGCACTCGCTACAGGATCAGCTGAAGCCGTTGAAGGAAGTTCACGTCGTGGTTACGGATGACGGAAAGATTTAATCGCAAGGCGCGGGCGGCAGTGCTGTCATTTGGAACTGCCGCGAGCTTCGGAATTCAGAATCCGGAATTCAGAATCCGGAATTCAGAATCCGGAATTCAGAATCCGGAGTCTTGAATTTTGAATCTTGAATCCGAAACGCGGAAGCCGGAATGCTTTTTCCCTAATCCCCAACCCCTAATCCCTAACCCCTGATTTTCCGACTCCGGAATTTTTTTTGAGCCGCGAAAAAATAGGCCTTTAGGTTGACCTTTCTTTGAAATAACGCGAAAAGAGCTATCCGATGGTGGGCATTGACGGGTCCCCGCGCGCAAAAACCGCGTTTTGCGCAAGTCAATTTGTCCTGCGAATTTCGAGGTTTCGGGACACGGGTTACGGAAAAAGGTGTCAGGTGTTAGGTGCCAGGCGTCAGGATTCGGGACACGGGGACAATTGCGAATTAAGAATTCCGCGCCGGAGTGTTCGTTCCAGGTCTCAATTCTTATGACAACGGTGTCAGGTACCGTTTTTTCCTTCCACACGAAAACCGGTGTTAGCTCCGATGAGCGTTACATCTGGGTGTGATCTCTTTCGCCCCTAAAGGGGCTGGGGCGGGGTCGTGGACCGGCGGTTTCCCACGGCTCACGCCATGGGCTACGGTCTTTCGCCCGCTCCGCGGGCTTCTCGAAAGACCGTCAGTCGACAGGGCAGGCCGAGGTTACCAGGGCCGATTTTGTAGCGCGGGTGTCCCCACCCGCGATTTCGTTGTCGGACGCGGATGGGGACACCCGCGCTCTGCGAACCGGTCACTCGATACGCGTCGCCGCCAGCGTCGCAGGGCTTTATCCTGCGCGCGCCCGCCCATTACCTAAGCGCGGTTGCTTCAACCCCCGACCCCTAACAAGCTCTGCGATTCTCTCGGCAGTAGACGTCGGGTTTTGCCTTAGTTCGCACTCCCAGACTACGATCGTGTTCCATCCAGCGCGTATAAGTGCTCGAATGGCATTCCGGTCTCTTCGCACATTTTTGAGGAGTTTTTTCTTCCATGCTTGCCGGTCAGTTCTGGGGAACTTTCCGTCCCGGCAATTCTTGTGCAAGTGCCAAAAGCAACCGTTTACGAAAATCACGGCATTCCATTTTGGCATTACAATGTCGGGGCATCCAGGTAGGCTCTTCCTATGAAGCCTGAAACGGAGGCCCAGCCTATGAAGCAACGACCTGATCAGTTTCTCAGGTTTCGTGTTCTTGGAGCGAATGCGAGCCATGACTTGGCTACGCTTACTTTTTGACCAGATGTCCATAGGAAATTATGGCCAATAGTATTTGCAGCGCCAAGCGAGCAAATCGCGACTCATCCATTCCGGGAGAAGAACCTCATGGGGCAGCTCAGCATAGCTCCTCTCCAGAGAGGCTGGCGGTTGCAACCGAACCGTACCGGTAGGTTCAATCCTCAGGTGGTTTGCGTCGAAGAGGCTGTGCAGGTCAGATCTCAGGCACACTCCATTTTCTATTCTGTCATTCCCTTCCTCCCGGACTGGCTTTATATGGGCAGCTTCGAGGACTAACTCAATATGGACGCCAGTGAGAAGACATCTGGAGTTTGATGCTGCCAGAACGTTGTTCCTGAACCTTGTCTGCAGTGGCCTTTCAAGTAACTCCCGCATGACTTTTTTTCTGGCAGCTATTTGCGGAATCCCAGTTTCTCTAACCCTCCGAACAGTTGTCGGGAAATCTGCATCTGTTGGAATCCTTAACGAAATGATTGATTGGATTTCACCTTTGCCTATTGCGTTTAGGTAATAACGGGGTCCGCGGTCAACCGTCTCTTTGCGCAAGTAATTAGGAAGTATAAGAGATTTTATTACCGTGGCGGCGAACTCTGTCCTGGTGACTTCACCGTCGGCAACAAGTGTTCCAAACGGGGTGAGGTGAATCTCTCCTCTGGTATCCTCCAAAAGATCAAGTGCCTTCCAATACTGCTGGGAGTTTCGAAGCAAGTTGCGTTCCGGCGACCTCGCCAGTTGTACAGTGCTTTGGGTTTCACGTTGGACTCTACGAAGTTCGTCAAAAACTTCCTGAGAGCTAGGGGCCAATCCCTCGCAATCCCTGAGAACGCGGAGTACTCCCAAGAACACAGAGGGGACATTGAGCCCTTCGGTGGGAGTGAAAACTGCCCATCGCCACTTATAATTTGGGAAGGGCTTAGCTGGTCGTCTGATAACAGGGGGCATGTTCGATTACCCCTTTCGGAAACATTGAGGCAATTGCCTCGGCAAGTAAGGGAGGAACAGCATTGGCAATCAACCGATAAACAGATGACTGACATCCTGCAAATTTGAAATCGGCGGGGAATGACTGAATGGTAGCCAGCTCTCTTGCCGACATCCTTCGATGGTTGCCGGGGTGGTGAAGAACGACGACCCCACCCCGGTCATCGCCCCTAGCTGTGACGGTCGGTGCTGGGCGGTTCGGTTCAACCTTCCTGTTACCCAAGTAACCATTGAAACGCAGCTTATATTTTGAATAAGTGTGATTGGGAATGTCAGAACTCCCATCCGGCTCTGGGATTCCCTTCAGCGCCTCGCCGGCGGTAACCCACGGCAAAAGAAATAGGCGATTTCCGGAAGATGGGTCTGCATGGGTGGGACGCGGGAATTCTATTTCCCCGTCAAGATCCTTCCGTTGACCGATTAATATGACGCGACGCCGGGCTTGTGGGACGCCGTAATCCGCTGCGTTCAAGACTTGCCATTTGACTTTGTATCCCGCGCTTTCGAAGTCTTTGAGAATTAGTTGAAGAATAAGGCCCTTTTCAATGCTTAACAGACCCTTCACGTTCTCAGCGACAAAGTAAGCTGGTGCTTTGTCGCTGATAACACGAAGCAATTCACGATAGAGTTTGTTCCTTGAATCTTCTCCATGCCGCTTCATATTGGCAATTGAAAAGCCTTGACAGGGGAACCCGCCAATAACCGCATCACAGTCAGGGATATCGGAGGAGGGGATGTCCTCAATCGGGCAGCAGCAGACCCGCCCTCCGATGTTCGCCTTGTAGGTTTCGACAGCATCATCGTCAATGTCATTTGCCCAGATCACTTCGTGGCCAGCGCGGATGAAACCGAGATCGAACCCGCCCACACCTGAAAAGAGGGAAACTATGCGCATTTGGCTTCCCCCTCAGTCCGATTCAATTGTTTGCCCAACTGTTTGGCAAACAGCACGGGTACAGCGTTTCCAACCTGCCGGTAGCAAGAATTCATCGCTCCGACAAACTCGAAGCCCATAGGGAAAGTCTGAATGACCGCGCTTTCTCGAACGCTTATCCTTCGATGATTAAGTGGGTGTTGTATTGCGCAAACTCCTCCCCGGCCGTTCCCCCTCGCAAGAATAGTTGGGGATGGTTTGCTTGGGTTTGTCCTCCGGTGTCCCGTGAAATTTCTGTTTGTCACCTTGTATTTGGAATACACATGGTTCGCAAGGCGTCGGTTCTCAGATGGTTCCGGAATCCCCTCGAGTGCTTGTTGGATCGTCACCCATGGCCGAAAGAGGCCCTTCAGCGAACCATCTTGTCCCGCTAACTTTGAGTGTGTCGGCTCAGGAAAGCTAAATTCAACCGCCTCGGGGAGATCTCGCCTTGTTCCCGCAATTAGGACTCGATGTCTAGTCTGGGGCACCCCATAATCAGCCATGTTAAAGACGCTGTATCGCACCCGATACCCCGCACCTTCAAAATCCTTGACTATCCGCCTAATCACCTTCCCGTGATCTAGGCTCAATATGCCACGGACGTTCTCTGCCAGAAAATAACGAGGCTGTTTGTCCCTTACGACGCGAAGAAATTGCTTGTAGAGTTTGTTCCGGTCATCGGATTCTGATCGCAACAGGTTTGCCATGGAAAAACCCTGGCAAGGAAACCCGCCGACTACACAGTCGGCAAATGGAATAAGGGAGGATGGAAGCTTGCATATGTCCTCACCTATGATGTGATTGCCGATATTCCTGCGGTAGGTCTCAAGACAGTCTTTATCGAAATCATTAGCCCAGACAATTTTGTGCCCCGCTTGAATCAAGCCCAGATCGAG
>Ga0302320_10007439_pt1 | contig 24120 bp, 23 predicted proteins | sample Bog_T0_3_FD_202130 | JGI IMG/M metagenome (GOLD analysis project Ga0302320, IMG submission 202130) | Peat permafrost microbial communities from Stordalen Mire near Abisko, Sweden - Bog_T0_3 | ecosystem: Environmental > Terrestrial > Soil > Wetlands > Peat | place: Sweden: Abisko, Stordalen Mire...
ATCTCGAGCGTGACGGGGGACGGCGCCGGCGTCACGGCGCCGCCAACAGGCACAGCAAGCCGGGGACAGGGCGGCCTTGCTCGCGCCGCGTTGAGGTGGGTTCCAGTAACCGGACTATCAGGCCATGCGAATCCGCCAGGCTGCGTAGATAGGCTTCACCATGGGTGTAACGGCCGGTTGGCGACAACGCGAAATCGTTCCGTTCGCCCCGTTCGACGGTGAAAGCGAAACCGCCGCCGGGACGCAGCGCGGCGGCGGCGGCAGCCATCAGGGGCGCCAGATCGCCAAGATGGATCAACACATCGGCCGCCACCAGCAGATCATAGCGGCCGGGCCGCGCTTTAATGCACTCCACCAAATCGCCGACCGTCAGATCGTCATAGACAGCACGGTGCCGCGCAATCTCGACCATGCGGGGACTGAGATCGATGCCGTCCAGGCGTCGCGCCCGGGAGCGGATTGCCGCCCCCATCAGCCCCGTGCCGCAGCCGAGATCGAGCACGTCGCGCGGCGCATTGAGCCCGCCACGCACCAGCGCATCGAGCAGAATTTCCGGACCCCGATAGGCGAGTGTGCCAAGCAAGTCAATTTCGAAACTGGGGGCATATTGATCATACAGCGCGGCGATATGCGCGGCCGCCGGCGCCAACGGCGCGGGCACCGCGCCAGTTTGCGCCAAGGCCAGGCCGGCACCGAAACTGTCGCTCGGATCGAGCCGCAGCAGCCATTGAAACAGCGGGATGGCAGCATCGCTTCCGGTACGCCGGAGCGACTGCGCCAGCAGCCAGAGCAGATCGGCCCGCGCCGGCAGCAGCGCGACGGCGCTGCGTAAAGCCGGAACCGCCGCTGCATCGTCACCCGAGGCAGCGTAGGCTTGGCCCAATTGGCGCTGATGGTCCGCGGAGGTCGGCTCGAGCAGGGCGGCACGCCGGGCATAGGCTGCGGCCGGGCGATGGCGATGGCGCAGCAGATCCGCCAGATTGGCGTAGGGCGATGCAGGCTGGGGATCGAGCGTGACCGCGTGGCGCAAATTGCGTTCGGCTTCGTCGAGGCGGTCGGTGGCGCGCAGAGCGAGCGCGATATTGTTGCGCAGTCCGGCATGATCGGAACGCAACCGCACGGCCCGCTCGAGCGGCGTCAGGGCCGTGCGCAAATTGCCGGTGGCAAGCGTCAGTTCAGCGGCTTCGCTGCAGGCAATGGGCAGATCGGGCGCCAGCACTTGTACGCGGCGATAGCCGGCCAAGGCTTCAACTGAGCGGCCTTGTCGGGTTTGTGCACGCGCCCAGGCGAGCGCCGGCGGCAGGGCCTCGGGATTTTGCGCCATGGCACGGGCCAGATGTTGTGCCGCCTTGCGGCCTTGGCCTTCGGCCAGCGCCAAGAGCCCCAACAGATAGGCGAGGCCAGGCGGCTCCGGTCGATAGGCGTCGAGTCGCCGCGTCACCTGGCGGGCGTCGTCGAGCAGGCCCGCTTCGAGCAAAGCGAACCCGCGCGCCAAAAGGTCGGCAAGGGGCTGAGGCGGTTTCATGCTCCGCTAGGTACAGCCGGCAGGAGGCGGGGTAAAGCGACTCCCGCACCTCCCCGGTGTGGCGCTCCGTTCCCGGCGCGTGGCGACCCTTGGCGCGCCGGGGTCAGTCGTCGACCGGCAATCCGTCCTGGTCGCCGGGACCGGCCGACAGGGCGTCAGTGACGGCGCGCGCATTGGCGCGGATAGTGGCCTCGATCTCCGCCGCCATGGCGGGATTGTCGCGCAGAAACTGTTTGGCGTTCTCGCGGCCCTGGCCGATGCGCTGCGATTTGTAGGAAAACCAGGCGCCGGATTTTTCCACCAGATTGGCCTTGACGCCGAGATCGATCAATTCCCCGGTCTTGGATACGCCTTCGCCATACATGATGTCGAAATCGACCACCTTGAAGGGTGGCGCCATCTTGTTCTTGACCACTTTGACGCGGGTCTGGTTGCCAACCACTTCGTCGCGGTCCTTGATGGCGCCGATACGACGGATATCGAGTCGGACCGAGGCGTAGAATTTCAGGGCATGGCCGCCAGTGGTGGTTTCCGGACTGCCGAACATGACGCCGATCTTCATGCGGATCTGATTGATGAAGATCACCATGCAGTTGGATTTCGAGACGGTGGCGGTCAGCTTGCGCAAGGCTTGGCTCATCAAGCGGGCCTGCAAGCCGACATGGGAATCCCCCATTTCCCCTTCCAGTTCGGCGCGCGGCACCAGCGCCGCCACCGAATCGACCACCAGGACGTCGATCGCACCCGAACGCACCAGCGTGTCGGCGATCTCCAGCGCCTGTTCGCCGGCGTCGGGTTGCGAAATCAGCAATTCGTCGAGATTGACGCCGAGCTTGCGGGCATAGCCGGGATCGAGGGCATGTTCGGCATCGACGAAAGCACAGGTGCCGCCGGTCTTTTGCGCCTCGGCCACCACATGCAGCGCCAGGGTGGTCTTGCCCGAACTTTCCGGGCCATAGATTTCAACGATGCGGCCACGCGGCAAACCACCGATTCCGAGGGCCAGATCGAGCCCGAGCGACCCGGTGGAGATGGATTCGGCTTCGACCACCTCGCGGCTGCCCATGCGCATCACGGATCCCTTACCGAACGCCCGTTCGATCTGCGTCAGGGCAGCGTCCAAAGCCTTTGTTTTGTCCATGGTTTCCTTGTCCACCAAACGCAGCGAGGTCTGAGTCATGATATCCGGTTTCCCTGTTATTCCACGGAAGGAAGGGGCGTGGCAACGGACAACACTGTACCTGATTTGTTCCTTATTGCAAGGCGTGTTCTGTTTTTGTTTCTATTTTTCCGGCAAAGCGTTCAGCACCGCCAGCGTCATCGCCGCAACACCGGATTTGATCGAGGGCTCGGGGGCCGGCGCGAAAAGCGGGGAATGATTGTTGGGCAAGGGCGTGCCCTTGGCTTCGGCTGCCGCCAGCTGCGCCGCGTCAAAACCGCCGATCGAAAAATAGAAGGACGGCACGCCGGCGATCTGGAATTCGGAATAGTCTTCGCTGGCCGATCCGGGCTCCGGCTCAGCCACCACCCTGTCGCCGAACACGGCCTTGAACACCGCCACGGTGCGCTCGGTCAATGCCCCGTCGTTGATCACCGATTTGCCGCCGGGGATGATCGTCACATCGGGCGGCGGCGCGCCCGACATTTCCGATTCGGCGGCGGCGACGCGGCGGATGCCGGCCAGTAGCTTGTCGCGTACCCCTGGGTCGAAACTGCGGATGGTGCCGCGCAGCTGTGCCTGGTCGGGAATGATGTTGGGCGCGTTGCCGGCCGACAGCGCACCAATGGTGATCACCCCGAATTTGCCGGGATCTTTCTCGCGGCTGATCACGGCCTGCACGTCGACCACAAAGCGCGCCGCCATCAGCACCGGATCGATCGACAAAGCCGGCGTCGAGCCATGTGCGCCCCGCCCGTGAAAAGTGATCTCGAGCGTATCGGAATTGGAACTGATGACGCCGGCGCGATAGGCGATGGTTCCGGCCGGAATCGGCGAGACATGCAAGGCGAAGCCGACATCGGGCTTGCCGAAGCGGGTGAACAGCCCGTCATCGAGCATGGCGCGCGCGCCGCTCACCTGTTCCTCGGCGGGCTGGGCGACGAACATCAGAGTGCCGCGCCAATGCGCCTTGTCGTCCAGCAGCGCCTTGGCGGTACCGAGCCAACTGGCCATGTGGATGTCGTGGCCGCAGCTGTGCGCGACGAAGGTTTCCTTGCCGTTCCATTGGCTGGTGGCTCGGCTGGCATAGGCCAGTCCGGTCTTTTCCTCCAATGGCAGGGCGTCGAGTTCGGTGCGCACCAGCACGGTAGGACCATCCCCATTGTGGTAGAGCGCCACCAGCCCGGTCTTGCCGACATGCTCGGTTACCGCGAAGCCGAGTTGTCGCATCTCGTCGGCCAGGCGGGCGGCGGTGCGGTTCTCCTGGAAACCGAGTTCGGGATGGCTGTGAATGTCGCGATAGAGGGAGAAGAGCCGCGGATAATCGGCAGCCAGTTCGGCATCGATCGTCGATTTGCCGGCAACGGCGTCGAAGGCCGCAGCCGGCGCCGCCATCGCCGCGCTCCAGCAGCACAGCGCGGCAGCCGCCAGTTTAGCCCTCGATCGGTCGACCCTCATTTTATCCCCCATCGCATCAGGCGCAGGCGAAGGATATGCCAGGGCGACAGTCGAAACCAGCTTTGATCGGCGCGACCGAGATTCCTATTCGATGCGCGACGCCGGCGCGTCCCGGCCGTTCTGGTGCAGAATCATTTTGGTCGCCTTGCCATCGGCGCCGGTCACGAAGCTGAGCTGTGCCGGGACCACCTTGTAGAAGAATTCCTTGTCGCCCGAGGCATAGACGTCGAAGGTCGGCTGCCCGGAAAGTTGCACCTGCAGGCGGGACTGGTCGCGCGTAACCGTGAAGATCATGCCGGGGATAAGCTGGTAGCGTCCGACATAATTGTCGAGCAGCCGGCTGTCGATCGCGACTTCCTGGCGTGGCTTGGTCTGCTCGGCGAGTTTGACGGCGACCAGCCGATTGGCCTCTTCCGCCGCCCCCGCATCGGTGCGGTTGGCGATCTGATCGATGCCCATCTGGTGCAGGATCAGCGCCGTCGCTTTGCCCGACCCGTCGGACAGGAACGAGATCTGTGCCGGCACCGGCTTCAAAAAGAAATCATGATCGCTTTCCGGATAGACCTCGAACGCCGGTTGTCCGGTCAATTGCATAAACAGGTCATTGCCTTCGCGTGTGACGGCGACGACCGATTTACGGCTAAAAAAATAAGTGCCGACATAATTGTCGAACAGTTTGGGATCGACCGCCACCGCATGGCGCGGCCGGGCCTGGTCGGCCAGGCGCGCGGCGCGGCGGCTGTCGGCAGCCTTGGCGTCACTGGCGGACACCGGCAAGTAGGCGATGTCGCGGCCGTCCTGGTGCCGGATGGCGCGGGCGACCCGGCCCTGGACGTCGGTCTCGATGGTCATCACGCTGTCGCTCGGCTCGCTGAAAAACCGGGTCGCGCTTTCGGGGATGAATTCCATCGTCGGCATGCCGGCGGCACCCGCCAGCAGATGATTACCCTCACGCGTGACGGCGACCACCAAATCCAGCACGGCGGCGGGGTCGGCTCGGTAGAATCCGACATAATTGTCGAGGATCTTGGCGTCGAGCGGAACCTCTTTGGGCGGCTCCGTGTTTTCGGCAGCGACCACCTCAAGTCGCGCCGCGGCAAGCACCAGGGGCACCAAGGCGGCGACCATGAGGAGCCGCAGACGATGGCTGGGGCGTGCGGCCGTTACCGTTTCGGCCAGAATACGCTCGACCCGGCCGATCACGGTCGCCGGTCGGGCCATTGGCACAGCGGCGGCGACGCTATTTGTCCGCGCCGCGATGTCGACCAGGCATTGGGCGTAGAAGAACCGATCCCCGGTCTGCTCGATCGCGACATCGTCGCAGACCGCCTCGACCAGCTCGGCCAGGCGGATCCTGAGCCACCAGGCCAGCGGACTGAACCAGAACAGCGCCTGGTGCAGCGCGGCTGCCAGCAGCAGAAAAAAATCGCCGCGCCGCACATGGGCGCTCTCATGGGCGAGCACGGCTTGCCGCCGGGCCGCGTTCCAGCCGATTGCGGCGGGCGGCAGCAAGATCACGCGGCCGAAACAGACCGGGACGGATATCGCCGGGCTGAGCCTCACATCATGACCGGCCGACCAGCCATCATCAAGGCGCCGCGCGCGCCGCACCAGCCGTCCGGTCGCGGCCACCCCCAGCAACAGCCTCGCCAGCAGCAGTGCCGCGACCAGGCAATAGGCCGTGGTGATTGCGTCGCGCCAGCCGATGGCGGCCAAGCCGGGCGCCCGGCGCGGCTGCGCGTCCTTGTTCGGCGCCGACCGGGCGGAGGGAGGTTCGACCGCCATGGCGGGTGGCGGCGTCCCTGCGCGGTGGGCGATCAGGGCGGGAAATGCCATCGGCGCCGCGACAGGCAACGAAACGGCCTGCCATTGCGTCAAAGCCGGCATCATCAATCCGGCCGCCAGCACCGCGCTCCAGACAATCAGCCGGAGGTGCGGATTACTGACCCTAAATACCCGCAATCCAAAGCCCGCTATCAAGGACAGTAGCAAAGTACGGAGTGCCGACAGGACCATCACGGCGATCATGACTTTTCCCCTTTCGCTTTGGCGATTTTTTTGGCCAGCGTCCGCAACATCTGCGGATCGAGCATTTCGGCATCCACCATGCCGACCAGCACTTCTTCGATCGAGCCGTTGCAAAATCGATCGATGATGTTTTGCACGGCATTCGCCGCGACTCGGCCGGGCGGCGATGCCGCCTGGTAAATGAAGGTCCGGTTGTCGAGAGAATGCGTCACAAAGCCTTTCTGCTCGAGGCGCTTCAGCACCGTCCGGACCGTCGATTCCTTGAGCGGGCGCTCCAGCCTGGCGCGCACCGCTTCGGCAGACGACGCGCCATGGTGCCAGATCAGTTGCATGACGGTGCGCTCCAGCGCGCCGAGGTCAGGAAGAACGGGGTCTTCGGAAATGCTACGTTCCATAGTGCTACGGCATGTAGCATACAGATCCGGCATCGGTCAAGACCGTCAGTGAAATTAAAAAGACCCGCCCTGGCCTGACAGTCTCGCCACCGGAAATGCATGATCGTTCGCGAACCGTGAGCGCGGGACCTCTGACAATCGGGAGCCACCCTGCCGGATTCCACGTCAAGGTGAGTCTCCAGGGAAAAGACGGATTGATTCTTCTCGACCAGATCCGGACACTGGACAAAAAGCGATTGGTGAAAAGGCGGGGCGCCGTGTCCGATACGACCCTCGGCGGCAAACGCCGTCATCATATTGGAGTCAACCTGATTGGATTCCCCCGCATGACGGCTTCAGACGGACGGCGGCGCGTGAGTGCATTGCGCGGTTTTTGGAGCCGCCTGAAGAAACATCCGCTGGCCTGGATCGGACCCGGCTTTATCACCGGGGTCGCCGATGACGACCCGAGCGGCATCGCCACCTATTCGCAGGCCGGGGCGCAATACGGCCTCGGCATGCTGTGGACCATGCCGCTATGCTATCCGCTGATGTCGGCAATCCAATTGATCTGCGCCCAAATCGGCCGGGTCACCGGCCAGGGTCTGGCTGCCAACATCAAGACCGCCTTTCCGCCTATGGTGTTGCAAGGCGTGGTTTTGCTGCTGTTGATCGCCAATACGCTCAACATCGCCGCCGACGTCGCCGCCATGGGAGAAGTCGCGGAACTGGTGAGCGGGATCGACCGCCATCTGATGACGGCGTTTTTCGTCGTGGCGACCTTGCTGCTGATTGTTCTGGTGCCTTACGACCGTTACGTGTTCTTCCTGAAATGGCTGACTCTGTCGCTGCTGGCTTATGCCGCGGTGCTGTTCACCGTGCATATCCCCTGGCGCCAAGTGGCGCTTCGGACGCTGTGGCCCAACGTCGCGCCAAATGCCGAGACTGCCAAGATGGTGGTCGCCATCTTCGGCACCACCATCAGCCCCTATCTGTTTTTTTGGCAGGCCTCGGAAGAAGTCGAGGACATGCAAGCGGAACAGAGCGCCAAACCCTTGTTGCAGGACGCCGCCGCCGCCGCCGGCGAACTGAGCCGCATCGGCCGCGACACCTGGAGCGGCATGCTCTATTCGGACATCGCCGCCTATTTCATCATCCTGGCGACCGGCGTCACCCTGCATGTGGCCGGCATCACCGACATCAACACGGCGGCGCAGGCGGCGGCGGCGCTGCGGCCACTGGCCGGCGAATTCGCCTATCTCCTGTTTGCGCTCGGCATCATCGGCGTCGGCATGATCGGCGTGCCGGTGCTGGCCGGTTCGGCGGCCTATGCGCTGGGCGAGGCGACCGGCTGGAAAACCGGCCTCGAACGGAAGATGAAGGACGCCCCCGGCTTCTATGCCGTGATCGCCGTCAGCATGCTGGCCGGGCTGGTCATCCAATATTCGCCGATCAGCCCGATGAAAGCACTGGTCTGGAGCGCGGTGATCAATGGCGTGGTGGCGGTGCCGTTGATGGTCGTCATTATCCTGCTGGCCCGCAAGACTTCGGTGATGGGCGATTATCGGGCGACGCTGCCGATCGTGCTCCTGGCCTGGATCGCTACCCTGATCATGGGAGCCGCCGCCGTGTCGATGCTGGCGCTTTGAATGAATGACGGTCGCTTTGGGGTATTCACGCGTCGGCGGACCGGGCGGAACTCCTCTATTCAGGCGACCGCTCGGGATGATTTCGCTCTTGCGAAAGTATGTCCCGGGGCGCCTGTAAAGAAATCAATTTCTTTTGCAGAGTGAACGTTAAGGCCTGCGCCCTGTCTAAATTTTGTCTTTGGCGTGGCGATTCTGCATGGCGTCCTTGACCATACTGGCCAATTGCTTGAGCGAAAATGGTTTCGGCAGAAAATACATGCCGTCCTCGCCGGTCAGTTCGGCCGGCGCCAAATCCTCGGAATAGCCTGACATCAGGATCACCTGAATCTGCGGCCGCTCGACGCGGACCTGACGCGCCAAACTGGCGCCGTCCATGCCGGGCATTACCATGTCGGTAACCAGCACATCGACCAACGGATGGGTGGCGAGCGCGTCGAGCGCGATTTCCGCCGAGCTGGCCTCGATCACCTGGTACCCTTGATTGCGGAGTGCACGCGCGCCGAACAGCCGGACCGCGTCTTCATCCTCGACGATCAGAACGACGCCGGCGCCGGTCAGATCGCCACTTTGGCGGGGTGCGTCAGACGCAGGTGGCGGCAATTGGGTAAGGGTCTCGGCCGGCTCGAAGCGGGGCAAATAGATCGAGAAGACCGTGCCACGGTTCGGCGCGCTGTCGACAAAAATGAATCCGTCAGTCTGCCGGACGATGCCATAGACCGTGGAAAGGCCGAGACCGGTGCCGGCCCCCACTTCCTTGGTCGAAAAGAACGGCTCGAAAATGCGGGCGAGATGTTCGGCGGCGATACCGCTGCCGGTATCGGCCACTTCGATCACCACATAGCTGCCCGGCGGCATAATTTCGTCGCCGCGCTGATAGGGCCGTTCCATCACCATGGCGCGGGTACAGACCGACAGCTCACCGCCACCCGGCATAGCATCGCGCGCATTGACGGCGAGATTGATGATCACCTGATCGAATTGACCGGGATCGACGCGCACCAGACCCAGACCTCGGCCATGGGTGATCGACAACTGAATGGTTTCCCCCAGCAGACGGCGCAACAGGTTGGAGAGGTCGGCCAGGGCGTCGGTTACGTCGAACAATTTCGGCTGCAGCGCCTGGCGGCGCGAAAAGGCCAGCAGCTGTCGTACCAGACTGGCGGCGCGGTTGGCGTTCTGTTTGATTTGCATGATGTCGGCAAATGAGATATCGCCGGGAGCATGCCGCTGCAGCAGCAGATCGCAAAAACCGATCATCGCCGTCAGCAGATTGTTGAAATCATGAGCGATGCCGCCGGCCAGTTGCCCCATCGCCTGCATCTTCTGATTTTGCACGATCTGGATTTCCAGATTCTTGCGTTCCGTGGTGTCGATGAAATGCAGAATCAGGCCAGACAGAGCGCCGTCTTCGTCGGTCTGGCCGATATAGAGGGTGGCCGCCAGATCGCGGCCGCCCAGGCTCATATCAGCCTTCAGCCGCACCGGCAGATGCACACCGGCGGCGGTACCGAGCAGAACCCGCGACATCTGTTCCGCCACCGCGGCGCAATCGTCGCTATTGATGAAATCGGTGACCGCGCGACCACCCAAGGCGGCGGGGTCGGTGCCCACCATGGCCTGCAGCGCGGCGTTGGCCAGGCTGATGGTGCCGTCGGGATCGACCAGGGCGATCGCCACCGGACTATCCTCGAACAGCCAGCGGAAGCGGCGCTCGGCGACCTTGAGCGCGCGTTCTCGGTGTCGCTCCGGAATCAGGTCGCGCACCACCACCGAGCGAGTCAAGGTCTCGCCGCCTTCGTCGAATACGGTGTGGGTAACGAAGGCTTGGAAGACGTCGCCATTACGGCCCCTGAGCCGCATTTCGGCGCGGTCCTCCTCGGGATCGGGCTCGACGCCCAGCACGTCGACCAGAGGCACGCCGACCAGTTGCTCGGCCGAGCGGCCGATCCACTCGGCCAGCCTTTGATTGACGAACCGGAATCGGCCCTCCGTGTCGGCGGAATAGAAGCCGACCGGCATGAAATCGATGAAATCGGCCAGCATTTCGCGCTCACGGCGCCAGGTCTCGTCGATGGCGCGGCGCGCCGATATATCTTCGACGATCCAATGCACCACCCCGTCCGGCAAGCCCTTGACACTGACCGCCAGCCACTCGCGTCCATCCGGCGGCAGCGGCAGCGACAGTTCGACTTGCTGAAAATTGCCGAGCTCGGCGGCGAGGCGCAGCCGGCCGATGTCCGCCTGCGCCCGCTCGTCGGAATCGCCGCGCGCCGCCAAGGTCGCGCAGGGATCGGCCGCCGGCCCGAGCAGACGGGCGGCTTCGGCGTTCCGGAACAGTTCGACACCGCCGGCATCCACCAGCAAATGACCGCGCGGGTCGGATGCCAGCGCCGCCTGCAAGGCGCGCTGCAGGCTACGGACGCGGCGGCGGCCAAATGGCCACGCGCCGCGGTCAGCGCTTGAGTTTGCCTTTAAGACGGAAGACATAACTTATCACCTCGGCCACCGCCTTGTATTGTTCCGGCGGAATTTCCCGGTCGATCTCCACGGCGGCATAGAGTGCGCGGGCCAACGGCGGGTTCTCGACGATATCTATACCATTTTGCTCAGCTATTTCCCGGATTCTGAGCGCCACCAAATCCTGGCCTTTGGCCACCAGGACCGGCGCATTCATGGTTTCCGGATCATATTTGAGGGCGCAGGCATAGTGGGTCGGGTTGGTCACCACCACGTCGGCCTTCGCCACCGCCGCCATCATGCGGCTGCGCGCCCGCTGCATGCGCAAATTGCGCAGCCTTGACTTGACCACCGGATCGCCTTCGGTCTGACGATGCTCGTCCTTCACTTCCTGTTTGGTCATCCGCAGCCGTTTTAGCATGGTGTGGCGCTGATACATGTAATCGGCGGCGGCAATGACGATTTCCGCCGCGGCGACCGTGAACAGAAGGCCGACCAGCAGCCGATGCAGCATGGCGAGGATCATCGGCAGTTCCATGGTCGGCAGCAGCGGCAGCATGCGCAGCTGGGGACGCAGCACCCAGCCGAACAGCACCGCCACCAGGACCAGCTTGGCGATGCTTTTGACGAGATCAACGACGCCGTTCAGCGAAAAGATGCGGCCGAATCCGCGCAATGGACTGATCTTGCCGAGATCCGGCGCGATCTTGCTGAAGGTGACCAGCCAGCCGATCTGGGCAAATGACGAAATCAGCCCAACCGTCATCAGGAAGCCTAGCGGGATCAGCATGACCAGGACGACATGTCCGCCCAGATCGCGCAGCACCGACATCAGTTCGCCTTCGCTGCCGACCCGAAGCGTGCCGACCTCGTTGACGATCGCCGTCAGCAGAATGCGCAGCTTGTTCATCGCCGACGGCAGAATCAGCCATACCAGGATGGCGATCGCGGTCAGCATGGCCGCGGTCTTGACCTCGTGCGACTGAACAACGTCGCCTTCCTCGCGCGCCTGGTCGAGCCGCCGTCCGGTTGGCTCTTCCGTTTTGGAGTCGTCGTCCTCGGCCATCGCCGGTTCAGCCGAAATTCAGCAAGGCACCCAACCCTTGCGACAATTCTTTGATGAACAGCAACATGATGGCGGGCAGGCAGACCATCAGCACGGTCAGGCCACCCAGGATCTGAATCGGCACGCCGACGAAGAACACCTGAATCTGCGGCACCAGACGGTTCATCAGGGCCAGGCCGGTGTTGAAGGTCAGGGTAAACACCAAAAGCGGGGCCGCCAATCTGACCCCCATCAAGGTGGCTGCCGAGAGCGTGCTCACCAGGCCGTGAGCGATGTCGCCGGTGGCCGGCGTCACGCCGGGCACCAGCAGATCATAGCTGTCGACCAGCGCCCGCAACATGAGATGGTGGGCGTCGGTGACGAAAATCAGGGTGATCGCCAGGAGATTCAGAAAGCCGTTGATAAGCTGGCTTTGCTGAGCGGTGGTGGTGTCGGCGATCAGCACATTGGTGAGGCCGATCGAGGTGCCGATCGAGGCGCCCGCCATATCGAGCGCCGAGACCATGACCTGCGCCAACAAGCCAAGGAAGATGCCGATTGCGACTTCGCTGCTCAGCATCAGCACCAGGGCCACGGTTTGCCCGGGCGGCCCCGGCAGGCGGCTGGCCAGCGTCGGCAAGACGATGAAACTCAACATCAGGGCGAGCAGCAGGCGCATGCGCACCAGCACCATCGCGCTGGAAAAGCCCGGCAGGAACATCGCGCCGGCCCCGAGTCGCGCGAATATCAGCAGCCATTTGAACAGATCGGCTGACAGCATCTGCGACAGCATGCGACTCAGCCGCCGGCTACGGCGCGATCCAGCACCAGATGGGTGAAATCGAACAAGGTGTGCAGCATGAAAGGCAGAAACAGCAGCAGCACCAACATTACCGCCATCACCTTGGGGACGAAGGTCAGGGTCATTTCCTGAATTTGCGTCAGCGCCTGGAACATCGAGACCACCAGACCGATCGCCAGACCGGCCAGCAAGGGCGGCGCCGCCAGCTTGACCATCACCAGCATCCCGGTTCGGGCCAGTTCGATGAGGTCCGATTCGGTCATCAAATCGGCATTTTGAGAATGTCGCTATAGGCGGCGATCACCTTGTCGCGCACCGCCACCACCGTTTGCAGAGTCAGTTCGGCATTATTGACCGCCGCCACCACGTCGCGCACGTCGGCCTTGCCGGCGATCGCCTGTTTCGACAATTCCTCGCTCTTCTTGGAGGACTCGATGAAGCTGGCGGCGCCGCTTTTCAGCAGGCTGGCGAAATCGCCGCCGGCGTCTGCGGACTCGGCCACGCTGGAATCGCCGGCAGCGCCCGATGAGAAGGCTTTTGCGGCGCTGTTATAGGCGTTGATCGCGGTCGTCAGGCTGGCGATTGCCATGGTATCCTATCCTCGGATGAGCTGGGTTACTTCAGCATATTGACGGTTTGCGACAGCAAGCTGTTCGAGACGCTGATCACATTCAGATTGGCCTCGTAGGAACGCTGCGCTTCGCGCATGTCCATCATCTCGATCAGCGGATTGACGTTGGGGGTCAGCACATAGCCGCTGGCATCGGCAGCGGGGTGCTTGGGATCGTATTTCTTGCCGAATTCCGAGCGGTCGACTTCTACCTTATTGACCTTGACCAGGTCCGCCGCCGTGGTTTTGTCGAGCACATTGCGGAAGGTGATGGTCTTGCGGCGATAGGGGTTGGTGTCGGGCGCGGTCGGCAGCGAATCGGCATTGGCCAAATTCTCCGATACCACGCGCATGCGCTCGGCCTGAGCCTTCAAGCCCGACACGGCGATCAGCGAGGATTTTTTGAGATCATCCATGATGACAGGCGCTCCCTAATGTTCAGACGGATGGCGCGTTGGAATCCAAGGCGGTCTTCAACATGGCGATATGTTTCATCATCAGATTGACCGCCAGTTCGTAATTGCCTTTGACCAGACCGATTTTTTGCATCTGGTCCTCGACTTGAACCTGATTGCCGTTGGGCTTCGATTCGGTTGGCCGATGTTCTTTGATTTCCTGGAAGCGGGTCGGTTCGACCTCGGGCGAAATATGCATCGGATTGGTCGACACCGCGCGCACCGTTGGTGCCGCCGGCTGCATCAAATCCTTGAATTCGAGCGGCGCCAGATCCTTCGATTTGAAGTTCGGGGTATTGGCGTTGGCGACATTTTCCGACAGCACGGCTTGCCGCCGTGACAAATAGTCCATCGACTTTTGCGCCATCGCGAAAAGCGTCAAATCCTCGAACATCGCTCACCACCCCGCTCTGTAAAACCAGGCGGTCAGATTAGCCCGGCGCCCTTAATAAACAATTTAACTGTTGAAACTCTGTACCAAACTGCCGGTTACCAAATACCAGCCGTCCACCAGAACGAAGAAAATCAGCTTGAAGGGCAGCGAAAAAGTGGCAGGCGGCAGCATCATCATGCCCATGCTCATCAGCACCGACGCGACCAGCATGTCGATTACCAGGAACGGCAGATAGATCAGGAATCCCATTTCGAAGGCGCGACGCAATTCGCTGATCATGAAGGCGGGAATCAACAGCTGCAACGGTGTCTGCTCGCGGGTGGCGACCGGCGGCGTGTGCGACAGATCGAAGAACAGCTTGATGTCCTGGTCCCGCACCTGCAGCAGCATGAACGCCGAGATCGGCTTGGTGGCGCGGGTAAAGGCCTCCATTTCGTCGATGCGGTTTGCCATCAAGGGTTGCAGACTGTCGTGATAGACAGCCTCCAAGGTAGGCGCCATGACGAAGGCCGTGAGAAACAAGGCCAGACTGACCACCACCATGTTGGGCGGCGCGGTGGGCGTGCCCATTGCCTGGCGCAGAAAGGACAGCACGACGACGATGCGGGTAAAAGAGGTGACCATCACCAGGATCGCCGGCGCCACCGACAACACGGTGATCAGGCCGATCAGTTGCACCATGCGGCTGGTGGTCGAGCCGCCCTCCCCCATATCGAGCGTAAATTGCTGCGCCGTCGCCGGGTGCGCCAGCAGCAGTCCCGCCGCGATCAGCGCCACCGAGCGCGTCACGCCCCTCATGGCCTTTGCTCCGGCGGCGGTTCCGGCAGGCTGAAGGGTGCCTGTCGGGCTGTTGCGCTTTCCACCAGCAGATCATTGCCGCCGCCCACCAGCAGCAGATGTTCGGCGCCGTCCTTCTGGATCAGCACCAGTCGGCGGCGATTGTCGATCGGCAATGATTCGAGGACATGGACGCGGCGCTTGCCGCCTTTGCGGCCAACCAGGCTGCCCGGCGCGCCGTAGCGTCGGACCAGGAAACCGGCGCCGGCAATCAATCCGAACACCAGCAACAGAGACAACACTGCGCGTAACGCCATATCCCAGCCCATGGTCAGTCATCACCGGCGGGCAAGCGGGACAAATGCTGCAAGCGGTCCCTGAGATCGCCGGCAAGCTGATCGAGGCGGCGGATCAGACCCTGCAGATCCTGCTCCAGGTCGCGCGCATCTTCGATCGGCATTTGCTGGACGGCTTGGCACAGGTCGCGGACGCGCTGCTCAAGCGCCGACAGATCGACCAGTGCACCGCCGGACAGCAGCCGGCGCGCGGTCAATACCAGGGAGGAGGCTTTCGCCAATTCGTCGCGCGCATGCGAGGGCAGGAGGATGGCCGTGCTCACGCGACGATGTCCGGCGCGGATGGGGCGAAGGGTGACATGGTACCACGCTTGGAGCGTGGCAGCGGCGAAGGCAGAGTCACGCGGCGGCTCCTTGGGCTGACCCAGCATGACAGATGCGGCTTTAAGATTCGTTTAAGCCGGATTTTGGCCCCATACGGCTGCCCCGCCCCCCGAAGGGTTGTCGGCAAACACGAGGCTCAATTGCCGTGGTCCCGTCCTTCTAAATCCATCTCCTCCTTTGCTCCACCGGCTTTCACCGGCTTCCTCGCTACGACAAGGAAATCCGACTTCTGCATGGGCATCGGCCCGTCGTCGTTGCCTTCTTCGGGTCTGCCGCTCGCGCGGACCCATGCAGATCTCCCTGGGTAAGGTGTACTGAATGTCCCGCCGCCTCCGTCCCCATTACCAGACCGACCTCGGTTGGATTTTGGGCGTCGCGTTCGCTTGCACGCTTACCCGGTCGGACGGGCCTGCTCAGGGCTTCACTTGCGTTCGGTGCCGCGGTTCGCCTCGGGCTTCTTTCCCACACGGCCTCACGGCGCCAGGTCAGGCGTCTCTCGACGGCTTCGCTGCATGCCGTTGCCTCTGGCTCGCGGTTGCTACCAACGCGCCCCGCGAAGGACTTTCACCTCCAATCCAGTACCCATGCCAGGCACACAAACATCACGAACGGGCGTCTGAGTAAAATAATTCCACCCTTTTGACCGGTGAAAAGACGACTTAAATCTACTATAATAGTACCATACTTTGACTATCGGTGACTCCAATATTCGTATTAATACTGTATTCAGCCGAAAGGCCAACCAACTCAATTAATCCCGGACAGACCCGATGACTGCAAGCGTTTGCGGTAGTCGTCTAGAAAACTCTTGAAACCCTCGACCTCTTTGATCTTGCCCATCACCTCGGGCAGATTGGGAGTGTCGCGGTCGAGCGCGCTGGTCAGCAGCGAAAAGCCCTCCTGAAAAGGTGAACCGGCGATGGCCGGGCCGTAATTGCGCCGCAGCGACGCCAGGCCTCGCTCGTCATTGGCGAGCACCAGCGCGGTCGCCCAGGCGAGGCAGATTTTGGCTTCACGATCGTCCAATTTGGCGCCGCGCTCCGGACGCGGCAGCATTGCCTCGAAGTCGATGGCGGCGCCGGCCCAATCCTGCGCCTTCCAATGGATCTCCGAACGCAGTCCGGCCGCTTCGGGGGTATCGTCGCCACCCAGCGCAGCGATCGCCTCCGCGGTGCGGCCGAGATCGCTGAGCGCGCGCGCCTGCAAATGTCGGCGCTGATGCGCCAAATCATCGGGCAGATTGACGGTCTGGCTTGCCGCCAGCCCGTCGAGCGCCGCCTGCGGCTGCTGGTTGAGCAGGTCAAGGACCGCCAACTGCGCACCGACCCGGGCACGGTCGAGCCCTTGGAGGCGAAAGGCAATTTGGTGTTTGAGCAGATCGGCGGCACGGTCGAGCAGATCGACCTTCGCCAGGCGATCGGCGAGCTTCTTGATCATGTCGTCGCCCGCCGGACCGGTGGGAGTCAGTTCACGGAACTCGTCGAACAGCGCGATCGCGCTCACCGGCGGCAGGGCGTCGGCGGCGCCATCGATATAGAGCTGGCTGAAAATCTCGCTCATTGTCTTTTGCGCCTTCGGCGTACCGGGCGCATCGGGATAATAGTCGACCAGCGACCGCAGCGCCCGCAATGCCGACGGCAGATCGCCGGCTTCGCGCTGCAGTTCGGCGTAGCGCAGCAAAAGATTGAACTCGAAAGATTGTTCCCGCCAGGCGAAGCGAAGCTTGTCGAGTTGGTCGGCAGCCTCCTTTGGCGTGATCTTGCGGGTGTGCAACTGCAGATCGATCTCGGCGAATTTAGCGAGCGCGCGATATTGGCGGTCCGGACCGTCGATTGCGTCGTCATAGTCGTCGAGCGCTTTTTGAAAATGGCCCGCCATCTGCTCATAGGCACCGTGCAGAAACGAGCGCTGCGCTGTCTCGGTCGGACTGGCGTCTTCGCGGTCCAGCACATCGAGCGCCTGCTGCGCCGCCTGATCGTCACCGGCCGCCACCGCCGACTTGGCGGCGAGCGACGCCAGCAGCCATTTGAGGCGGTGCGGATAGGGGCGCAGCAGCGGCAATCCGGCCGCCATTTTCTTGTCCCAAGCGGCCGGCTGATCCAAGGTCGCGCTGTGCGCCGCGCCGCGCCACATCTGCACTTCCGGATCGCTTTCCAGCGTCTTGTTGTCGAGATCCTGCGTCGCCAGATCAACCTGGCCCATCAGCAGCTCGGCGGCGCCCTTCAGCGCCGTGAAACCCGGCTGAAGCGCGAGATCGGGCTGGTCGAGGGCGGCGAGATGCATGAATCCCAGCGCCTCCGAACCAAAGCCATTGGCGAAATAGAAGCGTGCCGCCTGCATATTGGCGAGCGCCCGCTTGGAGGCCGAAACGCCGATCAGACTCTGATTGATGATCTTGCGGTTGGGCTCGAAAGCCGCAGGCCCGCCGCGTTTCCAGCTGGCGATATCGAACAGGCTGGAGCCGGCGAGAGACTCCTTGGGTGCCGTGTCGAGCTCGGAGGAAAAACGCAGGCTGGTGCCCGACTGCATGCCGATGGTAACGCCACCGCGAGTCGACCGGACATCGAGTCCATCCACATGCGGCACAATCGCGATGCCTTGGGTGGTCGGCAAAAGCTCGAGGTCGGGGGTATCGCGGCCGGGATAGATACCCTGGCCCGCGGTAATCACCGGCACCACCTTGAAGCTGTCGCCGACCTCGGGGTCGGTGACGCTGACCACGCTGCCGGCATCGCCCACCTTGAGGCTCATGCCGATTCCGGCCGGCAACTGGGCGGGCGCGCTCACCGGGATGATGTCCTTGGGTTTGCTGAAATGATGGGTCAAATCGATCACCCAAAGCAGTCCTTCCTTGCGCAGACCCGGATAGTAATCGGGTTCGACCACCATACGCAGGACAGTGGCATCCTTGTTGGGCAATTGTTCCACCGCCCGCACCGCCGCGCCGCCCTGGCGGAGCATGAGCGCGGTATCGGCCTCCTGGCGACGGTCGAACACCAGCCACAAATAGCCGGCGCGCTGGAAAATAGCGGCGGCGGTCGGTTTGGTCATCGGCACGCTGACGGCGAAATTGTTTGCCGGTTCGTCCTTCGGGGCAGCAAGCGCCGGACCAGCCGCTTCTTGGCCGTGTTCGGAGGGCGCGGCCTCCGGCGTCGGCGGACCATGCGGCTTGGCCTTTGGTTCGGGAATCGGCTTGACCGGGCTCGGTCCGCTCTTCAGGGCCTCCTCGGGGGTCTTGGGCTTTTCCTGCTTCGTCAAGGGCTGCAGCGCGGGCACCATGATGTCGGCGTCGGGCGGTGGCGCCAAGGGCACCTTGCCGCTGCCGTCCGGCGCCGCCGAGCCGGTCGCCCGCACCAGATCGACCACCACCTTGTTGCCCGAGGCGAAATGACGCAGGCGGGAATCCGCCGGCACTTGCAGGGCGATCGTCAATGTCTTGGCGCCAGCCACCTCCGTGACCTTGATGTCAACCGGCAACTCGCTCTGCAACTGGCCGAGATCGACGCGGCCCGGTTTGCTGAAGGAGATGGTGGCGTGGGTGCCCTGTTTGCTCACGCCATAGCCGACGCTGGCCGGCCAGTCAAATACCAGCCGCACGAAGCTGCCGTGATCGCTGGAGCGGGCATCGATCAGGGCCTCGGCCACGCCTTTGTCACTGGGCGGCGGCGCCGCTTCCTGCAGATCGATCACCACGGAATTATTGTTGCCGACGAAGGATTTCACCGTCATGGGCCGCGTCAGGGCGACGGCGACGGTCATGCCGTCGGCAGAAACAGAGACGCCGCGCGTCAGTTTGCCGAGCGGCTGGGTGAGTCGCGTAAGGTCGCCCTCGACTTTGCGGTCGAATCGCACCAGCAATTGCATGCCGACGATTTCGGCAGAATAAGTGACCGGGGCGTCCCAATCGAAGACGATACGGGTATAGCCGTCATGTTGCGCCACACGAGGGGACGACAGCGGCTGCGCCGCTGCCGGCGACAGCAGGAACCAGGCTGACAAGGCCAGCATAAGGAGTCCGAGGCCCGCACCCCGGCGCCGGGCGTCGGCTGAATCTGCCTGCCGGATCAATGCGTTGTGGTAAAATCATACGGATCCATCCGCATGATTCTATCCAAGAGCCAGCCCATGATCGGCATTTCATTCTTTGTTGAACAGGGCGTCGATGGCCGCCTGATCGTGCGCCTTGCCCGCCAATTGCGGGCCATTCAGCAAAGCCGCGTCGGTCGGCCTGACCGCGTCGTCGGCGGATGATTGGGCAAGCGGCAGCGGGGCGATTGCGGCAGTGGGATCCAGCCCGAAGGCCGCCGTCAAGGCCAGGATGCGGGCCTCGATATGTTTGAGCGCGCTCACCACCTTGGTGATTCTTTGGCCGGTGATGTCCTGGAAATTGCAGGCTTCGAAGATCATCGTGGTGGCCTCGGAGACACGCCGGGCTAAGCCAGGTTCGAGCTCGCCCGCCAAATCCTGCAGAATTTCGGCGTTGTCCAAAATGGTGTTGGTGGCGGTTTCGGTAGCGCCGACGATGGCATCCAATTCGTCGGTGGCCGAAGCGATGTAGCGCGACCCGATTTCGTCTGGGCGCAATTGGGCCAACTCGGCCTTGGCGTTGCGGATATAGGCGGACAAGGCTGCCAATTCCTGGGACACATGGTCAAAGGACGCGGCCATCGCCGACCTCCTTGGTTTGCCACGCTAACTAGAATTCCCCTAAAACGGCGACCATCTTGGCTTGCAGGGTCTCGGCATTGAATGGCTTGACGATATAATTCGAGACACCGGCCTCCTTGGCCGCGATCACGTTTTCCGACTTTGATTCGGCGGTTATCATGATGAAGGGCGTCGCCTTCAATTTGGCGTCGGCCCTTACTTCGCGCAGCAATTGCAGCCCGGTCATCGGTTCCATGTTCCAATCCGAGATCACCAGACCGTAATCGCCGCTGCGCAGCATCTGCAGTGCCATGGATCCATCCGTCGCTTCTTCAATATTGGCAAAGCCGATCTGCCTCAGAAGATTGCGAATGATCCGTAACATGGTCTTGTAATCGTCGACGATCAAGACGTTCATATTTTTATCGACAGCCATCCGTCACTCCATGACGAACCGACTCGGCTTCACCGCCAATTCGGTAAGAATGTTCGGTCTACCACTCTAGTTAAAAACCAAATTATAAATATAATCAAGTTTTTTTACTAGAAAATCAGAGAAAGCGCTCGTTTTCATAGCGGGTTTTGATCGGTGCTAATCTTAAATCGGACATTAATACTTTGGTAATCAATTGTCCTGACCTTCGGCCTTGGCGGCGCGGTGCGCTGCCATGGCATCGGTAACCAGTTTGGCCTGCTGTATGTCCATGGCCGACAAGATCAGCGCAACTTTCGATTCTTTCATGTGCCCAAGCACGCCGAGCTGAACCTGCAAATCCAGAGTGCCGAGAATATTGGCGGCGTCTTTCGGCTTCATGGTTTCGTAGATCTTGACCAGGCTTCTCATTTTATCTTCGTCCTGGCGATCGACTTGCTTCAGCATGGCCTCAATCGAGGATTGCAGTGATTTCATCTCGCCGATTTTCTTGTCGATCCGCGCTTCGGCGGCTTTGACCAGATTTTCGCGCAAATCCAGGTCCTTCTGGCGGCCCTCCAGCGTCTCCCGACGCGAGGAAAGCTTTTGCAGAACATCGATTTCATGCTGGGTAAAGGATTGCGGCTCGCCGTCGCCGGCATCGCTCTGTTCCGCAGGCGGCGCGGCGGCCACCGGAGCGACTGCCGCCGGCGCGACCGCAGCCGGCGCCTGCGGTTCCGGAGCAGCGGCAGCGTCGGGCACTGTCGGCGTCTTTTGGCCGGGCTTGCGACCCCCCGGCGGCGGCGGCTGCTGCGCGTTCGACTGATTGAAGAAGCTTCCCTCCGACATGCCGCGCCACACATCGTTGACACGCATCGACAGCATCAGCACGGCCACGAAAATCATCACCGGCAGAACCCGCAGATTGGGCAAGAAGCTGCGTTTCGACCGGCGCGAGACGGCAAGGCCGAGAGTACGCACCGGCGGCGTGACAACGCGCTTCATCGCACGGCCTGCAAGGCGCGCAGCAATTCTCGTTCCGCTTCCGAGCGCTCGTCCTCCGAACTGTCGCCGGTACGGGACGAGAGGGGTTCCGCCTCCGGCGCCGCGCCGGGTGAAGTTGCGCGGGCGGCGCGCGGCGCCCGTCCCTGCGCCGCCGGCGCTGAGGGCAGAATCGGCCTCACATCGTCGCGCGCCGAACGCACGCTGGCCTCGAGCCGGCCCGCCATGCTGTCGGCGCGTTCGGTCATGAAGGCGATATCGTCGCGCAGCGTCTGGGCTTTCTCAACCCGATCCTGCAAGGCTTGCCCGGCTTCCTCGGCAACCCGCCGCAGTTTGGGGATGCCGGATTCGGCGCGCGCCGTGGCGTCATTGAAGGCGGCCACCAGGCGCACCAGATCGTCGCGATTGTCGCGCAGTTGCTTCAGGCGGTTATTCAGAATGACGGCGTAGACGATGGTCGGCACCAGAAGGACGATGATGATGACGTCGAGGAGAAGATTGAGGATGCCGTCCATCACACTTTTTCCTTCTTGATCGTCTCTTCGATGCGAATGGCGATTCGGTTGCCTTTGCGTCCCATCTTGCCGCCGAACATGGCGACATGGCCGGCGCGCAGTTCGATGGTACTTTCCGGCGTGGCGTTGAGCATGATTTTGGAACCGACCCTGAGCCGCAGAATATCGCGCAACGACATCACCTGTTCATCGAGTACCGCCTCCAGTTCCATTTCGGTCAGCCACAGCTCTTCGGCCAAATGGGTTTCCCAGATCGAGTCGCGGCCGAACTTTTCGCCCATGAACATCTGCAGCAGCAATTCGCGCACCGGTTCCAGGGTGGCGTAAGGCAACATCAGTTCCAGGCGGCCGCCGCGATCTTCCATGTCGATCCGCAATTTGGCGACGATGGCGGCGTTGGATGGGCGGGAAATGGCGGCAAAGCGGGGGTTGGTCTCCAGCCGGTCGAAGCGGAAGGTCACCGGCGAGAGCGGATCGAAGGCGGCGGATAGATCCGACAGCACCACATGCACCATGCGCTCGACCAGATTGCGCTCGATAGTGGTGTAGGGGCGCCCCTCGATGCGCATCGCCGCGGTACCGCGGCGACCCCCCAGCAGTACATCGACGATCGAGTAGATCAAGGACGAATCGACGGTCAGAAGACCATGATTGTCCCATTCTTCGGCCTTGAACACGCCCAGCATGGCGGGCAGCGGAATTGAATTGAGATAATCGCCGAAGCGCAGGGACAGGATATTGTCGAGCGACACCTCGACATTGTCGGAGGTGAAGTTGCGCATGCTGGTCGACATCATCCGCACCAGCCGGTCGAACACCACCTCCAGCATCGGCAGGCGTTCATAAGAAACCAGCGCCGAATTGAGGATCGCCTGGATCCCGGAACGGTCGTCGCCGCCGCCGCCGCCAGCATCGTCGAATCCCAACAGACTGTCGATTTCATCCTGGTTGAGAACGCGCGCCGAGGTGCCCCCCGTTGTGTCGCCGCCCTCGTCCTCCGAGGCGTTGAGCATGGCCTCCCACTCGGCCGCGCCACCTTCCTCGCCGCCACCGGCGGCAGCGGCACCCTCCTCGTTACCGGCCATGGCGGCCCATTCCTTCATCAGAGATTCTTCTTCCTCCGATGAACGACCTTCGCCGCCCTCATCACTGTCACCGTCCATTGCTGAGATACCTCGTCACTGGACCAGCATTTCCTTGAACAACACGTCGTTGACCTTGGCAGGTTTGACCGACGAATTGACGCGTGCCAGCAATTCTTCGCGCAGGCGCAGCAATCCGGCCGAACCCTGCAGATCCTCGATGCGCAGTTCCCGCAAATAGACCTGGAAATTGTCGATGATGCGCGGCATCACCGATTCGACTTTAGAGACGTCGAGCGGACTCTCCAGTTCCAGGCTTATGCGGATCTTGAGAAAATTCTGCTTGCGGCCGCTGCTGTTGAGATTGACCAGAATTTCGGGCAGGTCATAAAACACCGCCGCTTGCTCCGGCGCCCCGGCCTTGGGCTGTTCCTCGGCTGCGGGTCCCGATTTATCCTTGTGGAACATCTTTAAGAGCGGATCCATCAAGCCGGTGAAATAGGCGCCGGCCGCGGCGCCAACGATCAGCAGCAGCGGTACCAGGATGATGATCAGCTTCTTCTTGCCGCCGCCTTTACGACCGCCACCACTTTCCTCGGGCGGGCGATCATCCGGTGTGTCGCTCTCGTCAAAATCTTCTTCGAGATCTTCGGCCATGTCATTCCCAAGCCAAGCGTGCGGCCGGTGGGCCGGGCGACATCGTGCCGCTGCTGGGCTCGGACTTTAGCGATGCCGAGTTAACAACAGGTTGCAGCCTCCAGCCCGGATTTCCCACACCGACACCGTCAGCATCGCGTTTCGGGGAGGCAATCCGGCAAGCCGCGGCGCCGCAGCGCGATCCGCGCAATAATAAAATATTGTCGGCGAAGCCGCAGCGCGATCCGCGCAATAATAAAATATTGTCGGCGAAGCCGCAGCGCGTTCCGCGCAATAATAAAATATTGTCGGCGAAGCCGCAGCGCGTTCCGCGCAATAATAAAATATTGTCGGCGAAGCCGCAGCGCGTTCCGCGCAATAATAAAATATTGTCGGCGAAGCCGCAGCGCGTT